>JACSEG010000236.1_pt1 | contig 10433 bp, 11 predicted proteins | sample 8225521 | NCBI WGS metagenome assembly JACSEG01 (sample SAMN15705060, study PRJNA637333) | viral metagenome | isolation source: viral RNA from sea star tissue | host: Pisaster ochraceus | place: USA:Santa Cruz | collected 2018
GCTATGGGCTAATTTTTTTGGTGGCGGCCGGGAGTTAATGTTCAATACATTGGCAGGATCCAACAAGATTCTTCCCGCCAGTATATTGTCATTGATATCTACACCAAATGGTTTGGAAAAAAAATGCGATACTGTACTTCCCCCGGACGGTACCTTGCCTTGATACCTGCCATCGTCGGTAAAATACAAAAGTGCCGGTTTCGGAGCCTCGGAATCCAGAACGCCGATCCTTGGTGTAATGAGCAAAAACAAGTGGCTCGTACCGGCTTTTGTTTCGACAGCTATAAAATCGTACAGCACCCGTTGATCCTTGCCGAATATTTCCTTCACCTTGTCGCCGATAGTAGTTTCCGAAATCAGGTTGCCAATATACCCGGGAAAGGGGGTCGTGGTGAAAAAATCGCAGGATGGCAACAGGGATAATAGAGACATGAGAATAAAACACCTGAGCGCAGATATACATAAAAGTGTAGATTTCGATGTAAAAAACTTTTTGAGATTTACCATTTGTACTGTATCCCTATGCTAATATTGGGAAAGTTCTCCACGGTTTGTATCCAGGTGAGACCCAGCAAATTCTTTCCAATCCCCAGGGTATATTTAAACTCGGCCCGGGTAAAAAACGAAAAATGACCCAGATTCAACTCAAACATGGGATTGATGAGATTGAGATAGAAATCTTCGAAATCCTCCACATTGGTATTGTTCATGGTCGTGCGCACCACCCCTGCCCCGAAAGCAATTGCGAACCGGAACACACCGCCCGGTGGAACAAGGAGATAGTGGCCGTAGGTAATACCGTAGTCGTAATTGTAAACCGTATAGCGGGATTTGGTGTAATTCGCATCGTGAAAATGGTGGTATACCTGTATATACGATCTATCGGGCTTCAGAAAGAAATTGGCCGCTACGCCCACTCCCCGGGTCAAACCCAGTGTCCAATAACTCTGCAGGGCGAACCGGTGTTTTTTATGCAGCGCCGGTACTTTCATGGTAATGTTCTTGCTGTCCATGGCAACTACGGAATTCCAGTTGTGATACCCCGATTTTCTGGCCTCTACGCGAATGTTGCTACCTACCTGAAAAGGCACATAGGGTATAAGAAGTCCGCCCTCGCTTATTTGACCGACTTCGCGTCCCGCGAAAAAAACGGCGACCTGTTCCTGGCGGGATTCGACAAAAATTTCTTCTACCTTGCCCTCCTGCTCAACATATACATAGCGGGTATCAACGTAATCTGCCAGCACACTGCTCAATTCGGTGACGGCATCGTTCACCGTCGAAAAGAGCGTAAGACCGGCCCTCCCCCGGGTAAATAATCCGCCGACGCCCACATCGGTTACAGGGTCAACCAAAGAAAATTGAATTAAAAGCGCATTGCCCTGAAGGCTGAAAAAAGTGGCAATCATTATATCTATATCGTCGTTGGGAATTTGCGAATAAAAATCCCGGGGACGCAGGCTCGAAGAATTGACTTCACCGTTTTCATTTACCGCCGAATCGGGAACGTTTTGGTACACAAATATCGATTCGTCCTCAACGAGAAAACCCAGCTTTTCCGCTTCTTCGCGCAGGCGCTGTTCAATTACGTCGCGAATAAATTGCTCGGTGGGCTGACGGGATACATCAATAAAATACAACAACGTCCGTGGCGCGGAGGAATTCTGTGAAAATACTACGGGTGAAGCGCAAAAGCAGAACATGAGAATAAATATCAGGGTTTGTTTTATCACCTATTTCTCCGTCATTATCTCTACGCCGTTCCAATCGCCTTCAGGCGGTGATTTCTTGTATTCGGAGCAAATGCCTGTCATCCGGTTCGAAAGAAAATCATCCGGATGATTGTCACTGAGCTGGCCGAACAGCTTTTTCGCTTCCAAAAAATTCCTGGAATAAAACAATTCCATTGCTTCATTGTGCTTGTTCCATAATATTTTCTTTTTCTCAGGCGAGTCTTTCTTCGCCACGGTATAGATTTTCAACCCTTCCTGTTTACCTTTTACGGCTACTGTCGCCACGGTTCGCCAAAGGACATCGCTTTCCACGTGTTTTTGCAGGTTTTCTGCAATCAAAATGGGCTGTTTAAATTGTTTTGTAAGACCCTCGAGACGGGAAGCTACGTTAACTGTATCACCAATTACCGTATAATCCAGTTTTTTGTCAGTTCCTATATTACCCACGGTGACCTCGCCGTAGTTAATACCTACGCCTATGTTAAAGTCCGGCTTACCCATGCCCTGCTGTTCTTTGTTAAAAATTTCTACGGCATCTATCATCTGGATTCCCGTGAGCACCGACTGCAGGGCGTCGTCGTCGTGGTGCACCGGGGCACCAAAAAACGCCATAATTGCATCTCCGATATACTTGTCTATAATCCCGTTGCGGTTGTATATGATATCGACCATGTATTGGAAATAGCGGTTGAGGTTATTGACAAGGTCTTCGGGATCCATTCGTTCGGAAATGCTGGTAAAGCTTCTAATGTCGGAGAACAACACCGAAAGCTCGCGATTTTGGCCTACGAGCATGGACTCGGGGCTGGCGAAAAACTGATCTATAAGTTCCTGCGGCACGTATTTCTGAAACATATGCCGAACCTTGCTTTCCTTTTTTTCGCTCACCGCTGCTTCAAACGCATATTTTTTTATTCCTTCGTAAGCGGATTCCAGTTCGGCGGTCATTATGTTAAAGGTATTGGTCATCTGGCCTATTTCATCGTTAAATTTGACAGGCACCTTTGTGCTCAAGTCGTTGTCTTGTATGACCTTTCTCATGGCGTCCACCACAACCGTAAGCGGTTTGGTTATCAGTCCGACGAAGATTAAAAGCAAAACAACCATTACCGCAGAGCCAATTACCACCAGCAAAATGGTTTGAGTTGTTATTCGATTGACGTCGGAATAAAATACTGCCCTGTTTTCGGTGATAATTACGTACCAGGCAAAGGGTTTGAAGTAAAACCCCATCGTCACCCGTTCCTGGCCGTCAATTTCCAGTTCGATCAATTCCCGGCTGTCAAGGGTCGCCAGATTCAGCAACTGCTGCGAAACTTCCTCACCGATTGCAAAGGGTTGCTCTGGATCCGACAAGCTGCTGTCAGCCGTGCTTAAAACCAGGTTTCCTTCGGCTTGGGAATCCACAGCGAATATCACTTCGGAGTCGGTGCGCAATATGCTGCGCGCATAAACCTCGATACCCGCCTGGACGGCCTCCATCATATCCGCCCGGCCGTCGAGATTGTTTTCGACCAGGAGGGTCCACTGCCCCTCTATATATTTTTCAAATTCATTTACCTTGAATTCAAAAAACTCCACGGCAACCCTGGTAATTCCATTTGATGCAAGATAAAACGACGATACACCCCCAACGACCAAAGCTACAATCAACAGTGGCAAGACGATAAAAACAAATTTTAATCGAATACTCATTAGTTGCCCCGAAGCCGGAGAATCCGGCTACAATACCTTTTAGATAATAATCTTATCCGAAAAGAATAATAAAATCAACAAGATTGCGAAGCTCAAAGTCCTGGGAATAATTATTGGCGACAATCCTCACCGAAAATACATAATAGAGAGCAGGTTGATGTCCATGGCGTAGCACAATGGGAAGTATTTTATCAAATTCTTCCCGGGAAGCGTCCAACATTCCGCGAATTTCCACGGATTCTTCTGCAGGGAAATTGAAAAAAACGTCCTTCATACAAGTCGGTTTTGTTTGATCGTTCAAGAATTTTTGGGGATACGAAAATTGGACATTATATGCCAATATAGTATATTATTTGTGCTGTGTTCGAAATAAACCATGGTACATGGCTTTTTTGTATTTATTACGTTTGTTTTAAATCTTTCAGACTGGTACATGGGAACAACCTGTGAGGAATCATATTGCAAATCCGGGATTTAAAAAAATCTTTAGAACTTACAAACGATGGAAAACTGACAATTTTTCCAGTCGGAACTGGTAGCGCATTTACCAAGCTTAATTATCAGAATAATTATCTGCTGATAAAAGGGCAAAATCATCTCATGATAGATTGCGGCACCCGAACCCCCGAGGCACTGGCAAAACTCGGACATCCGGTGACGAATCTTCAAAATTATGTGATTACCCATTCTCACGCCGATCACATAGGTGGGCTGGAAGAGGTAATGCTCATGGGAAGATACGTGACCAAAAAACGTCCCCACATAATAATTACCCCCGACTACGAAAAAAAACTTTGGACTGACAGCCTCAAAGGAGGCGCGACCTGGAACGAAACCAGGAAGAGCAGCTTTCTCGGTTTTCGGGATTACTGGGAAGTACATCATCCCCGTACCTGGAAAGGCCTCAACAGGCTGGCCTGGGCAATAACATACGCCGGATTTCATCTCATAATTTTCAGAACCATGCACTATCCGGATACCGCCACGAGCTGGAAAAACAGCGCATTCAGCACGGGACTTATAATCGATAAAAGAATTTTTTTTTCCGGAGATACCAGATTCGACAGGGAACTCATCGAAGATGTCAGTTCAAAATTCGATATCGAATATTACATACACGACGTTCAGTTTTTTCCCGCAGGCGTCCACGCTTTTTTTGAGGACTTGAAATCCCTTCCCGCCGACATTAAACGCCGCACCATGCTCACCCACTACCCCGATAATTTCCGAAACTTTGAAGACGACGTAAAAGCCGCTGGTTTTTTGGGATTCACAGAACAGCAAAAATACTACGATTTCGAGTGATTTTCCATGCGACTTCCACTCCTGTTGAAATACCCCTGAACTTCCAGACGAAGCAGGGAATCTTCCCTTTCCGGCTCGAGCCGAGCGGTATCACACTTTGCACTGATATTCCGCATAGCGTGCATTGCTGTACAATGCACATTGCTGTACAGTGCATTATCCATGTCGAAGAAGAGATATTCGGCAATTTCCGGCAGGGCAAAGGCTTTTATCATTTTCCCAACTTAAGTACATTTAATCGGTGAACAGTATTTTTCATTATTATGCAGTAAAACTCCTCTGTCTGCGAGGAGGCTTTAGTGAACCGGATTCGGAAATAATTGCTTTTTCTTGCCAACTGGTAGACCGGAGCCTTGTCCCCATAAAAGTAAAGACCGGCAAGGACGGAATATACACCATTCCCGCCACCCATCATTTCGGTTTTTGGGATAAGTCGCAGGCCGAGTCCGTTTGGCTGCCGTTTCACTTCTTCCCTTCCGGCGAGGAAAATCCCCGCCTCAGGAAAGACCGATGCGTCGATCCATTGGTGGTGCGTCCCGATTCCCAACCGGTGAAAGAGTTACTCATTGAAGCGCTTAAAAGCAGGAATCTCTACCGTATCGGCATAGCCCTTCACTGCTACGCCGACAGCTGGGCTCACCAAAATTACCTGGGAAAAAACAACAGCTTTAACAAAATGGAAAGCTTTTCGCCCATCCCTCCTGCGGGCCATGCGCAAATCGGATACAATCCGGATATCTGGAGCGTGGATTGGATAGATCCCCGCCTGGCTGAGGGAGACCAGATATGTTCCAACAACATGCGATTTTTTGCCGCCGCGAAAAAAATTTACAAGTACCTGGCCACCTATCAGCGCCGACCCTTTGCCGATTGGGAGCTAGTCGAATGGGAATTGAAAGACATAATAATAGATAACGCCCCGGAAAAAGGCAAAAAACATCCCAGAAAAAACGCAGTGGCGGGAGACCATCAGCTGGAATTGGAATTCCGACTCAAATTGGAATGCGAAAACCTGACGGACTCACTGTGGTTTTCCCAGGCGATCCCGGGCATTCAGGAAAGCGGACTCTGGAAAAAGGGTAACACGGACAATTTTGTGGTGGCCGGGCACGAAATTCGAAAGCTGTTGAAACTGCAGGAGCTTCCCCCCAAAAGGGCAGTACCGGATTTTTTTCATAGCCATATTTACCGCTGGGCCGAATCTGCAAGGGAACATCTCAACAGTGCCCTAAGCATAATGGCCAATATTTGAACTATGTTTTGTTCCCCGCCACCACTGTTTTGAGCATGGAGGTATAGCTGCGTTCTTCTATTGCCGAATCCGAAATACCCAATAGAGCCAATACGCTCTTGACACTGCGCCCGGCTTCGGCCACACGGAATTCATCGGCATCCCCGGGCAAAATTTTTTCAATTTCCACGTACCACCCGAGGCCGCAAACCTCCGAAAGTTCGACCGTGGATTCGTTCAGCGTCCACTCACTTCCGTTCTTCTGCTTTCTGATCTGCTCTCTATACCCCGAAATTTTCAGAAAATAGCGAAAGGTGGCGGGATTATCCACGTGAAATTCGCGTTCGGCGTTGCGCTCAATTCCCGCCTCAATCCGCTTTTCCTTGTGGGTTACCACGCAGGAATTGTTGTCCATACGAACCCGGACGCCTGTCCTGGGGGAATTTTTCAAGATGTAGTATTCGTCGATCTTTGTATAGTTTCTGATAAATTCGGCGCCGCAGGCCTTTAGCCGTTCTTCAACGCTTGCGACGTCGGTAACCGCGGCCCTGAGTTCTACTTCCAGATTCACTCATCCGACTCCTGTGCAAAAATGACCAGAGGTGCGGGGATCCGGGAGAAAAGCCGACCGCGCAGCTGCAGCATCAAGCTTTTTTCCCCTGGTTTGCCACCGCGCTCATTGCGCTGGAGATGGCGTCCTGATCGCCCAGGTAGTAATGCACGATGGGTTTGAGGTCTGCGTCCAATTCGTATACGAGGGGTACGCCGGTGGGAATGTTGAGCTTGAGAATTTCTTCTTCGCTCATGTCGTCGAGATATTTTACCAGCGCTCTGAGGCTGTTGCCGTGAGCTGCGATGATGACGTTTTTGCCACTTTTGATTACCGGCGAGATCTCATGGTGCCATAGGGGAAGAAAACGCTCAACTGTATCTTTGAGACACTCGGTAGTCGGCAGCTCTTCGGCAGTTAAATCGGCGTAACGGGGATCTTTACCGGGGTATCGCTGGTCGTCGGGAGTCAATTCGGGAGGAGGGGTGTCGTAGCTGCGGCGCCAGATTTTCACTTGTTCTTCACCGTGCTTTTCCGCCGTTTCCGCCTTGTTCAACCCCTGAAGGGCGCCGTAGTGGCGTTCGTTGAGCCTCCAGCTTTTGTTCACCGGTATCCAGTACAGTCCCATGGTTTCCAAAACGATATTAAGAGTTTTTATGGCGCGGAGGAGCACGGAGTTAAAGGCAATGTCGAAGGTAAAACCCTCTTTTTCAAGAACCTCGCCGGCCGCCTTTGCCTCCTGTATGCCTTTTTCAGAAAGATCCACATCGGTCCAGCCGGTAAATCTGTTTTCCTTGTTCCAGAGACTTTCTCCGTGTCGAATCAATACCAGTTTGTACATGGATAAACTCCTGTTTATTATTTTGACTCCATTTTATAAGAGCAAATGCGTTTTAACCGATGATATCCAGCAGGATTTTCCAACCCATAATGGCACATTTTTGTCTCATGGGAAAGTTTCTCAAACTCAAAAGAGCAGGCAGATCCCCGGGCAAATAGCCTTCTTCGATACTCCCGCCAAGCAAATTCAAAAACGTTTGGGCAATGTCCCTGGCCTCAGCAACATCTCTTCCGGCCATTTCGGCGCATAACATATCGGCGGATGCAATGCAAATGGAGCAGCCGTTGCCGGTATAGCTAACATAGGTAATGAGTCCGTTTTCCATGCGGGCGTACAGGGTAACCTCGTCTCCACAGGAACGGTTCACCATGTGGCCTTTCAGATGAGGCAGTTCCAGTTCGCGCCGATTGGCGGTGGCCCGGTAATGGGATAATATGGCTTCCTTCGATTCCTGCTCGGTCACAAAGCGCCTCCGAAAACCGAGCGGGCGGCTTCTATACCGCTGAACAGGGAATCAATGTCCTCCCGGGTGGTATACAAATAAAAACTCGCCCTGGCCGTGCCCGTAACCCCCAGCCAATTCATAAGAGGCATGGCACAGTGAAATCCCGTCCGAACCGCTATTCCGCGGGCATCCAAAACGGCCCCCAAATCGTGGGAGTGAAGTCCATCGACATTGAAGCTGAAAATTCCTCCGCGCATGGAGGGGTCGGCGGGTATGTACTTTTTCAAACCCCTGCAGCTTGAGGCCAGGTTTTCGGCATGGCTCACAAGCTCCCGTTCATGAGCCTCGATATTTTCCATACCTGCGGCATTCAAATATTCGATGGCCGCCCCAAGACCCAGTACGCCGGCTATATTCGGCGTACCGGCCTCGAATTTTTCCGGAAGGGGATGGTAGGTGGAATTATCCCTGTCCACCTTCAAGATCATGTTTCCCCCGTACATAAAAGGATCCATGGAATCAAGCACCTCCGTTCGCCCCCAAAGCACCCCGACTCCGGTGGGTCCGAGCATTTTGTGCGCCGAAAAATACAAAAAATCGGGATTGAGTTTTGAAATATTCACTTTGCGATGACTCACCAATTGGGCACCGTCCAGGACTACCAGGCTTCCGTTTTCATGTGCCATGGAAATCATCGTTTCCAACGGCGGCATATACCCGGTTACGTTGGACATGCCGCTCATTACCAACAGTTTTACGTTTTTCTTCAACTTTTGCTGATAAATCTGCAGATCCAGTTCCAGACATTCCTCGTCCATGGGAATAAAATCCATCGTAGCACCTGTGGCCTCGCACACGGCGTGCCAGGGAACCAGGTTTGAATGATGTTCGTATTCCGTGCTGAGGATTACGTCGCCGGGACCGAGGAATTTTCGCCCCCAGGAATAAGCTATGAGGTTGGAACTTTCCGTGCTTCCGTGGGTAAAGATCACATGGCCTTCATCTCCGGCGGACAGAAATTTGGCCATATCCAAACGCACCTGATGAAATTCCATGGTGGCCTTTTCGCTGTATTTGTATATCCCCCGATGTATGTTGACACCGTACTGGCGGTAATACTCATTCATTTTGTTTATTACCGGTTCCGGCGTAAGCGACGTGGAAGCACTGTCCAGGTATACAAAGGGCTTGTCCCTCATGTTCCCGGCGAGAATGGGAAAGTCGGCTACAATTCTTTCATTAATGGTTTTTAATCCCTTCATCTCCGGTCTCTCCTCAGGAGGTCGATTGTCGTCTATGCCTTATGTAACAGTCTCTCGTAATATGTCATCAAGAGCAGGAGCGGAGAGAAAAACTGACCAGAAAACTACCAGAAACCTGTGAGAACCCGACAGCCCGGAATCGAAAAGCAATGGGGCCTCAGGAAAGCCTTGAATAGTTTTCGGCTGTTTTGGCCCAATTTACGACCTTGAAAAAGGCATCAATGTATTCCGGCCGCCGATTCTGATATTTCAGATAATACGCGTGCTCCCAAACATCCAGCCCGAGGATCGGGGTTAGCCCATGAGAAAGAGGACTATCCTGGTTTGCGGTACTCAATACCGAAAGCCTTCCACTTGAATCGCCGACAAGCCATGCCCAGCCGCTTCCAAAACGGGTCGCCGCCGCGGAAGAAAATGTTTTTACGAATTCGGCAAAAGAACCGAACGCCGAATCGATTGCCGACGCCAGAGCGCCTTCGGGCTCTCCTCCTCCGCCGGGCGAGAGAATCTCCCAAAACAAACCGTGGTTGTAGTGGCCGCCTCCGTTGTTTTGAACTGCCGTTTTAACGGAATCGGGAAGGGTATCCAAACCGCTGAGCAATGACTCAATGCTCTTGCCCGCAAATTCGGTTCCCTCCAAAGCATTGTTGAGTTTCGTAGTATAGCCGACGTGATGCTTGTCGTGATGAACCTGCATGGTCGCACTATCGATATGCGGTTCCAGCGCATTGTATACATAAGGTAAATCCGGTGTTGTAAATGGCATGATGCCTCCCTAAAAAATGCTATATTACAATTTTACTCAGATATATTCCAAAAGGCAACCTGAGGCACAAGCAATTTCCCGCTTTAAAATAGAAGCTATTGCCGGGAAAAACCGTCAATAGACCCCGAAGCCGGAATGCTGTTTCCAAAAATTCTCTCAAAAAACAGAACGATGCCTTCCCATAACCAGCGCAGTCCCTGCGCTTCTTCCACGGCGAACCGGGCCCTCTGGTCGTACCAGGCGAGAACCGCGTTCCCCTGGGTCCACTGCCAGGATGAGAGCAGTTGTCCCTGCTCCACCGGCGCGAATACCGATTGGACTCTCCGATGCTGCACCGCAACATCTCCTCCTTCCTTGAGAACAACAAGCGAATGCCGGACAGGCTCCAATACCATTTCAGCTTTTTCGGCTCTCCGGAGGCGGATGTTCGTTTCTTCCGTGCTTGTTTCTATCCGGGCGAAATTGGCAAATCCGTAATCCAGAAGAACCGCGGCATCCCGTTCCCTGAGCATTGATCCCTCTGAGCTGCTTTCAGCCCGAAATCCCATAATTACGGCCAAAAGATGCATTCGGTCTCGCTTGGCCGTGGCGATCATGTTGTAACC
>JACSEG010000237.1_pt1 | contig 10432 bp, 8 predicted proteins | sample 8225521 | NCBI WGS metagenome assembly JACSEG01 (sample SAMN15705060, study PRJNA637333) | viral metagenome | isolation source: viral RNA from sea star tissue | host: Pisaster ochraceus | place: USA:Santa Cruz | collected 2018
GTGTTTGGCTTAGTCGTATTACCAAGTATGTTTCTATTAAATGTTTTGAAGTTAAGTAAATGTGATATAGCTTGAACACTTGAAATTTTTCTGTTTACAGCTGTAGGCAATTTGTTTTTTATACTTTGCATAGTTACTTGCATGTTCATATTTTTTAAGCTATCATATGATTCATTTGCAATAAGTTTATCAAATACAGCTTTATCACTTCTTTTAAATTGTTTTGACAATTGTTCTGCAAGTTCTTCGGTAGTCATAGAGTTAATTGATTCAACCCTTTTACCCACAGATGCTATTTCATCAGCTGTATATTTTACGTTTCTACGTTCTAAAGTATTGATGGCCCATTTTTCCATACCTTCAGGTGTTGCCATACTCCACATACTAGCAGATTGTACATCTTGACCCGCACGTCTAAACTTTTGGGCCATGGTTTGTATAACTTCAATTGCTTCTTCACTTCTTCCTGTTGCTTGAAGTCTTTTAACAACTTCTCTTCCTATTTCAGGTTCTATACCACTACCAAATTGATCCCCGGTTTTAGCCATTTGAACAGCAGCGTCAAAATTATTGTCAACAACATCTTTTGCAATTTCTTGTCTAGCTTGATTTGACGTTGTAGACAAGTCTAATGTTTTAAGTTCTTTTTTAAGCTGTTCGCTAGGGCCACCTTTTAACCTTTCAACAAAACTTGATTTACTTGAATCAACTTCAGGTACTTTTATATCAGCTTCTCTAGGTGATCCTATTAATTCATCAGCAGTTTTTAAATCACCCTTTAATGTATCAATGGTTCTTCTAGCTGTTCCAAGTTCTGCATCTTGCTTTTTAACTATATCATCGCCTGTTTTTAGGTCGCCTTCGAGTCCTTTAATTTTATTGAATAAAGTGTTATCCACAGTATCCACAGCCTGTTGTGGGCTATATTTAGTTGCAGAATCACCTATCAACAAATCACTAAGTCTTTTAGGTTGTTCTACTGTCAAATCACTTGCTTTAGGTGTTATAGGTGTATCGAATGGTGCTTTTGCTGTACCTGATGTTGTTGGTAATGGTTCGAACCTTTTAGCCGTATCAGCTTGTAACAGTTCAAAGTTAGATTTAGTAAATTGGCTTAAATCAGCATCACTTATATACTTGCCTGTATCTTCAAAGTATAAATCTCTAAGTGTTTTCATGTCGCTATCAGGCATTCTACCAGTAGCACCACCAAAGTTTTTACTTCTCCATACTTGGAAATCATCAATAGAAGATTTAACAGGCGGTTGAAAACTTCTAGTACCTGGACCTAATGGAACATCAGTTGTAGTGTTTAGTGTTTCTCTTAACGCTCTAGCATCTTCAGGTGACAATTGCTTTACAGCTTGTTCGAAACCTTGTGGGTCTACTGTTTTAAGCGTCTTGAACATTTCACCAGCACCACCTATACCAAGGTTAAAACCAATATCAAATAATCGATTCATACCGATATCTTTAATGGTATCACCTCTTAATATTTCCTGTGGTGTTTGAATTACTGTATCTATAAATAAATCTGCTACTTGGTCCGCTGCAAAGGTTGCTACCTTTCCGCCACCTAATTTAGTTGCTAAATCTGTGAATACTTGTGTTCCTTTTAATGCACTACCTACAGTTGCATATAAAGCAGCTTGTTTGGCTAATTCACCAGTAAACCTACCAGCACCATAACCTGATTGTGTTTTAGCAGTTTCTAATGCTTGTTCTGAAGCTACTGCCCTTTCAGGTGTTGATTGTTGCGCACCAAATTTAGAGGTCGGATCAAGTTCGATACTAGACCTTAACCCCGATTGGAATCCTGATTCATTAGCAGTTATTTGATTTCTAACTTCTAGTATTTCTTTTGTTACTTGGTTTTGTCTGTTAAAGTCAGGTTCAGGACTGTTCTTGATATCCTCTGATTCTTTTAACAACACTTGAAGTCTTTCTTCTGCTCCTGATAGATTCTTTTTCCTTTGGATTTCTTGTTGTCTTGCCTGCGGTAAAGTAGTTAATCTTTCAGTTTTTCTTGCTTCAGCTTTAGCACTTGCTATACCTGACCTAGTAGTTCTATTAGGGTTTACATATTTACCACCTACAAATGACGGTGTAGTAGATACTGGTTTTGTATCTTTAACTACACCTGTACTAGGTTCTTTTTCTATTGGTTTTAAAATATTTGATAATTTTCCCGTGTTCCTTACTATATTACTTGTAGTTCCAGCTATGCCGATTTTCGGAGTAGGACTTCTATCTATATCTAAAGTTTTTTTACCTTGTATGAAAACTGATAATTTACCCATTCTTACCCCCTGTTATTGAAATGTTACTCCTTCTCTTAATCTTTGTTCTAATAAATTTTCGTATTGTTCAAACTCTTGTGCTGAATAAGGTAACTCTACAAATAATCTTCTGAATGAATCTGGGTCATTAAAAAATATATCTTCGTTTGCTTTTATCCAACTAAAAGTATCTGCTTTTATTTCTTCAGGAGTTTTTAATTCTGTATCTCCTATAGCTGCTGTTAAACCGGACTTTATACTTGTGTAAGGTGGTTTGTAATCATTGTTACCACTTGAAGAGTCTAAAACATCTTTAAATTCTGCTGTTGCTCTGTCTTGTAAACCTCTAGCTTCTATTGCTGCTAAGTTACCAGCTGTACTAGCACCGACTCTTGCCATTGCATTAGCATCACGCATACCTTGTAATTTAAGGTTATTAGCTGATTTCTGTTCTTCTAATACTTGCGCTCTTGCGAAGTCATTATTTGCTCTAGCTTCTGCTATTTCAGCGTCTAGTATAGTGTTTTCTTGCTTTAAACTATTTTCAAATTGAATCAATTCTCTTTGATCCAAGTTGTCTAAGTTTCTAAGGAATAAATCATAATCTCTTTGGTCTTGTATTTCAGCTTGCTTTAATGCTTGTTGTTCTTTTGCTGATATAGCGTCAAGTGTTCTTTGTAATTCTTCTGCTTCAGCTTGCATATTAATATCTGCTGTACCTGATGCAAAGTCAACTTCTAATTCAGCTATACGATTCTTAATATCGTTTTTAGCTTGTATTTCTTGTTGAGTTAAAGAAGATTCAGCACCCTGTGTAATTACATTTTGAGCCACGCTTGATTGTGCTAATGATCCCGCACCAGTTGCACCGATAGCAGAAATCTTTTCTAATCCTGTTTGCGCTAAATCTCCGCGAGTTCTGACCTGTGTCTGCGCTTCTCTAAATTCACCAGGTATTTGCTCTAACCTTTGTTCTTGCGCTCCTACAGCTTTATCAAATGCGGTTCTTAACTGTGCTAATTGCCTTTGTTTCTTAGCTTCGGCTAATCTGCTAGCGATATCTTGACTTGTTTCAACTGGTTCTTTTTCTTCATCATCCGTTTCAACTTTTCCACTTTCTCTTTCTGCTCTAGCTTTTAATCTTTTTCGCCTTTCCACATTTTGTGCCTCTTGTTCGGGTGATGTTTTTAAGAAATCAGGCATTTGATTGTTACCAGTACCTACAGGGTCAAGCTTTTCTTTAACTGGTTCAACTGGTTTTGGTTCTAGTGTAGGTGTAATATTTCTAGTTGCTTGTACTTGTACAGGTTTGGGCTTTATAACTGGTTTTATCTGTCTTTTCTTACGCTCTAACTCGTCTCCAAATTCATCTATTACCTGTGCAAAATGTTGAAGGTTAAAATTAATCATGGTCCCTCCTTGACTGTTATTTTATCTTTAATATTATTATACAGTTCAGTGCCTAATAAGTCTAATAACTGAACCTTATCAGTATATGGCCTATTGTTAATGATTAGGTTTGACCTAACTTCTCCAATACCATATAATTTGGTTAATTCTTCGTATGTACAATGATTTACATCAATCTTGTGTAAATGGTCTATCATTCCTATAAGTGTTGTTACAAGTAGAATAACTAGGAATAAAGCTACAATTGAGACCTTTAACCACTTATTAATCTTGATTTTACTTGTTTTATCAGTCGTATTGTCGTTATTTAGCTGTATATTGTTAATTTTAGTGAAAAGGGAATAGGTTTTATCCTTATCCCCATCACCACTTTTTATAACTGCATTGGCAAACCATACACTAAATAACAATGTCATTGCTAAGACTAATAAAAATATGGTTACACTAAATTCTAACATTACGCTGTCATTTCTGCTATTTTATCATCGATTAACAATTTAAGTTCGTTAGCTTCTTCTTGTGTAATTAGTCCATCTAATCTAATGCGATCTAAACCCGAATCAACTCCGTAATTAGCTACCCACTGATTAAGTTGTTGTAAAGTGTATATATCGTACTCAATGCCCAGTTTAATTCGTTCAAATGACATACTAACCTCCAATATAGTTTTTAATTATGCATAAGTCTTTAAAGTTTTCAGCTACCATTTTTTCGAGCTTGTTTATTTTCTGTTTAGGCTTTGGCTTATTGCATACGTCATGCAAGTCTTTCCATTTACCGTTTTTACATTTAACTTTCATTTTACACCCCCACGAATCCGACTACATCATTAATTTGAATTACATCAGTTGTTAACGCTCTAGTTAAACTATACTTAACCGTTGCCTTTTTATTAATAGTTGTAGCGATTGAACTTGATATCTCGTTTACTGTGCCTAAATCTTGTGTTGTATCAGTCATATCAGCGTAACTTTCATTTGATGCTGAAGCAACTATTGAAGCCTTTGCATCTACAACTAACCCAGTTTGTTCTTTTACTCTTAAATAAGATTGAATAGATGTTATAGGATCAGGTTGATTAATGTTAATACGAGTGTCTACTGATAAAGTAGGTGTTTGTGTCCCAACTATCCATTTACCATATAATTTAATATCAGAATTAGCATTATCCTTCCATATTGTCAAAGGCTTCTCATAATTATGATAGTTATCACATGAATTAGGATAATATATATTTGAAGTCGTCTGAGAGGTTATCTCTTCAATTGGCCCATAACCCGTTGATGCCGTTCTTTTTATTGACCTAATATTTATATTAGATGGTGTAGAAACGCTCCAACCATTCCATAAAATAAACACGTCACCTAAATTATTCCACGATACCGTCGGTTCATATTGCGTGTAAGTGTTTCCAGTTGTAATTTTTTCGTTTGATGAACCAAAGTTAAACCACGTAACACCGTTATCTGAACTAGCCTTACAACGTATATTTGTTTTTGACGTATCGGTTGAATCTTTTCCATCCCATGCAACAACTATTAATCCGCTTGTATAACTAGCATTAATTTTAGTTGCTACTGATGATGGAATGAATGTTGCTGATGGGTTTGATTGAATATAATTTCCGGGGTTATATATAATACTTTGTGTCCAAACGTTACTTCCATTTAAATAATGACCTATTAAAATATACTCATTTGCAGGAACTCTTTTCCATACAGATAATGTTTGAGGTTTATCATTGTTTCCATAAACAACAGAAGGTGTAACATAATCATACCCGCTTGAATTTTGATTTGTTATCTGTTCTACACTTCCCCAAGTAACAACACCGCTTGATATTGTACCTTGAATTGCTCTGATGTTGAACGAGTTAGGGTATGTCGAGTTTTTAGATGACCACGTTGCAGTTATTTTAGTTCCGTCAGAGTTCATTTTTATACTACATTCTCCTAATGATGTTTGATTATCATCTATTAAAGCTTCTATAGGAGAACTTCCATCTAAATTCATGTTTACATAAGTAACCCTGTTGCCATTTCTGCATATAATTAAAGCTAATTTACCACCTATAAATTCCAAAGACCATCCGGTGATAGAAGAATATGTAGAACCGGTATATATCAATCCTGTACCACGCTTGTATATCTTTATAGTCGAACCATCTTTTAAAGCTTCATAAACATTTGCATCACTATCTGTATCAATTTTTCTTCCGCCATTACCTTGTGTTGAATAAGCAGCATTAACAACTTGTTCAGGTGTAGTTATATCAATTACAGTTTGTGCATCATATGCACCAAAGTTCCATACTGTACCATTAACAATCATATTACTACGGTATGCGTTAGCACCTGATGCAAATGTTCCTACAATGTTAGTGGTGAAAGTTAATGTTTTAGTACCATCATCAACATTTGAAATTATTAAGTTTTCTTTGTTTGTACCATCTTGTAAAGTTATCTCTTCTCCTACATAAAAACAATCTGATAAATTAGTAGGCGTTCCACCATCTTTGTCAACTTGCAATGTATCGATAACAAGTGTATCGGTTCCTGTGTTAACTGTACCTGAATAAGTTTTACCAAAGTCAATTAATCCAATTGAGTCGGTTGTACGAACTTCAGGACTTTCAAAGTACTTGTTGATGTATTGGCCTGAAATGATACCATTCTTTCTTACAGCTAGTTCTATTCTGCCAATATCTCTAGCGTTACTTTTTGTATACTCTGTATTTTTCGACACAGTATCTTTTATTTGACCTTCTTCATTAGAAAGTTTTATATCTGTCAAAGAACCATCAGGAATATCTCCTAATACAACGTCTACAATTGCCTGTCTATTTTCTTCTAATGCTCCACCAACGTTATTAGCTGTAATATTATCAGAATCATGCCCTATGTTATAAGAAGCACTTGTTGCAGCTAATTCAGCTAAAAAGCTTACTAAATAATTCTTTGTATCTTCACCAACTTGATCTAATAGTGTTTGAAATGCCACATAATCTAAAGTTGGTTTTCTTGGTTGACTTCTGTTATTGTCAACTGGGTATGCTGGTTGTGTAAAAGCCATTATTACCTCCTCTTACTTTTGCCTACGGTTTGAGCATTTAAAGCTAATCCTAAGACTGTTAATGATTCATTATTTGTATCGTTTTCTAGTATCCATTGAATATAAGTAAAATCGAATACCCTTATTTCTAACCAGTTCGGTTGTACGTTTAAGTTAGTATCATAACTCCAATCACCATAATCAATATCACCATAATCAAATATTACATATTGAACACTTTCTGTTGATGCATTTTCTTGATTCTGATTTTCTGTTAAAAATGCCAGCTTGCAACTCGTTCTACTTGCTGATGCAATTGATAACCATTGTTCTCTTGTTAACTTAGTATTGTTTACCAATCCTAGATCGCTGAAACCACCGTAAATCTTACAAGGTATGTTATCTCCTAGTAGTTCACCATCACACAAGTATGACTCGTTAAACCTTTCTATACTCCCATTGCTTGAATAATATATATCACCATCTACATCAATAAAATCTATTGCACTGATGTTATTGTATTTATACATTGTATTGTTTCCATAGTTCCAAATGTATACTATATCGTCTACATTAACCCAGTATTCCTTTTGATTCTCATAATCGAACGTTGATGCATTTGATAAGTCTAATCCCTGTAAGCTTAATTTAAGCCTGTCAGACACTACATTTGCATTTCTTTCGTTTTCTACACTTGTAGCAGATGCCCATGCATACATACTGTACCCTGATAACGTCATAGGTTGGTTTTCTATTAATTGTACCATATCAGGTGCAATATTGCCCACAGCATCATTTAGGTCCTCATATCCAAAGTTATAAGGGTTTAAACCTGTGTTATCAGTAAAATTAGGGTTAATAGTAGGATTAACAAGTTTAGCTTCATTTTCTTTGAACACTACTAATTGTTTATACTGATTTTGTAATGATGTTATTGCAAATTCATCAGAACCAGCTTCAACAAATGAGTTGGCTGGGAAATATCCAGCTTTCTTTATCCCTGAATATCTGTATACGTTCTTTTCATTAGGATTACCATATATAAATAGATTTAAACTGTTGTCTACTCCGTATTTGTATGAGTATTTATGGTTTTTAATTAAATCCGCATTACCAGCTATAACCTTAGTCCACTCAATAACAACTTCAGATAGATTAGCAGGTGCTGATGTAAATGTAACTTGGCCCAGCGTTCTATTAACTGTAAAATCCGTATTTTCTATTTTATTAACACCATCCACAGTTATAACTAATAAATCTGAATCAAGTCCAACTTCTACCAGTTGATATAATGTAGCCGAACCATCACCAACAAATGTCTGTTTTTTCTTGCCTGTTAGTAAGTTAATTTCTTCAAACAGCGTGCCTCCACCAGTAGGTGGCGCGTTCAATGACACAGTAGGCACATAAGGTACTACATCTTGATAAGTTGTACCATCGTACGCTTTGTAATCTATTCCATTCATGAAGTATATCTTGCCACTAAACCAAAATATTGTAGTTCTAGCATCTGTTATTGATCCTATTAATGTTACAACACCTTCTGTTATTAAACCAGCTAATAAAATAGTTTCAGTAACTACAGTCATATCATAAGAATATACATTCCCATCATGACAAAACAATATAACCTTTTTACCACTTATAACACCTGACCATATACCCTGAATATCTCCTGTTCCAACATCAACAAATGTATAATGTCCTGGTCTTTTCTGTGGTTTCATGTTCTTTGTAACTCTAAAATTAAATCCTTTTACCCATTCACCTAGTTTTATTTGAGTTTCACCTACTGACTCATTAATCCCGAGCCATTGTTCAATCTCAATAGGTTTAGGTTGTTTAGTAGTAACCCGAGCCATAGCCACCTCCAAAATACACATCAGTTATACTTTCTTCTGATGCTGGTCCCTTTGATTGTGCTTTGAATAGTAATTCGTTTGATTTATCCTCGAAATAATTTGTTAATATAGGATTAAACTTGTTACACAGTCTAGCAGCTACAAAGTTGTTTAAAAATTCTCTTGCAATTGGATTAGGTAATACAACACTATCATCCAATGTTTGTAATTCTGTTACCTGCGGTGAGTATATTACTCTTAAATTACCATCAAAGAAATAGTTTATATACAATTCTCCAAAACCTTCTTGTTTAAAGTTTGGGTCTTGACCATACTGTCTTTCAGGCTTTTCGCATACTACCTCGTCTATCTCTCCAAAGTCTTCAGGTAACTCTACCGGAATCCATGGTCTATAGTCAGGTATATTCTTAAAACTATACGGGAATAAACATCTATTTTGATGCCTATAGAATGTTGTACCACTAAATCTAATTCTAATAGGGTAATCGTTGTTAGTAGGTGTTATTGGTCCTTTATTTCTACTTGGTATATCTGTTACTATATTAATTGTTTCAAGAACATTCCACACCGAGCCATCGTATTCCTCGATATAAACTGTTGCATCCGAATCTACTTCAAAGTAATATGCTTTAGCACCTACAACACCTACGCTGTTTTCAGGATAGCTTTTGTCTACTCCTGTAAAATCTACTTTATTAAATTGAGATAGATCACCAAGTAAATTAGGTATTCTGTTGTTAGATATCTCAAATGATTTTAAATAGCTTGAATCCTTAAACACTTCTCTAAGGCCCATGTTTATAAATCTAGTTCCATCTGTTTCAATCGTTTTCATGTAATCAGTATCAGAACTTATAACAGTTCCATTGTTACTGTATTCTCCAATCAATGCCCTAGCATCTTTTATAACGTCTTGACCTATTACAGTTTGCCATGCCATCAGTACCTCCTAGCCTTTCGTTTTAAATAATTGCAGTAAGAATGTACCACTTACTTTAGTACCCGCTGCAGTCGATATAGCGGTAAAAACAATATCAGACTTTGGTGGTATTGCTCTTGGTATCTTGTACACTATACCTACAGAGTTTTCAAAGTTATCTCTTACACCTTTCGTTCTAAATGGTGAATCAGAATCAAACTCTTTTACCTTTAGTTTGTTTGTTGAAGTTTTACCCTCTCCAACAGTTGTATCAGCACTCCACAACAAAGCAATTGTATCTTCAGGCACTGTATAACAAGAGCATAACGTTTGACCATCATTAGGATTTATTAAAACCATGTCAGTACCGCCACTCTGTTTTATAGATATAGTTCCTACATTTGCACCATCAGTTGGGTCTAAATTACCCGCTGTCTCTACATGCGCTCTGAATACTCTTAAAAATTCTTGGCCACTAACTCCACCGAGTTCAACTATTTCATCTATTTCCATGTAAGCACCATCTAACCCGAATACATGTACTGTTCTTGCACCAGCACCCGCAGGATTGTCGTTTGCAGGACTATCAGAAGTTACGGTTACCGTATCTGTTGTAGGTGGTAATCCATATATACCGCCAGCTGCTATAAGTTCTTCAGATGATCCGACAGCTTCATTTCTTCCAAATTTATATATAGAATCATAATATTTTATTTGACCTAGTGCAATCATTTGATATGTATCATCAATCCTCATATTATCTCCTTTATCTTAAAAAAGACGACCACCTAATAAGATGATCGTCCTGTGGTTTGGACTAAAGTAATTTTGCTAATTGTTCAGCATTCACTTTAGGATCGTATTTAATGTTGTTAGCATCCATAAAGGCTTTCATCTCTTTAACTGTATGC
>JACSEG010000238.1_pt1 | contig 10417 bp, 4 predicted proteins | sample 8225521 | NCBI WGS metagenome assembly JACSEG01 (sample SAMN15705060, study PRJNA637333) | viral metagenome | isolation source: viral RNA from sea star tissue | host: Pisaster ochraceus | place: USA:Santa Cruz | collected 2018
GGCAGAGCCAATGGCGGTGTCAGCTGTGTTACCACACTTCATGACACCTGTGAGAGGTAATGATCTTTTGTCAATGTAGGGATGTGGGAGGGAGGCCGGCCCTCTACTAAAAGGGGACAAGCACTTGAAGACCTTAACAAATAATAATTCACAGGATGAAGAGACTCTAGGAAGAACTCTATTTAATCAAAGAAACACTAAGAGAAATCTAGAGGTCCTTTTGAATCCATAAAGGATCATTCTAAAAAAATTAAACCACATTCATAAAGTATAACTATTTGTCAGGAGTAAAAGTTGTCTTTTTGTCATCATTTAGAAGCAAACATCAAGCGGAGAGAGTTCCTGTCCGATCAAATCAACCCCTTGTTCTCGGAGGACCTGTACAAACAGTTCGTCATACCGGTCATCATTCGGATGTTTCCGTCCCGGGAGATGCACGTCCGCATCTGCCTCCTCCAATACTTCTCCTTCTACGCCCACCTCTTCGATGTCAATATCCTCAGGAAAGGCGTCTTACCTCAGCTTCTGATCGGACTGAAGGATTGTCAAGATGAATTGGTAGCAGCCAGTCTGAAGGCTCTTGCTGAAACTGTGCCAATCCTTGGTGCTCAGCTTGTCGTGGGAGGTGAACGAATCAAATACTTTGTAGAAGGGAGACCCAAGGTAAGGTTTTCTTTCTAGTAGAGTTGTCATAGTCATTTGTAAGGTCAAGACTAAAGTCAATGGTAGACTTTTGGGGACACTAGGTAGACAACAAACTTGTCAGCTAAATCCATCGCTAGTCAAGAAATAACTAGATTATCAGGTTCCGACGTTATTTGTCAGCAAGACTCTGAAAGGGTACAAATTCTGGACTGTCAGTAATAATACTGCAGTAAAAAAATATTTGTTCTATACATTTGTGTAATCATTTTTCCTTTTTAACTACTCAGTTCTTCAGTAAAACAGAGATCCCGCTCAAAAACATGGACAACGTCACAAACCTGACAGCCGTCAGTGGTGTCATCACCCTCCCTTCATTAGATAAGACCCCACCCGCTGAGCCTCCTTTGCCATCAGATGATGATGGGAGGCCATCAGATGTTGCGGAGGAGACGGGGGTTGCTAGGCAAGAGGAGGAAGCGGCAGCTGTTGCTAGGCGTCGCCGGGAGGAGAAAGAGAGACGGAGGGAGGAGCTGAAGGCGAAGAATGAGCAGAGACGACGGGAGAGAGAGGCAAAGAGGAACCGGAGCAGTGGGAAAGTAACATTGTTATCCATGACTGAACTGAGCAAAGATTCCGTGGAGTCAGCTGGTGATGCTCACTCGGGCCAAATGTCACCTCACTCGGGCCAAATGTCACCACCATTTGAGAAAGGCAGTTTTTCTGATGACATGGAAGAGAAGTTGGAAGAGCCAGAAGAAGCAAGTAAGGATGAAGATGATTGGTCAGACTGGGATGATGTCAGCCAACCAGGAAGCACTTATCCAGACCCTGACCTTAACCAATCAGGAGCAGTGTTACTTGAAAGAGGGGATCAGCAGGAACCAGTTGAAACCAGTGCATGTGCAGAGGTGGACGATGATTGGTCCAGGGTCAGTGATGACTCAACCTTGGAATCGGCAGGACAGGGATCACCTCAAGGGAGTTCAACTTCTTGTTCCGAATATCAAGTAACAAACCACAAAGCGAAACAGACGGGGGTAAAGTTTAACTCAACTTTGTTTTTTTATTGTTTGTTTTTTTCTAACACCCTTTTTTTTACTTTGCTCATTTTTGTGTTCTAACTCTTCAGTGGTCACTCTGATATCTGCCGGTTGCTTCTCAGCAAAGGGGCTAACCCTAATTTGGCAGTGCAATGGGGATCATCACCGCTACACGCCGCAGCTGACCGAGGAAAAACTGAGTGCATCAAGTATCTCATAAGATATGGTGCCAACATAAATGCACAAAACAACAATGGTGACACACCGCTTCATCTGGCCTCCTTCCGTGGACACAGTGAGGCCTGCATTATCCTTCTGACTCACGGGGCCGACCAGACCATTCTCAACAATAATGGGAAGACGTCTCAACAGGAAGCTCAGGGGGCTCAGCATAAGGACATTACCAAAATCCTCACAGAGAAGAAAACTGCAAATCGGGAAGTCCTTATGCCAAAGCAGCATTTGCGAGCAAGTGACAGCGATGATGCATTACTTAGAACGGACAAGAAAACGAGCCTGAGACACAACCTCCTCGCATCCTCTCTTGAGAAGCGAGAAGTGGAGTTGAGGGAGAGACCTGGTACAAGACTGATTCCCATGGCTCTGAACCAGCTTTCTGATACAACATCCAGGACAACCTTCCACCATCACCACCGACCCTTCTCCGACCCGACACCAGCATTTCTCGGTGGAAGGCCCAATATTGCAGACTTTTCTGACCCAACCAAAGAGATCAATATAATGTCGGATGAGACTGACTTTCATCGCAGGCAGGACGAGACAGAGCGTGATCAGTTCCTTGGGGCAATTGACAGTCTCCAACTCAAGGTAGCCCTGTTAACGTCTCAAAAGGAGGCGCTAGAAGTGAAGCTTCGGGAGAGTGGCAGCAGCCCGACCCAGGATATGGGTGTGAGGGAAAGACGAAACTCTGACCCAAGAGGGCGGCAGCTGTCAAATGAACTCTTTTTGTTGAAGGAGTCGCCATTGGTGAATCGAAACAGGTCCTCGATTGGCTCATCCACTGATATGTCGTCTCTATCAACATCAGTGGGGATCTCAAGTCATAAAGATCAGAGCACCGAAGGGTCTCTGACCAGAAGGATTTGTTCCTTCATGGAGAAGCTATACTTGTGTCAAGGCACTCTGCTGCATCAAGTATTTTCTCCTCTTCAGGAGGACAAGAATATATTTCAAACTCTCAAGGCCTCCACCGATCAGAGACTCTGTGAACTACGGTTAAGCCTGAACAAGAGGAACGATGAATTTTCATTGGAGGAGAAAGGGAAAGAGTGGTTGTTGAATAAGGACTATCACATAATTGAGGGTAGGCCAGTGGACAGAGAGTTGAAGCAGTCTGAAGATGGATTGATCTCCCAAATTTGTGTTCGCATTCTTCATAAAAACCAAACATACGTCATAAAGGTTTTGATGAACCACAGAAGATCTCCCAAACCATCAGGGCACAAGTGTCCAGGTGATTCCCTTGGAACTGAATTCAACATCCTACAATCTCTCAGTGACAACCCTCACTTGAATATCACGAGAATGTACCACAACTTTGAAATCCAGACTTCAGAATTGCACAATTTCTCTGACATCTCTAAGTTCCTGGATGGCACCCTCTACAGTCAGTTGGCGGACAGAACTGCTATGGTCGTGTTTCCGGACTACTGTACAACTTTGTCCCATTTGGTATCGAACTATCGAGCAGACAGAACAATGTCGCACGGATCCATACGGTCTTCGAGTGAATTGTTTGTTTTGCGATTGCTGCTGCAATTGCTCGAAGCTCTGTCATACCTTCATAATCATGGAATAGCCCACAGGGACATCAACTCCAGGGCCATCGTTGTGGACTGGAACTTGAGACTGGTCCTAGGAGAGTTTGGATACGCGAAGAGATTGCGGAATGATGAAGGACAAGGGATTCCGTTTGTGGAGAAGAGTCAGATTGGTGCTGGTAACCCACTGGCTTGGTCACCAGAGTTGCTTCAATATTCAATCAATGGGCCACCAAAGTCATGGCAGAAAGATCTAACACTCCTAGACGTCTATGAGAGTTCAGATCTCTACAGCATTGCGGCCATGTTGTGCTGTCTTTTTAACAGATTGCCAGATGGGGAAACGTCTCCTACATCAACTGGGATGATTGCAAAGTGTTTACCCACAATCTCCCTTGAGCCGCCAGGGTTTCTGTCCAAAGAGGGGAAGTCGTTGTTTGGACGTATGCTGAAGGATGACCCTACGAAGAGACCCACTCTGAGAGAGGCCATATTGAGAACTGGCATGATGCTGTATGGCCCTGAGCCACTAAGCATCAACGCGTTGCCAGAAATGGATACATGGTTGCAGTCTCAGCATTTACGATTGCTAGCAACACCGCCTCAAAGCAAGTCAAGAGAGTTGGATGAGCTTACAAGATGTCTGGATTGGGAGCTGTGCCACGATTACATGAGCAATGTTTCAGCCGTTGAACTATGGCACCTGTACAACGATCCCTTGTAAAGGACACAATAAGCAAAGGTCATCTTCACCTCCATCGATAGAGAGATGTCACCTCTATCTGCTTCGAGCACAGCCTTAGGAGGGCGCCCTCAGTGGTATGCTTAAAACAGTATAGTGTGAGTCTGTTGACATCAGAGAGTTCATTTCAGGGTAGTATTCCATGTGCAACTTTACCTCAAATGTACATGTCTAATGTGACTGAATTGTTTTACAAATCACGGCACGTCAAACACCGTTAGTTATACTTATGTCAGCACTTATCATGCATGACCTGAAGTCTGACGACATTGTTTGGGGTTTGAACAAGGAAAATTGACTACAGCGGTATTTGAACCTACGCTTTCCAGATCAACGTGCTGGTGTCATAAGGAAATCTGTCCGCCGGAGATTCTGTCCCCCCATATGGGAAATTAACATGGGCTGAAGGAGGATGATTCAAAAGAGGGCGCTATCAGAAGAAGTTTGTACACAGTTCGCCGTATGGGGGGGACACAGAATCTCCTGCCACACCGGTGCTTTAGCAACTGAGCTATCCAGTTAGACATGTTAGAATGTCATTACAAAAGGGTAAACAAGCTACTGCCATTGGTATTAATGCATTGTGCTTCGTGGTGGTTCCTGAGAGTCTTATCGCATGTGTTACCCACGTGGGTACCATTGACTATCAGCCATTACGAAAGTGGGACTCCATTATTTTCCTGACCAATGCCCTGAGAAAGTTGTCCCTCATATGCCACCCACTGATATTTCTTGACTTCTTGGCACAAACAGATGTAGCTCATGAAACATACGTAGCAGATTTCAGTTTTTATTTTATTTCGTTTAAGCGCTAATTGAGATTTTTATTGCTTATGTTATTTTTGTCTTCTGTTTTTGTTACTCTCAGGGCTCCCATGGGAGACCACATTTTTTGTGAATGGGTTACTCTGATAAAAGATAATCAATATATAAATCAATCAATAAATAAATAGTACAAAATCAACAACTTTCAATTTTGCATTCTATTAAACGGTGAATCTTTGCAGGGAGGTAGTGATGAAGGTAGCCACATGTACATGTACATGTAGGCAAGCCCCCCCCATATTTAAAATTGCCACCATCCCCAAATCCTACTCGAAGTCTTTCACAAGATAAGTTAGACTGTTAGACTTGTACCTCTTTTTTTGTTACACATGTATGATAAGTACCTAAAAACAGGGCTCGAAATTAATACTGGACCGTATGCCCAATGCGGATGCGTCGGGTAGTACTCATGAACCACCAGGTGGGCTTGTTTTGGTTTTTTTTCAATTTAATATAATACCTCAGTCTGTTTTATTACCTCAGTCTGTAATATCTTTAATTAATCTAAACTATGCTCAGATGTTGAATATGAGTCTGATAAATATCTTTTCGTTTTGAGTATCGAAGGATACTTGCATATAAGGCAAACAAGATAAATCTTCTCTTAGTGCTTGTTCAAAATAAAACAAGTTTAAATGTTAAAGTATTTCAATAGGTTTTCCCATTTGGATTCTGATCGTGTAAAAATATATTCTCGTTCAGAAATGTTTTTGAGCTACAAGCCCAGATGTCTTGTGAATTTTCAGCCCAAATTTGAGCCCAGAAAAAAAAAGAACTAAAAGTTAAAGGTTGTCCCAGTTTTGTTAAACACTGAAATGTCCTTAGCAGGTATGCCTTAATGCCAATCCCAAAATCAGGTACTGAAAAAAAGCATACCTTAAAATGTTGTCTAAAGGATTCCTTGAAGCAGTACAGTTAACCAACGTTATTGGGGTAATTAAAATGACTGATTTCGGAATGTTAATTTTATAACTGGTTGAAAATGTCACTGACCAATGCAGCGTGAATTTGAAGACTTATGAACTGTTTTGTGGCTCTCTGTTATTCTACAACCTGTATGAAGTATGCCACCCGGTACTCAGTGGAACTCTGGTCATTGCATTGGAATTATTGCACAATGAGCATTGCATGGTGTTTGGCTAACAGAAGAATTACTTAATGTCCCTCTCCAGTTCGAGATCTAAAAGTCTTTAAACAAAATCCAGCAAACCGTTTTGTAGACTGGTCCTCTGTGTTTTACAAACGAAGGCAGGCACTGGTCTCACAAAACCCAATGGTTTCACTGGATAGACATTTGCATGCATTGACGCATACCTACTCAACTGATAGTGATACTACACGCAATATCAGTGTAGTGTAAGCATGTGGACACAGTAAAATGGCATGCAAGGTCAAAGGTGCATCTGGCAGGTAACTGCCAGGATCTAAAGGCCAGTACCTGGCATTATTCACAAGCTTCAAAGTGTGACGCAAGATGTTCGTGCTAACCTTGCTGTTGCAGTTACACACTTTATAAGCAGGCCAACTGTATCTAGATTAGCACACATTTAGTACTTGCAAATGTCACCTGTCACCTGGAGCACTGTGTTTCTTTTGAGTTGTTGAACATTGGTCTGTGCAACACAACATCTAGACAGGTTTCAGCCAATCAATGGATCATGTGTAGTCGAGTTGGCACTGGGCTCTTGCTGGAAATTATGGTCAAATTACTTCTTGCGCTGTTAAGACAACACAAACCAATGTTCAAATAGGTCAAAATCTTTCTCAAAATTGAAAGTTCTTTTGACTGTTTGTTAAATCAGAGGACCCAAATTCCTTCAAAAGCTGTTTGGTTAGCAAACCGTTTTGCTAACTATAGCTCAGAAATGTGCATAAGCAAAAGTGTATCTCTTAAACCACAAAGAACACTTTGCCCTCATCTGCGTACAACGACCCCTTGGAAATTACCATCCCTCTTGCTTTGCTTACACTGTGTTTGTGAAATAGAAACTCTGCCAAGCGCTGCTGTAGGCAGATCAACGTCTGCTTACAGGCTTCTCAGAATTGAGTCCTTGGCTCAGTATTTTTGTTGTGCTGCTTACTGTAAGCAAAGAACCAGTATTTACAATTCAAAAACGTTTCACACTACTGAAGCGCTTTACTTGGGTTTCTTATAAAATGTGACCAGTGCTAGTTCAAATTTTTTACCTCATACTATGAACCACCATAATAACAATAGTAATGATTATAATTACAATATTAATCAAACATTTGTTAGGCACACTTTCCTGTAAAACATTCAAATGCGCCAGTCCTGAAGGAATTAAGTATTTTCAAATTGTTGGGAAAGCAAGGATGATCATGTGTGTTTTAGTTTCTGTTGGAAGAGAGTAATGTTGTGCATTTATCTGAAGTCTTCAGGAAGTGAATTCCAAAGTCCGGGTGCTATGTTTGAAAAGACCCCATAACTGTTCAAGCGAGTTCCGAACATAGAGATCTTCTGACAGATCTCAGATTACGGCCCAACTTCATGGCTCTGCTTACCGCCGAATTCTGCACTAGTGCTGAATTTCTGCGCTAGCTGTGTAAACGAAGAATGCCTAGTAATGTGAAGTACGCACCCGCACAAGCAAAACATTCCCTGCTACCCCGTGACATATGCTTGACGTAAGCGCAGAATTCCCTGCTTCTGTAAGCAGAGCCATGAAACTGTGCCGTGGTCTTGTTATACGGACGGGGCATCAACATATTTTTTTTTTATGTAGGGTGGAGCTTGAATGTGTCGCTGATTGATAGGAAGTCAGTGTGTAGTTTACCACCAGCCTGGGGTTATGAGAGACTGGGTTTTTTGTTGTTTTGGGGTTTTTTGTTTTCTAGTTGTATTTTTGTGTGTACATATTTATATAGTTGGAGTTGGTTTGATTGTTGAATGTTTTGACATTATAAGCAGCATAAACTGTAAATAATTAAAATGTAACTCAAAGTGGGGCCTTGTATATCCATTTCTCTTATTTTGTATTTAATAACAGATTGTCATGCTATACTTGTTACCCAGTTCTGATGAAATTCATCAATTCTGAGATGTAGAACCTATTCTGTTTTTACAGAATAACGTTTGTGCTAGGCTTGAGGCTGACGGAAATGGTAATATACGAATGGTGCTAGTAGACGACACCTCCAATGGCATTGAGTGATGGATCTGCATTTATTTTTGGAGGGGTCCGTTTCCTTAAACCATCATTTCAAAGTATAAATGAGGGGTTTTAGTACCGGGGGAAAACCTTTAAGAGTTGGAACGCTTTGTTTTATTTTACACTTAACCTCAACTCCCTTGAGTGGTTCACTGGAAAAGGGGTCCTTCCTCCCTCAAACAAAATCCTACACCACATGGTAACTCAACAACTATGTTGTTGGACTCTGATCATGGTGGTATGCCTGATCCCGTGTAAAGTATGATCAGTTTGCTAGTGCAGTTCTCGCCCCAGTATCATTCAGTACACTCGACACCCTAACTGTTGGACTCTGATTATGGTGGTGTGCCCGATTCTATGTCAAGTATGGTCAGTTTACTAGTGCAGTCCTCGGTCCAACAGAAAAAAAACCCAACAACATGCTGTTGGATTTTTGTTGGGGTGGTTAGGTTTGAAGAACTGCGATCTTTAAACCTTTACAATTTTTCACTCAAAACTTTATGCACAGTTGTGGGTTCTGGAGATGAAATGACGTCACATTTGAGGTAACTTATTCCAACTTTTAAGCCGGTTTCCATGCATATCACCAACTTTCTTCAGCCTCTTTGCCTGGCAACCATATGTGTATGCTGTAACAGCATATTATAGAGCGCAGTATTGTACATAAGGCAGTATTGTAGATAAGGGTAATGTATAGTCATAAATCCATAAACTGTTTCATCAAAAATAATATATTTTGTGCATTTTTGTTTACTGTTCATTTGGTATAAATGCATCACAAATTCTATTTTGATATAATTATTATGTTGATTGTTTTATAGAATTGTAATTTGTGTAATTTTCTAGCGTGATTCAATACAAACAGCCGATTCAAAACATTTGTACTACATTGTTTGGTTTACAGGGGCTGTTGTAGTGGGTTAGTTTGGTTTTAGACATTGCAGCCCCAAAGCAAATTACGTTTTTAAAAGGTAGTGGAATTCTGTAGTTGCATGTATAAATTAAAGGGATATTGAAAGACTAAATATTTACACTAAGTATGGCATACTCAATTTATAATAAGGTACGATAATTGACCAAATTGTTGAGGTTGGATAAACTACAATGTTTCGTTTCCTTTTTCACTGGTGTTCACTGTTCAGGAGTTAAGGTAATAAATGGCTAGTAATTTTTAGAATGGTAAATGTTCAATTATATTATGTATATATATATATATCTACTAATATCTTACTGAATGAAACTTGTTGGATTGGACAAAAAAGGGAGGAAAGAGATAAGTTCTTCCTGTATGTGGAGGTGTTTTTCTTTTAAATTGGCAAGATGGCTACCGGTGAAAGAACAAAATGTAAAGTCCCCCTTCGAGGGGCACGCTGGCAATGAGAAAAAATTGTTATGAAACAAGCAATTGGTTGAGTGTTGGGCCATAGTTCATTTGAATAATACCTGCAATGCATTCCAATGTAAATACTGTACTGTGTACCAACCAAATCAGAGCATATAGTTTACATAAAATGAAACAAAACTTCACAGTATGGTTTAAAAAGTGCCTGAATTATTTCAATTGAGCTTTTATAAGGTTCTTGTGTATGGAAGATACTTATCAAATTTGTTCAGAAAGTGCTATGGTGTTTTATTGGTTTAAATGAAGAATCTCACATGCACCAAACATGTCTCACAATCCCATCGATCTTTTAAGAGATGTGGCAAACACCATAAGAGTCCAACGTTTGATTCGGGTGCATGTATACGTACAGATTTACACAAACCAAACAGTGCAATGTGTCCGCCATGTCTAAAAAATGATGAAGGCTTGTGTTCCACTCAGTGAGGTAACAGTGGAATAGAGTTGGCTGAAAGAATGTTCAATCGCACAAATCATGTTACCATTATCACAGCTTAAACTTATTTGTGAATATATTAGTTAGTGTTAAGAAAATAGTAATTGATAAGGGAGTTTGTGGTCATAGTTTTAAAACTTTGTTATTAATTCAGTGTTAGTGATGAGTTGTAACTTGATTAGGTGACATTATAACATTGTACAAAGGTTCACATAGTTGTAATTTTTTGTGGTATAATCTACCTTTGTTTTCTGGAATAAAAATGTTTGTTTGGGAAACGAAACTGTGTCGTTGTGTGTCTGTGTGGGTTTCCAATGTATGCTGACAATGGCAGCAAGTCACTGGTATTGCAGCCTTTTATAAATGAAATATTTTG
>JACSEG010000239.1_pt1 | contig 10405 bp, 9 predicted proteins | sample 8225521 | NCBI WGS metagenome assembly JACSEG01 (sample SAMN15705060, study PRJNA637333) | viral metagenome | isolation source: viral RNA from sea star tissue | host: Pisaster ochraceus | place: USA:Santa Cruz | collected 2018
GTGTTGGGTGTGTTTGGGCTCTGGCTTTGACAAGTATTTTCAATTTGCACGTTGCTTTCGAGACGAAGACCTGCGGGGAGACAGGCAGGCAGAGCACACCCAGCTGGACATAGAGCTGAGTTTTGCAAAAAAAGATCATGTGATACAACTCGTAGAAAAACTTTTTGCTCATGTTTTTAAGGATACACTTGGCGTTGAACTGCCCAAAAAATTTCAAAGAATGAGCTATCGCGATGCCATGAATCGCTATGGAACCGACAAGCCTGACTTGCGCTATGAACTAGAGATCGCTGACATAAGCCCTCTGGCTAAAGGAATCGACTTTGCCGTGTTTCAAAATGCACTCAAACAAAAGAAGGGAGTTATAAAATGCCTTCGTGTTCCCCATGTTGCAGAAAAGTACAGTCGAAAAAACATAGAGGACCTGGAAAGAACCGCAAAGGACTTTGGAGCAAAGGGGCTTGCTTGGACCAAGTACACGAGTGCGGAAGGATTTCAAGGAGGAATAGCACGGTTTCTTGCGGATCACCAGACTGCCCTCTGTGAAGCACTTTCCCTACAAGATGACGACCTGCTTCTCTTTGCAGCAGATACATGGAACACCGCCTGCACCTCTCTAGGAGCCTTGCGTTCAACGATAGCCAAGGACCTCGACCTTGTCCCTCAAGGCAAAGGAAACGCGAGCAAAGACTATTGCTTCCTTTGGGTGGAAGATTTCCCGCTTTTTGAACGGGACGAAGACGGCGACCGATGGAAGGCAAGTCACCACATGTTTAGCATGCCAAAGGCAAAGCACCTTCGCCTGCTTTCTTCTAAAAGCTCACAAAAAAGAGCCGGCGAGATTCAAGGAGAACTCTATGACCTTGTCTGTAACGGAATGGAGATTGCATCCGGATCTGTGCGTATCCACGATCCCACAATACAAAAACAAGTCTTTGCCTTGCTCGGAATGTCTGACGAGGAAGTAGAACGAAAGTTCTCTTTCTTTCTTGAAGCATTGGAGTTTGGAGCGCCTCCCCATGCGGGCATCGCTCCGGGCATAGACAGACTACTGATGATCATTGCAGGGGCAGACTCCATTCGAGAGGTGATTGCATTTCCCAGAAACACACAGGGTATCTCTCCTCTTGATAACAGCCCTAATTTCGTGGAAGACGAACAACTCGATGAGTTGGATCTAACACACGGCTCTTCGCACAAGCCAATGACTGAAAACGAACCAAGTTGACCCGCCGCCGTCAGTGGAGCGATTAAAAAAGTTATTCTAAAGCGATCAAAGATTAATTTTTTTTGGGATTGCCTTTTTCGTTCCAACGCCAAGAATAGTCTGTGTTCTTGAGTATGTCATCTTCTATTGCAGTTCTTTTACTTTTATTTGATTCTCTACATAGGAAAATATGAGTGATATCATATCCTTGAATACATATATCGCTGTCACGTTCATCAGAAGCATTGTTGTGTTGTTGCGACCTTTCTTTAAGGTTATCTGTTTCTCCGACATAGATACGGTCTAGGTCGTCTAGGTTTTCTTCGTGATAGATATATTCTTTGTTTTTTCCGATATAGATATATACACAGTCAACATTATCAAAATCATCAAGATCATCAAGATTTGTATTGAATTCATACATCTCAAATTGATAGTGTCTCCCTGATTTGCCTTGTATATTTTTATTTCCTAAATAAATCATATAGTTACACTCCTTTTAAGATCATTATACATTAATAACAATTTTTATGATGATGTAGGTAGAGCAAAAGGAAGCGTAGGAATGAGTTATGGAAGTGTTTGAGTGTGGGTTTAGGTTGCTATTGTATGTGGTTTCTAACATGGCTCTTCGCACAAGCCAATGACTGAAAACGAACCAAGTTGACCCGCCGCTCGGTAGCGTCCGCCCACAGCAGAGCTTGTCCGCAGGGCACAGCTCGCGCTGCGCCATCACTCGGCAACCCGCAAGGGTGCAGCACTGCGCCGCCAGCGGCACCCGCACCAAGCGTCAAATCGCGTTAGGAGTTAATCGTCAGCCGGCGGTTAGCCGTTGCGTGTGAAATCTTTCAGTATTTTTTTTGCTACGATATCAAGCATTTCTTTGCTTGGCTTACCGAGGGAATCAAGTTTATTTCTTGCTGCTTCAATTTTATCTGCGCGAATATCTGGAGTTCTCGCGATGACTTGCATTGCTTTCTGGTAGAGAGCCTGCGTTTTTGCATCTTTTGTAAGAGTTATACTGTCTGTCTGTTTTTTGGACGCTACTTCAATTTGTTTTGCTTGGTTTTTCTGAGTAATTACTTGCTTAGCGTTAATAGAATTAACTTTCTTTATATCCATAATTCTCCTTTACTTCTCTTATGTATCGACATCAATACAACTAAATTTTATCATTTTTTGAGAGGATATACAAGTACTACAAACTCGCCTTTTATCATTTCCTCTCCCTTTGCATAACGATCTCGTAGATTTTCTGCCTCTCCGCGGATATATTCCTCGTGCATCTTTGTCATTTCTCGTCCTATAAGAACCTGTCTCTTTGCCTCTATGCTTGCAATCTCTTCTAACAAACGCAGTATCCTATGGGGAGATTCAAAAAAAACACAGGCTTTTCCGCTAAGAAAGCACGATTCTAGTGTTTTGTTCCTTGCTCCTGGTTTTCGGGGCAAAAAACCCTCAAACAGAAAGCCCTTGCCGTGCAGACCCGCGATACTTACTATGGCACTTACTGCGCTCGGACCGGGTATGGGGACAACCTCTATGTCGTGCTGATACGCAAGCTCTGCCATCACGTTTCCGGGATCACTTATTCCTGGGGTGCCTGCATCGCTAAGATAGGCGACCGCCTCACCTTTTTGCAAGACGGGTAATATCTTCTTTTGAAAAGTCCAATTCTCGTTGTGGGAATGACAGGCAAGAAGCGGTTTGTGAATATCAAAATGACTGAGTAGTTTTCGGCTTGTCCTTGTGTCCTCACAGGCGATGAGTGCCACCGAGCTAAGAATGGTCCGCGCCCGATCCCCCATGTCTGCAAGATTCCCGATGGGAGAAGCAACAAAATACAGAGAACCCGTCACCGTGCTTTCTTTTTTATGTCAGAAATTTGGCAGAGCATGCATCGTTCTTTGTTGTGATTACAGTCTGCGTAAAAGAGCGGATTTGTGCGTGAATGATGAGAAAGAAAAAGTTTGATTCTCTCTATCACCTCGTGGCTTAGTCCCTTCTTCATGGTACGGGCAGAGGAGTCCGCTTGTGCCGTATCGAACCCAAGGACAAAGTGCAAAAACGTATATGCATATCGGATTCTTTCTAGAATCTCTTCGGCACAGGTCTTTCCCTGAGGGCTAAGCTGCACTCGCTTGTACTTTGAATAGACAACGAGCCCCATCGCGTTTAACTGTTGCAAAGCCCTCGTTACCGATGATCGTTTTATGTGTAGATATTCGGCAATCTCGGACGACCTCGCCTCGTTGCGCCTGCGACAAATATAATATATCGTTTCGATATAGTCCTCTAAACTGCTCGAAATCTTCTTTTGCGTGCCGGTGCTCGTGCTGCCTTTCTTTTGCGTGCTAGTGCTAGGTTTTTCTTTTATGTCAATCTTCTCTTTCATGTCAATCTCGTTTGATGCTATATCTTAAGTATAGTACAAACTTCCCCTCCTTACGAGTCCGAATCCATAGGCGAGTCCATAGGCGAGTCCGTGGGCGAATCCGTGGGCGAGTACATCGTGTCAATTTGAAAAAGATAGTCGTAGATGATATCCTCGATCTGCTTATGCTCTACCAAGAAGGCATCGTGTCCGTATACGGAACTTATTTCCTTGTACTGAGCAAGCACAATATGGGGGATAACCGAGCGAACTTCTACGGGAGGAAACAGGAGGTCTGAGTCTGTCCCTATGACAAGCACGTTCGCAGATATGCCCGTCAGCGCAGCTTCCATGGAAGGGTGCGATCCTTGTATGTTGTGCGAACACATTACTTCAAGGAGGGCAAGGTAGGAGCACACATCGAAGCGTTCTACAAACTTCTCTCCTTGGTGGTTAAGATATTCATTGACCACTTTCCTTGTGTCGTTCAGATCTGTGGGTTCTGTAAAGCCCTGCTCGTCCGCCTCGTTGCTGAGCTTCATACGTATGTCTTGAAAAAGCCGAAAGACCGCCGAAGATCTATAGGACAGAAATGCAATTTGTCGTGCAAGCTTGAGCCCCTGCCTGCCTGCACTAGGGCTGTCTTCTTTCCATGTCGGGTCCGACTGTATGCTCTCTTTTTGGAGTTGCAAAGACGCAAGCATCCACGCAGAGATCCGAGGGCTTGCAGCCACAACAATGGCAGTCTGTATCGCATGCGGAACACTAGAAAGCCACTGGTACAATATTTGCCCTCCCATTGACGCCCCTCCGGCTATATGTATTTTTTCGATCCCCAAGTGTACGCGAAGGAGGTCGAACACGGTAGCGTAATCACGCATACTCAGCTGGGGGAAATCATGGAGATACGTACGCCCCGTGTCTGGATTGATGCTGTGAGGGCTAAAGGAGCCGTAGGGCGAACCAGGATTATTTACACAGATGACAAAGAATCGGTCGGGATCAAAGACATGTTCTTTTCCCACTATTCCTGGCCACCACAGCAACGGGTCGCTGTTGGCAGTAAGGGGGTGGATGAGCCAGACGACGTTGTCTTTCTTTTCGTTGAGCTTGCCATAGCTTGTGTACTTAAGCGCAAACTCTTTTACGATCTGTCCTTGCTCTGTCTGTACGTTCTTTAGTACTACCGTGTGTTCTTCTTTCACTACCGTGTGTTCTTCTTTCACTGTCGTGTGTTCTTCTTTCATACCGCTTACTCTGCCCTGCTTTCGCTTGCCCTAGTTTGCCCTAACCCGCTTCAATACCGACCTTCCTATCTTGTGGACTTTGCGCCACTGTCTGCTTTCTTCGCGTCTTTGCCTTGCTTGGTCTGGTTTCCCGAGCTGCCACCCGAACTACCACCAGAGCTACCACCAGAACTTTGCCCTGAGTTTTTTGCGGCTTTGTCCCCAGAACCACTACCAGAGCCACTGCCAGAACTGTTTTCGGAACCGCCGCTCGCGCCGCTCGCGCTGCCGCCCGAGTTGTCCCCAGAACCACTGCCTGAGCTACCGCCCGAACTGTCTCCAGCTTTTTTCTCTGGCTTCTTCTCTTCGTGAGTTTTCTTCTTTGAGTCTTTGCTGTCGGTGCTGTAAAAACCACTTCCCTTAAACATAACCCCTGCGCCACTCGAAACCAGACGTTTTAAGGTATCCTTTCCACAGTCCTGGCATTTCTTTCTTGGTGGATCGTGTATCGAGTGAAAAATCTCACTTGTCTTGCCACACGACTGGCACATGTAATCATAAGTTGGCATAATTCCTCCGTTATTTGATATCTTGGTTAATCTCTTATACTTATATTAGCTTGTTTTAGCTCTTTTTTTATGTCCTGTACATGGTGTGTCCCGTAGTGAACCATAGAAGCAACAAGGGCTGCCGAACAATCGGTGTGTTGAAACACATCCACGATGTGCTGCGTTGTACCCGCTCCTCCTGAAGCGACAACCGGTACCGACACCGCATCCGTTATGCGTTTCGTAAGCGTGCAGTCATACCCCTCCTTGGTGCCGTCAGCGTCTATGCTGTTGAGCACTATCTCTCCTGCCCCCCTGTCGACCGCTTCCTTTGCCCACTGCAGAGCATCCTTCTCTGTCTTCTCTCTTCCTCCACGAATGACGACACGGTATGCACTTGGCATCTGTGGATCAGCCAGAACATCCATACCGAGCACGATGCACTGGGTTCCAAACCGCTTTGCACCTTCGTCTATCAGATCTGGGTTGGGGACGGCAGCGCTGTTTACACTGACCTTTTCGGCGCCGGCACGAAGCAGCGCGTCCATGTCCTGCACGGATCGTATGCCTCCACCTACCGAGAAAGGAACAAAGATGTTCTTTGCCACGTCCTCCACGATGTGGATCATAATCGACCGATGCTCTGCAGAAGCAGTGATATCATAGAACACCAGTTCGTCCACTCCATCTTCGTAATAGTCGCGAGCCATGTCAACAGGATCGCCTAGATCCTTGTTCTCTTTGAAGCGCACTCCTTTCGTAACTTTTCCGTCTCGCACATCAAGACATATGATGATTCGTTTCTTTAACATTGTATATTTACTATTGTAGCACGAGCTATCTATTGTAGCACGGGCTGTCCGCGGGCGGGCGCGAACTATCCGTTGCGGGGCGCGCCGCGACACAAGCGCAGGGCGGGCCTCTAGTAGTGTCGAAGAAAGTTATCGAGCATCCGCAGGCCGTCTTTGCCTGATTTCTCCGGATGAAACTGCACGCCGAACACTGCATCTTTTCCGATGACAGAAGTAAACGAGTCTTTGTACGTGGTCTCGGCAATGCTGTCCTCTTTGTTCTCTACTTCCAGAAAGTAGGAATGCACAAAGTAGAAATCTGACTCTGTTCGTATTCCCTCAAACAGCTTTTCGTGCTCCTGTCGTATGCACACGCTGTTCCACCCCATGTGAGGAATCTTGTACCTCGCACCCGCAGCTCCCGCGGCGCTACCCACGGCAGCACTTTCGGCGACAGCGGCACTACCCGAACCCGCGGCAGCTCCCGCGGCGCCCCCAAGCTGAAAACGTCTGCAAACTCCCGCAATGACATCTAGACAGGCCACATCGCCCTCTTCAGTATGACTAAGAAGCACCTCTGCTCCCGCACAGATACCGAGAACCGCCTTTCCTTTCTGAATCCATTGTTTGATCGGCTCTACCAAGTTCAATTCGTGAAGACGCTGCATCATGTACGAGCCGTCCCCCACCCCGGGAAGTATGAGACTTCTAAACTGGTTTTCGTTTTGCATTTGAGATTGTACTTGGAACGTATGCCCTAGTTGTTGAAGAGAGTTTCTGATAGATGCAATGTTTCCCGCCCCGTAATCAATTACAAGAACCACGCGTCATCGTATCCTGGTCTGTGTTCGCGTCATTGTGTTCCGGTTTGTATTATGTTCGTAAGGTAGTTGCCGAGGTTTGCTTGTGAAATATATATACCGTCCACAAGAAGCACGTTTTCTACCGTGTCAATAAAGGGAAGCGTTGCATTGTCTTTCACTTCAAAATTTCTTAGTATAGAAGGAAGCACCAATTTTATTGTGGCCTTGCTCTGTCTCTCTCCCGAGAAGGGTATTACAACGGAAGTGATAACGTATCCATCGGCATCCTGCCCCTTTGTGCTCAGAAATCCCCACTCAGGACGAACGTTTTGTTCAAACGAAAAGCTACTTGCTATGTTGATATCAGAACTCCATAGCCAAAAATCCGTGTCATTTATGTCTACCAAAGACAACGTGTATTCTTGGGGTACCCAGTCAAACTCAAGTGCTTCGTATGTAATGATATCGATGTTGGTAAGCACGATCGTTTCCCTAAACACGAGGTCGAAATATAGGGTGCCAAATCTCGCGTTTTCTAGGGACCAGAAACGATCCGTCTCGCTTTCTTGCTTCAAGTTGGCAAAATTCAAGATATTCTGCTTGTTGATGACATTGTCAAAGGCAACCCTGACATAGATAATAAAATATTCTCCGATAGAATTTACATGAATTGCTTGTATTTTACTAGAAAACAAGTTCGCATTTAAACTGCTCTCGACTACTTGACCTAAGAGACGCCGTATGAGTGCCGGTTCTGTGATTGTCGCATACGAGGTAAAGCCGCTGAAAAAAGGATATTGAAGCAAATCTACGTTTGTTTGCGAGTCTAAAGTCTTATCTTCTCTTTGTGGAAGAAGTCCATCATTGCGAGATGCGCAAGCAAATAGAATCGCGGAAAGGAAAAGAAGAATCATATATCGTATTAGTTTATTCATTGTTGTCTCTCTATGAGGAAACACACCGTAGCCGATCGAATCGTACACTGATGTGCGTCTTCTAGCTCCTGTAAGAAATATATCTTGGTAGCAAGTGTCTCCTCCATTATGTAGTCCTTAAAATGTTCTAAGGCTAGTTTTATTTTCGTCTCTTTTACCATAAATCTTACGTTTATTCTATCAGTTATGCTAAAATTTTGTTCTCTTCTTTCTGCTTGAATCATTCGTATTACATCTCTTGCTATCCCTTCTTGCTCAAGTTCGGCACTTATCGTGGGATCGAGGGCTACCGTCAACGACCCTTCGTTTAGAACTTTTAGGTTGTTTTTCTCTTCTCTATCTATTATGACACTCTGAAGATCAAGCAAAAGCTCGTTTCCCTCTAATTCAAGGGCAAGCGTACTCCCTTCGAGCAACGTGCGAATCTGGTCCGAATTTAGTTGTGAAATAAGCTGGGCTGCTTTTTTCATGTCCTTCCCTAACCTTTTTCCAAGCTCACGAAAATTCGCCTTTACCTTGTAGCTCACAAGGTCTTCCTCGTTCTGTCGGAACAACACCTGCTTCACATTGAGCTCCTCTTTAAGAATGTCTTCCATTTCCTGCAAAGAAATTCGCTCTTCTCTATCTTTTGTCACGACATACAACGTGCTCAGAGGCTGTCTGTTTTTCAGCTGATACAGGTTTCGTATGCCTCGACCCAAAAAGACTGCTTTTTGTACAGATGCCATGCGAGACTCGAGCGCGCTATCTCGTGTATATATTGGTTTGGGGAAATCACAAAGGTGCACCGAGTAAGGCATTTCTTCTGTTCTCAGGTTTTGATATATCTCTTCTGAAATAAAAGGAACTACGGGAGCTGCAAGCTGTATAAAATTCACAAGCACTCGGTACAGACATTCGTAAGCCTCTCGCTTGTCTTTGTCGTTTTCACTTTTCCAGAATCTTCTTCGAGAACGGCGTATGTACCAGTTATTGAGTGTGTCTAAAAACTTGTAGAGAACGTGAATGGCCGTGCTGATATCATACGATGCAAAGAGATTGTCCATCTCCTCTATCAGTCGCGAGAGATCAGACAGTATCCACTGGTCGAGCGGGTTCTTTGCAGAAAAATCGTGTAGCTTGCTCGGTTGTATCTTGTCTATGTTTGCATACGATACAAAAAAACAATATGCGCTCCAAAGTGGCAAGAGGAATTTTTTTGTTTCCTCCTTGATGTTCTCATCGCTGTACTTAAGATCTTCTGCCTTGAGCACAGACGAGTTCATAAGAAAAAGACGCAACGCGTCCGCCCCAAACTCCTGTATCACTTTCGTGGGGTCAGTAAAGTTGCGTTCTGACTTGCTCATCTTTTTGCCGTCTTCTGCAAGAACAAGACCGTTGACTATCACGTTCTTGAATGCAGGGCGTTCAAACAACGCTGCAGCAAGAACAGTTAATGTGTAAAACCATCCTCTTGTCTGATCCAAGCCTTCGCTGATAAAATCGGCAGGAAAGTTTTCTTCAAAGAAATCTTTGTTCTCAAAAGGATAGTGGTTTTGTGCAAGCGGCATCGCACCTGACTCGAACCAGCAATCAAGAACTTCGGGCACTCTGCGCATGGTCTCGCCTTCGGTCTCCCATGTAAGATCATCTACAAAGTTTTTGTGAAGATCGCTCAGTTTCTTTCCTGTTTTTTGTTCGAGCTCTTCTACGGATCCGATTACCTCGATACGAGATTCGTCTTCGTTCATCCACACGGGAAGTGGGTTTCCCCAATACCGGTTGCGAGATATGGCCCACTCTTGGGCGTTCTCCAACCATTTTCCAAAACGCCCTTCCTTTAGATGGGACGGAGCCCAATGTACCTTGGCGTTCGCTTCTATCATTTTTTGCTTTATCTTTTTTATGTCCACAAACCAGGAGCTCACCGCCCTGTATATCAACGGCTGCTTTGTGCGATAGCAGAACGGATAGCTGTGAAGAATCTGTTCTCTTCGTACCAGCTTGCCTTCACTTTTAAGACGTTGAATAATCTTCGTGTCCGCATCCTTTACAAAGAGCCCTTCGTATTCAGGGACCTCCTTGGTAAACCGACACTCCTCGTCTATGGGACAAGCCATCGGCAAGCCCGCTTCTTTACAGATAATCTTATAGTCATCTTCGCCAAAACTTCCTGCAAGATGAACAATGCCTGTTCCGTTCTCTGTGCTTACAAAATCTGCCTGGTGTGTTTTGAATGCACCAAGCTCTGCTTGTTCCTTAAAGTAGGGAAACAGTGGCTCGTACGAAAGCCCCACGAGTTCTGATCCGCGATGCGTTTCTACTATGGTATATTTAGCAGGATCATCGTAGTACTGCGACAGCCGCGCCTCTGCGATTATGTAGTAATCGTCTTCGTCCTTGATCGTCACGTAGGTGATGTCTGCACCGAGCGCAAGCCCCTGGTTAGAAGGGAGTGTCCACGGGGTGGTGGTCCAGGCAAGAAAGTACTTGTTCTCTTCCCCGTCTATCTTAAAGCGAACGGTTATCGAAGGGTCATGTA
>JACSEG010000240.1_pt1 | contig 10395 bp, 10 predicted proteins | sample 8225521 | NCBI WGS metagenome assembly JACSEG01 (sample SAMN15705060, study PRJNA637333) | viral metagenome | isolation source: viral RNA from sea star tissue | host: Pisaster ochraceus | place: USA:Santa Cruz | collected 2018
CGATTCAAGCAAACTTAGAGGAGCGAGGCGAGATATTCTTTACATTAATGAGTGCAACAATATAAACTTTGAGGCTTACAATGAACTCGCAATTAGAACCAAGCGAGAGGTCTATTTAGATTTTAATCCTGCCAATGAGTTTTGGGTACATACGGAACTAAAAGACGAATCAGATGCCGATTTTATAATATTAACCTACAAGGACAATGAAGGCCTAGATGAGGGTATTGTTCAACAGATTGAAAAGAATCGCTTAAAAGCAGAGACAAGTAGTTATTGGGCTAATTGGTGGAAGGTTTACGGACTCGGTGAACTCGGACAATTACAAGGCGCAGTATTTACGAATTATAAAATCATTGATAAGATTCCTCAGGATGCTAGATTGATAGGTATAGGGCTTGATTTTGGCTATACAAACGATCCTAGCGCAATCATTGAAGTCTATAAACATAATGAAACACGAATCCTGAACGAAGTAAAATATCAAACAGGAATGCTTAACAGCGACATAGCAAAAGTATTGCCTAAATCTATACCTGTTTACGCAGATAGCGCAGAACCCAAAAGCATCGCAGATATACAACGTTACGGAATAACAATAAAAGGCGTAACAAAGGGCAGGGATTCTGTAAACTATGGTATTGATGTAATGCAGGCGCAAAGCTATCTAGTTACATCTAGCAGCACAAACCTAATCAAAGAGCTAAGGAGTTACTGTTGGGATGTTGACAAAGCAGGCAAGCGCCTAAATAAACCCATTGACAATTTCAATCATGCCCTGGATGCAGTCCGCTATCACGAGATGGAAACGCTAGGAATGAATAAGAATTACGGAAGCTACAATATTCTGTAGTGTACAAAAATCACATAAATCAGTTATATAATTATGAAAGTAGATTTACTATTGCCTACAAGCTTATCTGAAATACCATTATCTAGGTATCAGGATTTTATTGCCATGAAGGAAAAGAGTAACGATGAGGAGTTTATTGCTCAGAAAATGATACAGATATTTTGCGGTATAAAATTAAACGAGGTTGCTAAAATACAAATGAAGTATTTGAACGAATTAATTACGCATTTTACTGATGTATTTAGCGAAAGGCCGCAGCTCATTAGAAAGTTTAAAATTAAGAATGTTGAGTTTGGATTTATACCAAAACTAGATGACATAACTCTAGGCGAATACGTTGACATTGAAAACTACCTTGAGTCATGGGAAACATATCACAAGGCAATGGCTGTAATGTTTAGGCCGATTAAAAACACGAATAAAGACAAGTACGAAATAGTAGATTACGAACCTAGCGAAGATATGCAGGATCTTATGCGATTTGCTCCTTTAGATGTTGCAATTAGCGCGTCTGTTTTTTTTTGGACTTTAGGAAGCGAATTACTGAGCAGTACAGTCAGTTATTTACAGAAAGAGACGAAGAAGATGACAGATTCAACCAATACAGCGAAAGGCACCAATTTGGAAAACAGTGGGGCTGGTATGGAAGCATCTATGCGCTCGCTCAAAGCGATTTTACCAAGCTTGACGAAGTTACAAGCTCAGAACTTACTAAATGTCTCACCTATCTCACCTTCCAAAAACAGAAACACGAAATCGAAGCAAGAGAACTTAAACAACAAATGAAGCGATGAATTACTTTGACATAATAGATAAACTAAAAGATCATTTTGATAATGATGCGTTAATTAACACAGTCACGCAGGGCAGTATTTTTGACGTTGACCTAAACAAACAGACCATTTTTCCGCTTGTGCATATTATAGTCAATACAGCAACCTTTGAGGAGAACGTAATCCGCTACAATATTTCAATCCTGGCAATGGATATTACAGACATATCAAAGCAGGAAACTGTAAGTAAATTCGATGGCAATGATAACGAGCTTTACATACTTAATACTATGTTAGCGGTTCTTAACAGATGTTATGATTTGTTAAGGAGGGGCGATTTATGGACTGATAAATTTCAAGTAGATGGCAATCCAACTTGCGAACCATTTACAGAGCGCTTTGAAAATAAGCTCGCAGGCCACGCAATGACGCTAGACATATTGATACCAAACGGAATGACTATTTGCTAATGGAATTAGAGAACGTACAAAAGGTTTTAGATGACTTTAGAGATAATGTCATACGAGAGGCAAAAAAAGGAATGCCTAGAAGCTCAGGGGCGCTTGCTCAAAGCTTAAAATCTTATGTAAAGGAATCTAAGAACTCAATACAGATAAGTTTTGAGATGGATGACTACGGTTGGTTCCAGGATGAAGGGGTAAAAGGAAAGGATCCTAGCAAGGTTTCTCCTAATGCAAAAATTAGAGGGCAGCAAGCTCCTAACTCTCAGTACAAATTTGGAAGCGGAAGGTATAGAGGAACATGGGGCAAGTTTGTTCAAAGCTTAGCAGTTTGGGCAAAGAAAAAGAATATTCGGCTGAGAGATGAAAAGGGAAAGTTTAAAAAAGGAAATTACAATACAATTGCTAATATAATAGCAGGCAACATATATAACAGAGGTTTAAAACCTTCGCTGTTTTTTACTAAGCCATACGAAAAGTATTTCAAAAGATTGCCTGAAGAATTAATAGAAAAATATGCCTTAGATATGGATGAATTACTAGAAACAATAACTAAAGAAAGCTTTAAGAAATGATACCATCACGTTCACCTTATAATATTGAAATAGCAGAAGCAGGCCAAACAGGCTCAAAGCTAGAATTGTTTATTTGGCAAACAGGAAGCGCGCCAAACCCTTTAAGCGACTCGCCGCAATATACATTAAGCAAGTTAATTCCTGCTACAAACAACATAAAGACGTATTATAATATTTCTCCTTACGTAAACGAATATTATACCTTTACAAATTGGCCAAATCTTTACAATACTTACGATGCGGATATAAACACGAATTTTAAAGTAAACGTAATTTTTAACAGATACAAAAGAGAAACGAACGGAACTTATACGCTAGTAGAAACAAGCGGAATAAAAACATTCATGTATGGTTTGAACTATTACATGGAAACGCTAAACACATTTACATCTACTCCTTTTCTTTCTGAGGGCACGTATTTCTATAATCATGACAGCGATTTATCTTCGGTTTTACCTATTAATATGGCAGGAAGTTTTGATATTGATTTAGATGCAACAGATGCAATAAGATACACGAACCTATCTAGCGGAGCAACGCATACAGTAACAGCAACAACAGAGGGCATTAAAACATTTAGCAGAGTTTACGTACCTTATTTAGCAGATGGCAACAAAGTTGAGTATATAGTAAGCGGAACATCAGTACGTTGGACAGCATACTTTAGGCCTCAATGCGAACCTAAATATTCGCCTGTAGCTGTTGACTTTATAAATCGTTACGGATCCTGGGCAAGAATTTTCTTTCAAAAAGCAAAAACACGAAACATAAACGTAAAGGCAGAAACATATAAAGTAAATCCAAGTACCCTGCCTGCTTATCCTAGTTATGATGGCCAAGTAAAACAATTTAATAAAAACGGAACAGAATCTATAAAACTTAATACAGGATGGGTTAATGATTTATACGGAGAATATATACAAGAACTATTGCTTTCTGAGAAAGTGATGCTTTACGATCCTGAACAAAAAGACGGATTATTTACTGCAGTATATACGCCTGTAAATGTTCAAACAAAAAGCCTATTGAAGCAGAGAGGCATAAATAAAGGCGTTATAAATTACGAGCTTACTTTTGACTTTGCTTACGATTTGATTCAAACGGTAGTATAATGAGAACGGTACAGGTATACATAGAAGGCCAAAGGCTAGACCTATTCAAAGACGAAACTATAAGCGTAACTTCTACGCAACAGAACGTTCAGGATATAAGCAAAGTATTTACAGATTTCTCGCAGTCTTTTTCGGTGCCTGCAACTCCTGCCAACAATAAAATATTCCATCATTTTTATCAAAATGACATAGGCGATATTTCAGATCCTTCTACTTTATTTGATTTCAATATCAGAAGAGAGGCAAGCATAGAAATAGAATTGACTCCGTTTAGAAGGGGTAAAGTAAGTTTAGAAAAAGCAGAAGTAAAAAACAATAAAGCGTATAGCTATCAAATTACTTTCTATGGCGATGTATTAAGCTTAAAAGATAAGTTTGGCGATGAGATGCTGAGCGATGTTACTGAGCTAGATATTTATAACCATGCTTACGATGCAACGGAAATTAAGAATAGAATAACAAACGGAGCTTTTAATTATGGCGTTAGATATCCGCTAATATTTGACAGAGATATAACTTACGGAAACGGAGGAAGTACAGACATTAATCCTGCAACAGGTACAGGCGCAGTACATTATGACGAGCTTTTTCCTGCCATTCAGATTCTTGCAGTATTCAATGCCTTACAAACGAGGTACGACATAACATTTAGCGGAACATTCTTTTCGGATCCTAGATTCAGTAAAGCTTTTTTATTATGCCAAAACTCCAATAGTTTTAAATTTTTAACAGCTCCTGAGGTTTTAGATATTACAGCAATAAATTATGCAACAGGCGAAAACACGAACCCTGCAAGTACATATTTTAGTATAGCAGATGATACGCTTACATATGGCTTTGAATCTCCTGCAGATATGTTTCCAGGAACAAGCGCATCAGGATTTGAAATTCTAAACATAAACCATAGAGTTTCTTTGAATGTAACTAGCGCAAGTACAACGGATACCTATTACATTGATGTATTCGAAAACAATCAGCTAGTACAAACATTAGAAGGCTCAGGTACAGGAGATTTTCTTGTAGCTTTAGATAACAATACAGAAATACTAAATAAGCAACTTAAATTTAATGTAAAAGCTGACGATGCGATAAACCTAGACTTTACCATAAATTACACGCAGGAGGCAGTCATATATATAGCAGGCGGAGTATCTGCAACAATCCCAAACATATATACAGCTACAGCAAACAATATTGCATTGACTGCGGAGATGAATGTTATAAACTACGTTCCTCAAATGAAGGTAGCAGATTTCTTTGCAGGCATCCTTAAAATGTTCAATCTAACTTGTTACGGAACAGAGGCAGACAAGTTTCAAATCGAACCAATAGCAGATTGGTATAATAAAGGCGCTATTGTAGATATTACAGAATATACAGATATTGAAAGCATAAATATTAACAGAGTAAAGCTGTTTAAAAATTTGAGCTTTGAGTATGAAGAAAGCGAAAGCGCAACAAATACAATATTTAGAGATTTAACGAGCAGAGGCTACGGAAACACGAGGCAATCATTCAGTTATGATGGCGGAGACTTCAGCGTAAAGCTACCTTTTGAGAATCTCATGATGCAGAAGTTTCAAGGTACTAACCTACAGATAGGCGAAGCATTGAATGCAGATGGCAATCAGTACACGCCAAAGCCTGTTATATTATACCAATATGATAACCTAGATACGAGCTTTAGATTTACGGATAACACAACGCCTGAAGAATTAATAACTTACGTTCCTTTTGGGCAAGACTTGCTATATCAAAACGTAAACTACACGCTAAATTTCAATGCAGATATTAGTACGCTCCTAAATGCTATTGTGCCGAATACTTTATATAGCGTTTACTATGAGCCTTACCTTAGCAATCTCTTTAATCTAAAGAACAGAGAAACAAGCGCAAAAACATATTTACCGATTAGCTTGCTTACAAACTTAAAGCTAAATGACAGGCTCGTAATCAGAGACAAGCGATACATCATTAATGACATGAAGTCTAACATAACCACAGGTCAAGTTGATTTTGTTTTATTAAATGACTTTACAGAGGTTATAAGTCAAGGAGGCGGCAAACCTATACAACCTTTGCAACCTTCAGACGGTGCGCAATGTTTAGACGTTAGAATACTATTTCCGAATGGCGCAGTAAGCGCAACAATAACAACAACTGATGCAGGAGTAACAATAACGCCAAGTACATTATCAACAGATAGAACGGTTGAGGTTTGCATTCCTGATAACCCTAATACATTAGATTTACTTGTTACTGAGGACGATGCTAATTACATAAACTCGGAGGATTTTATAAGGCTAAGAACAGAACAGGGCGAAATACAGATTTATACGCTTACAGTTACTTATGATTATCCTGATGGAACGCATGTAGCAAATCAAATATTTATACAACAACAACCATAATGTTAAAGAACATAATAGACTTACTACAGATAGACGATTTTATAGAGGAAAGCTATAACATACAAGTAGCTAAAGGTTTATACGCAATGCCAAAAGGAATTAAGGAAACTTACAAGCAAAAGAAGCGAGAGCAGGTTATAAAAAAACGAGTAAAAAAAATTCTTAAATAATGGCAATAAATAAGACAGTTACTGTAGAGGCAAAAACTAAAGGCTTTGACGAGGCAGAAAAGCAAATTGAGGATGTAGCAAAAGCAGCAAAGGTTGCTAATGATTCTGTAGAAGGATTAAACAAAACCTTTGAACAAGCAAACGGCGATATTCAGCCGCTTACTACAAGAATGGGAGAGGCTGAGGATCGACTGTACGAACTCGCTGCGGCAGGAGACACAACTTCAAAAGAATACCAAGGGCTTTTAAATAAGGTTGGAGAATATCGCAAGGTACAAATACAAACTGATTTAGCAGTAGACCAAGCAGCGGGAACAATGAGCCAAAAGTTAGGTGGCGCGCTTACAGGCGCTGCAAGTGGTTTCGCAGCAGTACAAGGCGTTATGGCCTTGACAGGTTCAGAGTCTGAAGATTTAGAAAAATCGCTTTTGAAAGTACAAGGCGCTATGGCTTTTCAGCAAGGCGTTCAAGGTGTTTTAGATTTTTCAAAAAGTATAGGCCTTGCTGGTAAGGCAACAAAGGTATTTAACCTTATTGTAAAAGCAAATCCTTTAGCATTATTAGCAACTGCTATAATTGGTATAATCGGTTATTTTGCGGTGTTTACAGATGCTATTGATGTAGCAATACAAGGTTTAAAAAGTGTTGGTGACTTTTTAGGCATAACAAACTTTAAAGAAGAAGAACTTGCAGAAGAACGGAGAAAAAGAAACGTTTCGCAAATGGAACGCCAAAAAGCGGAACAAACTTTACGTGATGCTGAAATTAAACAACTTGAAGCACTTGGCAAAAGCACAATAGCTTTAAGAAGGCAACAGGTAGTGGCAAACATTGCAGCTATTAAACAACAAAAAGAATTAAACGATTTGTTTTCTGAAGGACAAAACGCAATTAGACGTGCTTTAGGACAAGAAGAAATTAAAGCTAAACAAAGCGAAGCAAGTATAAGAAGACAGGCGCAAATAGTAGATTTAGAAACGCAACTTATTGAACTTGACAAAGAACAAGAAGCGGTAAATAAAGCAAATTCAGACGCAAGAAAAAAACGACAAGAAGACGAACAAAAAAGACTTGAAAAACTAAACGAAGAACGAATAAAGCAATTAGATGCAGAAAAGGCAATTCTACAAGAAGGCGTAGACTTTTTAAAAGATGCAAACTTTGAAGAAGTAGAAAGTACGTTTAATAAGTATGCTGCTATGGGTGAATTGTCTTTGCAGTATTATCAAGACGAAGAAGACTTAAGAAAAAGAAACAAGCAATTCGCAATAGATAGTGCATTTGAAACTTTAGACTTAATAAGCAATATTACAGAACTATTTGGTAAGAAAGGTGAGAAACAAGCTAAACGTGCTTTTGAAGTACAAAAAGCAGCACAAATAGCAACTACTTTAGGAACAACTTATTTAAGTGCGACACAAGCCTATGCATCGCAGTTTTTACCGTTGCCCGATCCGTCTTCGCCTGTACGTGGTGGTATTGCAGCAGGTCTTGCAGTAGCATCTGGACTTGCAAACGTTGCTAAAATAGCTTCACAAAAATTTGAAGGCGGCGGTGCAACAGGTGGAACAAGCGTAAGTGGTAGTGTGCCAGACGCACCAAGCGCACCACAATTTAACGTTGTCGGTGATAGTGGCGTAAATCAATTAGCACAACTTCAGCAACAACCTACACAAGCTTACGTAGTTAGTGGTGAGGTGACAACTGCACAAGCGTTAGACAGAAACCGTGTTCAAAATGCAACACTTTAACACTTTAAAAGTTATTATAATATGAAGATAGTAGAATTGGTTTTAGATTTAACAGATGACCAAGCTGGAATAGAAGCAATATCTGTTGTAGAATCACCAGCAATAGAAGAAAACTTTGTAGCACTAAATAAACACGAAGTCTTACTGAAAGAAGTAGATAGCGAAAAGCGAATACTTATGGGTGCGGCTTTAGTGCCTAACAAACAAATTTACAGACGTAACGACAAGACAGACGAAGAATACTATATTTACTTTTCAGAAGACACAGTACGCAAAGCAAGTGAACTATTTTTTAAGAAGTCTAACCACCACAACGCAACTTTAGAACATAACGAAAATGTTGAAGGTACTTACATAACAGAAAGTTGGATAGTAGAAGACAGTAAAAAAGATAAGTCTGCGCTTTATGGTTTAGACTTGCCAAAAGGTAGTTGGGTTGTAAGTATGAAAATAGACAATGACGAAATCTACGAAAAAGCGAAGAATGGCGAAGTAAAAGGCTTTTCAATAGAAGGATACTTTGCAGATAAGTATGATCTTAAAAGCGAATCTTTACAAGACCTTGAAGAAAGGTTTATAGTAGAAGAACTTAAAGAACTTTTAAGCAAAGAAGAATTAGAAAGTTATAGCGACTATCCAGAAAGCGTAAGCAACAATGCAAAACGTGGCATAGACTTAAACAAAGCGGTAAACAACAAATGTGCTACACAAGTAGGTAAGGTACGTGCGCAACAATTAGCAAACGGTGAACCTGTAAGCGAAAAAACAATTAAGCGTATGTTTTCGTATTTAAGTAGAGCAGAAGTTTACTACGACCAAGGCGACAAAGAAAGCTGCGGATATATTTCTTATTTATTGTGGGGTGGTAAAAGTGCAAAGACTTGGGCAGAATCAAAACTAAAGCAAATTGAAAAGCAGTAGAACAGGTATATTAGGAGGCACACGCGCTTGTCTATGTAAAAACGGAACATATAGCATAGACTGTTGTGACGGTTCTATATGGGCACAAGGAATAGGCAACATAACTAAAGAAGATACTAACGGTGCTTACAAGTACAAAATAACACATTGTACTACAGGTCATCACCACAACGTACATATACACGGAAGCGAATTAACCATAGGCAACGTTTACTACGTTCAATTTGAAAACGCACACCACGACGGTTGTTATACTGTTACAGAAAGTATTTCTGGCGAAGGTTTACACATTAATTCTGTTAGTGTTTATGCAGACTGTACGGCTTGTATAGCAGCGAATTAAAAACGAAAATGCAACAAACAAAATAAAATAAAGTTATTATAGTATGAATCCACAATTAAACAAAGTATTTAGCAAACTTGCTAAAGCAGAAAAAACAGAATTGAAGTCTGAAAAAGTAGAACTTGCTGGTATAAAAGACCTTGAAAACGTAATTAAGCAATATACGGATTTAAAAAAACAAAATCAAGACGCATTGAAAGCTTTGAATAAAGCAAAAACTGCTATTGAAAAAGTTGAAGATATTGTAGACGATGCAAACGGTAAGCAATCTTCAGCAGTTAACGCTATGAGAAAAACAGGTAATTTAGAAAATATACTTGCTGACTTTGAAGATGCTGCAAAAGATTTAGGAATAGACGCAAAAAAAATACCAGCTTACACAAAAGCTTCAAAATTATTTGATGAGGTTGAAAGTTTAGGTTTAGACGTAGAAGACTTTGAACTACCAAAATTGTAAAAACACGAATAAATAAATAAAATGAAAGATAATTCAATACTAAACAAAGTAAGAGAACTTCTTGGAATGGAAGTTAAGTTAGCAGAAAGACGTCTTGAAGACGGACAAACACGAATCGAAGCAGAAGAATTTGCTGCTGGTTTTCAAGTAGTAATTGTTACAGAAGATGACCAACGTATTCCAATGCCAGAAGGTGAGTATAAACTTGACGGTGAAGAAGGCGAAATTCTTGTAATTAAAGAAGAAGGTATTATTTTCGAAATCAAGAAAGAAGAAGAAGTTGAAGAAGAAGTAGAAGTAGAAGAAGAAGTTGAAGTAAAAGACGAAGTGATCGAAGAAGAAATGGCTACAGAAAAACCTGTTAAGAAAACTGTTGAATCAATCGTAAAAGAAACTTTCTTTTCTGAAATCGAAGCTTTGAAAAAAGAGAACGACGAACTAAAAGCAGAAGTAGAACATCTTTCTAAAATAAACAACAAAGAAGAATTTGCAAAAGAAGAAGTTGAACTTTCTAACGAAGAACCAGCTGCTAAACCTATTGCACACAATCCAGAAAACAAGACAAACA
>JACSEG010000241.1_pt1 | contig 10384 bp, 12 predicted proteins | sample 8225521 | NCBI WGS metagenome assembly JACSEG01 (sample SAMN15705060, study PRJNA637333) | viral metagenome | isolation source: viral RNA from sea star tissue | host: Pisaster ochraceus | place: USA:Santa Cruz | collected 2018
GTGTTTGGCTGTGTTGGACATATCCAAGCGCTTTGTAACCTATGGAAAAGGCGCTATATAAATGATACCTTATTATGTTATTATTATTATTATTATGACATTTCAGTGGCTACAGAATACGGTTTTCAAATTCCCACCCAATTTCATGCACAAGCAATCCTCTGTTTCTTTGCCCATTTTTGTATATTCCTGGTCAAGTTTTTTCGGATATTGATTTTTTGGCATATTTATAGTTTATGGCATTTGTACACACAAAAAGTGTATACAGAATGGAAGTACTAAGTGGCTTACAAGTTATTACAACCAAAAGTACACCGGCCTAATTTGTGACTCTCCTGCAACGGTTTATGATTTCCTGCTATTTGTGTTCATTTAAAGATTGTCTTTTTAACCAATGACACTGACAAAAAATACCTCAAATATACGAAGGTTTGGGGTAAAAGTTGAAGTATATCTACATAAAAGGTGACCCTCAACTTCTAAAGTGCAAAATCGATGAATCAAATTGGCCCAGAACGCGGGTGAAAGGAGAATTTCGATTTACATACGAAAAAGAGGTTCCTCGGTTCAATGATTATACAAAAGAGATCGGCACACCTTGCGGTGAAAGTACCCCCAATGAGAGTATAGGCACCTGGACTGATTGGTTAGGAGCAAGCTGGGTGGTATCGACGAGAGAGTTGGGCTGAGTTCTCTGCACCCTGCTACCATCACTCTGCCTTGCAGGCGAAGACACGTTCGGACGGGTGGCATATCTGGTTGGCTTGGCGGATAATTGATTAGGGCAGGCGATAGGAAACCATTATCCCGCTCTCAAGTTGTGCATCATCTGCTGCCGTCAAAATGGTGCATCAGGTACTCCTCCTCACCGCGGTGGTTGCACTGTGTCTTGTTTCCTCTGCGTATGGTCAAGATGCTTGTTCAAGCAACCCGTGTCAGCAAGGAGGACAATGTCAGAATTCCGGTACTGGCTACATCTGCGAGTGCCCTGACACCGGTCCATTCTTTTATCATGGACAGAACTGTGAATTGCCATTATTCCAAAACTGTGGTGGGTCTTTTTACACCAGCACTGGCGTGATCGAATCCCCCAACTACCCTGGACTTTATGATGATCGCTCTCTGTGCGCTTATTTCGTCAAAATTGCGGGTGCTCAACAAATTACCTTTACCTTCATCTCTTTCGACACCGAGGAATTTAAGGATATACTGGAGGGTAGAATCGGAGCTACTGCTGATTCTCCCTATACAATGAGTTGGGAGGGCAACTTGACCATGCTGGGCATGACCCCAGAGCCATTCACTGTGATGACTGACAGCTACGTCTTCTACTTCTCCACTGACAGAAATATTCCAATGAAAGGTTTTCGGATAGAGTACTCAAGCGACGGGAACGACTGTGCCAGCAATCCTTGCCTGAACGAGGGCACCTGTAATGACGGCATTAACAGTTACACCTGTGTATGTGTGCCCGGTTTCACTGGAGTGAATTGTGAAATAGATATTAACGAGTGTGCCAGCGCTCCTTGCATCAATAACGGTAACTGCCTGGATCAAATCAATCAATACACGTGCGTCTGTCTTGCGGGCTTTACTGGCGTCAACTGTCAAATTAATATCAACGAGTGTGCTTCCACGCCCTGTTTCAACGGCGGTGTCTGTGTGGACGGTATCAACGAGTATTTCTGCCAGTGTCTTGCCGGCTGGACTGGTCAGCGGTGTTCCATCAACATCAACGAGTGTGCATCGTCTCCTTGTGTTAATGGAGGCACATGCGTAGATCTCATTAATGCGTTTCTTTGTACTTGTGTGCTCGGCTACACCGGCGAAAGATGCGAGATTGATATCAATGAATGTGCAAGTAGTCCGTGTCAGAATGGTGGGCAGTGTGTTGATGGGATCAACGAGTACACTTGTAACTGTCTAGCAGGGTTCACAAGTCCAATTTGTGAAATCAATATTAACGAGTGTGCCAGCAACCCATGTTTCAATCGTGCCACCTGCGTTGATGGGGTTAACATGTTCAGATGTACGTGCTTCCCGGGGTACACTGGAACCTTTTGCGAGATTGAGATCAACGAGTGCAGCAGTTCACCATGTCAGAATGGAGGAAACTGCAGGGATGAAGTCAATCGCTTTGTGTGCACATGTCTTGCTGGGTATACCGGAATAAGATGTGAAACCAACATCAACGAGTGTGCTAGCAGCCCGTGCCGTAACGGAGGAGCATGTGTCGATGGAGTGAATCAATTCTCTTGTACTTGTCTCGCTGGTTGGACTGGAAGTGTCTGTGAAATAAATATCAACGAGTGCGCCAGCAACCCTTGCCAGAATGGTGGCAACTGCCTGGATGGAATTAACCTATACACCTGCACGTGTCTCCCCGGTTGGACTGGGACAGTATGTAGCATCAATATCAATGAGTGTGCATCCAACCCATGTTTGAACGGTGGGCGATGTACAGACCAGGTCAATGGCTACATTTGTTCTTGCAATCTGGGCTACAGTGGTAACCGCTGTCAAAATGATGACAATGAGTGCCGAAGCCAGCCCTGTTTCAATGGTGGTACCTGTAATGACCTCGTTAACCGATATACCTGCACCTGTATCCCCGGCTACACTGGCATCAACTGTGAAATCAATATCGATGAATGCGCCGGCAACCCCTGTGAGAACGCTGGAACATGCACGGATCTCATCAATGGATTCAGATGCGCTTGTGTGCCAGGATGGACTGGAACCGTCTGTAGCATCAATATCAACGAGTGTCAGAGTGCACCTTGTTTCAACGGAGGTCTTTGTGTGGATGGCATCAACAGCTACGTGTGTAATTGTTTAGCTGGTTGGACTGGTGCTCGTTGTCAAATCAATATCAATGAATGTCAAAGCGGTCCATGTCGCAACGGCGGAACCTGCACCGATGAAGTCAACGCTTACTCCTGCCGCTGTACCTCGGGCTATGAGGGTGTCAACTGTCAGATTAATATTAACGAGTGCGCAAGCTCTCCTTGTGAGAACGGTGGTACATGCGCTGACAACATCAATGGCTACACTTGTTCTTGTGTTCCCGGCTACGTTGGAACCAACTGTCAAATTGACTTTAACGAGTGCCAGAGTTCACCTTGTCGTTTTGGCGCCACCTGTAATGACTTGCTCAACTCTTACACCTGTACATGTGCACCAGGTTACACGGGGAACAACTGTGAAATCGATATTGACGAATGTTCCAGCGGTCCATGCCAGAACGGAGGATTCTGTTTGAATCAAATCAACCAATACACCTGTAACTGCCCTGCAGGCTTCGAAGGAGTCAACTGTGAAATCAATATCAATGAATGTGCCAGCCGACCATGTCAGAATTCAGGAACATGTGACGACCAAGTAAACCGCTTTGTGTGTACCTGTGTGCCCGGATACGAAGGCGTCTTCTGCGAAATTAACATCCAAGAGTGTAACAGCTTCCCCTGTCGCAATGGAGGACAGTGTGTTGACGGCATCAACGCCTTCTCTTGCAACTGTGCTGCCGGATGGACTGGCACTTTCTGCGAAATCAATATCGACGAGTGTGCCGGCAATCCTTGTCAAAATGGCGGTGTTTGTGTAGACCAAGTTGCCCGGTACACATGTAACTGCCAGCCAGGCTGGGAGGGTGTCAACTGTGAAATCAATATCGATGAGTGTGCCAGTCAGCCCTGTATCAACAACGCCCAGTGTACTGATCTCATCAACGGCTACGCCTGCTCCTGCTTGTCTGGCTTCAATGGTGTCCGCTGCCAATTCAATATCAATGAGTGTGACAGCAATCCATGTGTGAATGGCGTCTGTGACGACGGAATAAGCGCATTCACCTGTGCCTGTTTCCCTGGTTACACTGGTACCCTGTGTGACATCAATATTGATGAGTGTAGCAGCAACCCGTGTGCCAATGGTGGTGTTTGTGTTGATGGAATCAATGCCTTCACATGTACATGTGCTGCAGGGTTTATCGGACTGCTCTGTGAAGTCAACGTAAATGAGTGTGGCAGCAACCCTTGTCTGAACGGCGCCACCTGCATCGATGGCATTAACTCCTACCAATGTAACTGCAATGTCGGATTCACTGGCACCAACTGTGAGATAGATATCGATGAATGTGCCAGCAACCCCTGCTCCAACGGTGGTATCTGCCAGGACTTTGTCAACCTCTTCCGATGTGTCTGTGCTGCTGGATATGTGGGAGATTTCTGCCAGACAAACTTTAATGAATGCGGAAGTAGCCCCTGCTTTAATGGAGCAACATGTGTTGACAACGTCAACTCCTACACTTGTTCATGTGTACCAGGCTTCACCGGTTCCCGCTGTGAAGAAGATATCAATGAGTGTTTCAGTCGTCCATGTCAGAATGGAGGTGTCTGTCTCGACCAGGTGAACGCCTACCAGTGCGTCTGCCCACTAGGATTTATGGGACTCAACTGCCAGACAAATACCAATGAGTGTTCCAGTGGACCCTGTGCCAATGGTGCCACATGCTTCGATGAGATTAATGGATACCGGTGTGCATGCGTACCAGGCTGGACCAGCGCCAACTGTGATCTGGATATCAACGAGTGTGCCAGCAACCCTTGCCGTAACGGTGGAACGTGTAACAACCAGATCAACGCCTATTCTTGTTTCTGTCGCCCTGGGTACACCGGAACCAACTGTGAAATTGATATTGATGAGTGTTCAAGCAGCCCATGTTTGAATGGCGGACGTTGTCGTGATGGCATCGATGCCTACAGCTGCTCTTGCCCCGATGGTTACACCGGCACCAACTGTGAAACTGATATAAATGAGTGTGCCAGCAACCCATGTCAAAACAGCGCTACATGTAGGAATAGCATCAACTTCTACACATGTAACTGTCTACCAGGCTACGATGGAGTCAACTGTGAAAATGATATCAATGAGTGTTCAAGTCGCCCATGCCGCAACGGAGCTCAGTGCACTGACCTTGTGAATGGCTTCACCTGTACATGTGCCGCTGGTTGGTCTGGACCCACCTGCACAGAGAATATCAATGAGTGCGCCAGCAACCCCTGTCAGAACAATGGTAACTGCCTCGATCAGATCAATCGCTACATCTGCACCTGCAGAGAGGGCTTCTCGGGAATCAACTGTGAAATCAATATTGACGAGTGTGAGAACAGACCCTGTGTGTTTGGACAATGTACCGATCTCATCAATGGCTTCAGCTGCCAGTGTACTGCAGGATATACCGGGACTGTCTGCGACACAAATATCCAGGAATGTTTTAGTTCACCTTGCGAGAATGAAGGGCGATGTATCGATGGAGTCAACAGCTACTCTTGTCAGTGCCGAGCTGGGTTTACCGGAGAGAGATGTGAAACCGACATCAATGAGTGTGCAAGCTCCCCTTGTCGCAACGGAGGTCAGTGTGCTGATCTTGTGAACCAATTCCAATGTACCTGCCTAGCAGGATTCTACGGAATCTTCTGTGAAACCAATAACAATGAGTGTCGTAGCAACCCGTGTAGAAATGGAGCGACATGCAATGACGCCGTCAATGGATACACATGTTCTTGCGCTGCAGGTTTCACTGGCACCAACTGTGAAGCTGAAATCGACGAGTGTGCATCTTCACCTTGCCTGAACTTTGGCAACTGCGTTGATCTAATCAACAGATACGCATGCGACTGTGTCGCTGGGTACGAGGGAATCAACTGTGAAATCAATATTGACGAGTGCAACAGCAACCCCTGCTTCAATAATGGTGTATGCCTTGATGCTGTCAACTTCTACACCTGTACATGCCGCGCTGGATACACTGGCGACCGCTGTCAGATAGATATCAATGAGTGTGTCAGCATCCCTTGCCAGAATGGAGGATTGTGTACAGATCTGGTTAATTCCTACCGCTGTACCTGTCTGGATGGGTTTACTGGTACCAACTGTGAAACAAACACAAATGAGTGTAACAGTGGTCCATGTGTGAATGGTGCCTGCCAGGATGAGTTGGGCGGCTATACATGTGATTGCTTCCCAGGGTACACCGGCATCAACTGTGAAACTGACATCAACGAATGCGCCATTAACCCATGCCGCTTTGGTGGCACCTGTACGGATATGGTCAATGGCTACTCTTGCCAATGCGTGCCGGGATTCACTGGAGACAACTGTGAAACCAATATCGATGAGTGCGCTAGTCAACCGTGTCTGAACAGAGGACAGTGTATTGACGGCATCAACTTGTACACCTGCATTTGTCCCCAAGGGTTTGAAGGAATCAACTGCGAAACCAATGTCAACGAATGTCAGAGCAATCCCTGTATAAACCAAGGTACATGTAACGATGGCACCAACGGCTACACCTGTTCCTGTGTGGGAGGCTTCACTGGAACTGTTTGTGAAATCAACATCAATGAGTGTGAGAGTTCTCCCTGTCGCAATGGCGGCAACTGCCAAGATCTGATCAACGCCTACCAGTGTCAATGCGCTCCCGGCTGGGGTGGAAGCAACTGCCACATCAACATTGATGAATGCTTGAGTCAACCGTGCCGTAACGAGGGACGCTGTCTCGACCAAGTGAATGGCTACATGTGTAGATGCGCTGCAGGCTTCACCGGAACAAACTGTGAAATCGATATTAACGAATGTGAAAGCCAGCCATGCAGGAACGGAGGCCAATGTGTTGACAGGATCAACGCCTATGAGTGCCAGTGCCCCACCAACTACGAAGGAATCAACTGTGAAATTTCTCTTGACGCATGCATGAGTGGACCCTGTCAGAACGGTGGACGCTGTGAGAACCGTGGGGCTGACTTTGTCTGTTTCTGCTCTGCCGGATACACCGGAACCACTTGCCAATACGAAATCAATGAGTGTTCCAGCCTCCCATGTCAGAACGGTGGTGTGTGCATTGATGGTGTCGTTGGATACACATGCAACTGCCCCGATGGATACACCGGACTCAACTGCGAGACAGTGACCATCTGTGACCTTGAAGGTACCTGGTATAATGACATCGGTGACACCGTCACTCTGACTAGGACGGCCTCTGGGATGCTGCTCGGCGAATTCAGATCTAAGGATGAGAGGCAGCAGGGATATATGGTTCCTACCATCCTGGTTGGCTACGCTGCGCAAAACGTCCACTTCCCTGCCTTTGGGTTTACTGTCATTCGGAATAACGGGCAGATGGCAATCAGCTGGACCGGTCAGTGTCAGTGGTGTGTGGACGCTGAGGTACTCATGACCAACTGGATCGAGATGGACATGGTCAACACGTGTGAACTTGCCAAGCATGCCACAAGAACTGGCCATGATCACTGGACCAGATATGAACAGCAGCTCCAACCCTGCCGTCTCAACTAAATAGCGCCCTCTATAGGCCAATAAACTAAAGGGGTATACTTTCTAGTTTGGTTAGACTACCTGTGATTTTTTTTTTTATATACTAATATTAATACCCTTGGCAGTTAAAAAATTGTACAAATCATTTTTTCACATCCAAAAATCTGTAATGTACAAAACTAATAAAAGTTGTTCGTTGATTTGAGATGGTGAAAGAAATTTGGACTCTTTTTGTAACCAGGTAGCTAAAAGTAGTTTGGGATCTTCCACTCTTACGGTAATAGGTTTGTTGTAGGTTGATAGTATCCTTTAAAAGGTCATGGCTGGATCAAGGTTCATCAAAAAGGTCATAACTCATTATGCAAAAAGGTCATATCTTGAACGACTGAATTTTATTATTGATTTACAATGACAGGTTAAACCGTGTAGAAAGAAAGAAAGTTGACCATTTCTCAAGGTGGCTATAAATATATTTTGTTTGACAATGATATTTCTTCCACAGGATACAAAATAATTAATATGTAGGAAATGTATAATCTTTTAGATTACCAGTTCTTTAAAATTAGTGGGCAAGAAGTCAAAAGGTCAATTTCGGAGGTAGAGTTCTATTATGACTAGAGTATAACAATTCTTATTTTCTGATTGAATTACTTGTTTTTTGTTGTTTTTTATATGTTATTTTCTCCATAATGCAAACCACTTGTTTTGATGACATCAAAGACTGATGAATGATTTTATTGACCTATTTACCTCTTGGCACACACAAAAATGTGTACCTTTCCCTTGAAAGTGGTGGGTGATAAGTTGGTTTCTTTATTGCTATTTTGTAATATTGTTTCACAGGAAATTAGGAAGGATTTGCGAGTTATCTATTAGTACACTTTCCAGCTTTTTATGGGTAAAATTAAGGTTTTTTGTCCTAAATTGAAATGTTATGTACAAATAATTTCATTTTGGAAGGTGCTTGTATAAAGAAATTGCGTAACCCATCAAGGAACAAGTCTGTTGAGGGACAGATTCAGGAATACAAAAGTTCACGTTTTCAGTTGAAGTACTTAACATTAAAGTGCATTTTATTAAATATTGTTATTTACACAGGGTAGCAATTGTATCAACTTTTAATGTGCTTTTAATAATGGGCGTTACGATTTCAATGTCTTGTCTTTACTGTCACATTTACAAACTGAATCATCATTAACAAACACCCATATACACCTTTATCAAGCTGCCACCATCTTGGTCATGTTTCCTGTGTCCAATTACAGTGCTGTAGGCTAATATTCATCATACAGACTATGTCTCTTACCGGCCTCGGTTTGGTTACATTGATTTGAATAGGAGAAAATTAAGATGGCCGCATCGTGATATATGTCTGTTGTCATGACAATAGCAGAAGCCAATCAGTGATGCGTGACCAGCTGTCTTTTAATACAGTCATATCAAATCTTATCAAATCATTATACTGTTGCGACTGGTGCCCCACCCATGTTTTTTTTTTACTTCATTGAGCTTTGCTAAGCAGTATAGTTTCTGCTTAGCTTTATAAAAGGTGGCACTGGGGGAAAACACAGAGATCAACATTTTATGTATGTTCTGGGGACCAGTGTCCAACTGCGTCCAGTGCTCTCCTCAGTGAGTGTGGTGGACTTCACCCTGATTCAAAAGCTACTTAATCAAAAAAATATTGTTCAAAAGAAAAAGCTTGCTGGAACTGATGTATTGTGCGCTTTCGCTCCATTTATACCGCTGTTGCGCGCCCCAATGTACGGTAAACATGCTTTTTTGGAAACGCTACAATTTTTTAAGAAATAAGGAAAACAATTAGATTTAATCTCACACGATCAAAACCAGATGTTCGAAACCATTTGGTGTTTTGCACTCAAACTCGACCGACTAATTAAAACATGGATGGTTTTCGTTTAATTAATTTTTTTTTTATTTTTTATGTAAAAGTCTGCCCCACCGATTTTGGCAACAGCAATAGAATAATGTGTAAATCCTGACAGCTTTGATGATTTTAGATTGTCATTATTCTCCATAGCAAAGTCGAGGTAGTTAGATTTAAAGTTTGTAGTGGTATGCATTCCCAGTTCTCTTTCAGTGTCCATTTTAATATCGTTCTAGCTGAAACATTTATTGTACGACCCAATTTTGCGAATAATAAAAGTACCTTTTTAAATTGTACATGTATCCAAAAGGCGATGACTTGTGTTTGTTTTGAATCTTCAACGACTTGTGCTTTAATGTAAAACAACAACCCATCTTTTACGGCCCATTGCCCAAACAAAGTGGAATCACAGATTTTCACGCGGTCAAACCAACAACAGTGGCTCCACGTAAAAAAACGAAAGGAACAAAAAAGAGAGAAAAAAAAAGTGGTGATAATTTATAATAAGAATGGAAATCATCTACAGACATGCAGGAAATTGGTTCTGGCTGGTGTGCTTGTTTAAAATAAATACAACAGTTTTCACTTGTATTAATAAGTGCTTCTGTGTTTGGCTTTCAATGAAATTGACGATGGCAAGATGTCGAGGGAAAATTGTATTAATTGTCCTAGGGTAACACTGTACTCTGGAGGTATACATGTAACCACACAGGAAACATTCATCTTTGTTAAGAATATAATTTTTTTCCCTCATAGTTTAGTACTACTGTAGAACAAATTATATTTAATGGAAAGGTACAAAATGATCTTTCTGAGAATAAGTGCTACTGGTTTTTTTTTCCCCCTTCTTCTAGGAGTTATTTTTAGATGAGTTTATTCAAGACATGTTACATGTTATAATGTGATTAATGTTGTTACGTGATTGACATGAATATTCTGCATGTTGAAAAGGCAGCACTGGATGAATGCGGAGTGGAAGGGAAAAGGGTGGATTATGAGCAGGGCGAGGCTGGGAAAAGAAAGGAAGAATAGGGAAAACAGGGAATTTCAACCAGGAGTGAAAGTGGAAAGGAAAGGGCAAGACAATTCTGCGGCAATATATTAAAAGTGAAGAATTTCTCTCTTAAAAAAAAAAAAACTGAGCCCAATTTCATAGCTCTGTTT
>JACSEG010000242.1_pt1 | contig 10307 bp, 20 predicted proteins | sample 8225521 | NCBI WGS metagenome assembly JACSEG01 (sample SAMN15705060, study PRJNA637333) | viral metagenome | isolation source: viral RNA from sea star tissue | host: Pisaster ochraceus | place: USA:Santa Cruz | collected 2018
GTTATGCACTGATTCGTCATCCGAACCAGTCGAGTGCGGCAGCGTGTCCAGAAGTTTGCTGGGCGGCGGCACGTGTTTGCTGGTACCACCGCTTTGCCGCTTGCTGCATCTGCCATGGTCGTTCGGCCCTGCACCTGGCGAGCACCACGTCCTGACCGGGGTCGATGGTGATGATGTGTGCGCCGAGGCCCTGGTACTTGGCGATAGTGGATGCGCCTGGGTCTGAGTGGATGATGTACACGTCCACGTCGGACTGAGTCAGTGCGCTGTCGATGGCTGCTTGCCGTGCCTCCTTGGTCACTGCCTGCACTGTGGACGTGTGCTTGTGCGGCTGTCCATCTGGTGGCGTGAGGACGTTGGCGAGTGCGTCGAAGTCGATGGTGATGTCGCCAGGCTTGGCGTGCTCGCGGACCCAGGTCGTCTTACCTGAGGCTGGCGGGCCGGTGACGATGTAGATGTTGGCCGGCTTGGACTTTGGCTTGCCTCGGCCTTTGGTGGCTCGGTTGCCACCTTCTGGGCAGTCAGCCGATCGTGCGTGCTCTGGGCCGTTGTACTTGCGACGGTCGTGGTCGTCGTGGCCCAGGTCCCATTCCTGACCTGGCTGGATGAGTAATCCGCAACGCCAGCACCTAACCTCGCCAGCTTCAACGCTGGGCGCCAGTCTCTTTCGTAGTGCTTGATGACCAGCCCCATAACCTCTAGCCGTTGTGCTTCCTTTCGACGGCACGGCTCAGGCCCTGACATCCACCTTGAACCCGGTCGTCTGTTCGAGCGCCTTGGCCATCGCCTTAGCTAGTACAGCCCGGATGGTTGGTGGCATGTCGGCGGCTTTGATGGGGCCGTTGATCTTGGGTGCTGCGGGTGGTGCTACCCAATCGGTGACGTCGCCACTGAACTGCTCGTGCACACCTGCCGCTGCAAGTGCTGCTGGGTCGATGGGCTGGCCACCGGTGAACACCTGGACGTAGGTCATCCCGCGATCCCGGAATGTGGGCATTCGTGCCGCCCTTGCAACGCTTTGATTGCCTCGCACGGGATCATTGGGTGATCGGTGTCGAAGCCCTTGACCATCACGCGAAATATGGGCTCGTCGCGGCATGAGGTGTAGAACCGTTTCACTTCATTGCGCTTGGGCTCGCGCACAGCGGCTGCAGCACGCAGGTCTGCGAGTTCGTCGGCGTCGATGAATGCGACGTTGAACTGTTCCCGCAGCATGTGAAACTCAGCCTGCAGGAACAGTTTCCCGAAGTCGGTCGAGGGTAAGCCGAGTTCTGCGGCTTCCTCCTGCGCCATACCTTCAGGTAGAACGGCGGGCTGGAACAGGGCGATGCTCAGCGGGAATGGCGGTGTGTCTTGGTCGCCAGGGTGGACGAGTGTGGCGAGGTGTGGTGCGGCTTGTTCGGCCAGGTCGTCGAGGTTCATGCGACAACTCGATCTAGCTCGTTGTGGGTGAACAGTTCGTTGCGCTTGGCGACGACTGCGGCCTCGGCATCTGCGCGACTGTCGAAGTATCCGACGTGGATGAATTTTCCGTTGTGCCCAACGTTGCCGCGCCAGCGACGCCGCCGCTTACACCAGCCCACACCCAGTACGCCTGACGTGTTATTGGTCGGCAATCCTGACCGATTCTCGCCGTTCTGCTTTTTGGTGACGGAGCGTAGGTGTTCCGGGTTCACGCAAAGTGGGTTGTGGCACTGGTGATCTACGAGTCCACTCGCTTCCACGCCATTCGCGAGGGCGTACGAGAGTCGGTGGACGAGGATCAGCCGACCTTTGTGTCGCAGTTCCCCGTATCCGTGACTGCCCGTGGACCTGGTCCAGTTCCAACACTGTGTTCCTAGCCGGCTGACTGGACCGTTCTTATCGACGTGAGCCCAGAACGTGTCCGTCAGCGATGGCTTCACAATTGGTGCCATCGGGTCTCCGTGTCGCGTCCATTGCCGATGATGCTTGTAGCACCAGCCGCGCTGGCGGTTGGGTCGTTCGCATCCGTCGATTGAGCACGTACGATCAGCCACAGTGACCTCCTAGAAGGGTCGCTCAAAACCCCGGGACTGTTGACGCAGTCGCCGGGGCCTTTTGTTGGTGGGTGTTGCTAACTACTCGCTAGAGCGCGGCAGCTTGTCTACGAGCGCATCGAATCTGCGTTGCGCGATGGCTATGTGGGTCGCGTCGCCGTCTTCTCGTGCGTCGCGGAGTTTCTTGAGCGCGATCCGGCACAGTGTGGTGATCTGCACTTCGATGTCCGGCATGTCGACCCCCAGACATGACGAAAGCCCCAAGCTGCGAACAACTCAGGGCTTCGGTTTAGGCATAGCTACCGCACACCAATTCACCGCTCACCCTAGCTGACCTGCGCGAATTGTCAACGCTTCGTCGTGGCGTGTTGCCCTTTTTCCCGCAGCTTCTTCACGTCGCCCAGGTGATACTTCGGCGACCCCGAATGCCAGTTCATCGGCACGAGCTCACGGCGTGCAATCCACCGTCTCAGCGTGCTTTCCCCAATGCTCATGCCCATCGCGTTCATGACCGTGTGGATTTCGCCAGACGTGTAGCCGTAGTCGGCGTTGTCCTCGAATATCTTGCGTTGCAGCGTTTCCACGTCGTGCGTGGCCTTGCATGACGGGCAGGTGACATTGGCGGCCTTCTTTCGGGCTTCCAGGCGCGTCCCACACTCATGCGGGTGTCCCTTGTCGCAGTCCTTGGCGTGGTCGTCGGCTAGCTCATTCGGGCACAGTCCGCAGAACATCGGTGCCTCGCGACGATTCACCGCGCGTTCGACAGCCAGGCGCAGGTCTTCGATGTCGTTGGCGCATTCGCCGGCAGCCTCGTGCATGACGATGGCCGAGACGTGCTGAATGAGCCACATGGCCATCGGCGTGTGTGTGCCGGTGGTCTCGATGTTGCCTGGGTCTTTCGGACGCTTCTGGCGTCGTTCTGTCGGGCGCAATGGGCCGATGAAGTTCCACACCAGTTCGCGCGGTGCCAAGTAGGTCACGCCGCGCGATTCGCAGATGTCACGGATCCACGTAGCGAGCGTGTTGTGCGCGCCGTTGTAGAGATTCGATGCGGCGGCGTTCGCGCGGCCAGTTGCTGCAAGCTTTGCAACAGTGATCTCACCTTGCGCAAGGTCGTCGGCCAGGCGTTCGTCACCGTTCTGGCCGGTGTACTTCAGTAGACCTGGATCGTGCGCGCGCTTGCCACCATCACCGAGTCTGACTTGCCCAACCGCCGATTCGAACAGCTTGTCGAGCCACCACGGCAGCTCGCGCAACGTCTCGCGCAGGTGATCGGCGCAGTGTGGGCACAGGAAGGCGTTCGGCGATTCGCGGTCGCAGCGCTGACACTTCGGCGTCGTCATTCGGCGTTCCCATCGGTCGGCTTGCTGACTAGGGGCATCTCGACCATCATCGGCACAACCACGAATTCCTCTGATCCGATGTCACCGTCGTCGAGAACTACTCGCCCGCCGACGATTGCCATGCGGGTTGGGCATGGGTAGTCATGCACCGGCAGATTTCCCCGTATCACCTCGAATGATCCAACGTCTGGCTCGGCGCGAATCACATAGTGGTACAGGTGTCCTGGCTCAATCGGCTGGTTGCAGCGTGCGCATGTGAGGCTCATTCGGCGGCATCTCCAATCACTTCGGCGTCGATGGTTGGCGTCCAGGGCGATTCGTGGTCGAGTAGTACGACCATCTGGGGTGCGTCGTGGCTGGAGTCGGTTTTGGGCTTGCGGTCGAAGTTCTGTGACGGGTTGTGGAATACGTCGCATCCGTATGGACCGTCGGCGAAGATGTTCTCCCGTTGCATCTCGCACACCTCCAGTGAGCGAACGCCGTAGTCGCCCAACGGTTCGTCGCGCGAGGTGAACACCACAGGCAGGTCAGGGTCTACGCGTCGCAGCTTCTCGATGAGTTGGCGGGCGGTCAGTGTGCGGCACGTTCGGTCGCCACTCATTGGTGTCTCCTGCGATGAGGTGTTCGATTTCGGTCAGGTTGACGGGCGTCATATTCCAGGCGTCGACTCCGACGTGTATCTGTAGCGGACCGTCCCAGGGGATGACTCCGGGTATACCTAGTCCGCGCGGGCGTCCGCGAGACAGTCGATTTGGCGAGTGAGTGTGTCCGTGCAGCAGTGGCAGGTTGCGGTCGCGTAGGCGGTATTCGGTGTGTCGGTCGGTTTCGGTGTGGTCGCCCGTGTACGGGAAGTGGGATAGGAGAACGTTTTTCCCTGCGATCTTGCGGCGCGCGAATGCTTGGACCGATGCGAACACTTGCAGGTAGGCGGGCTGCCATTTGTGGGCGTCGCGGTGCATGGGGTGGCATGGGTCGTGGTTGCCTGCGATGAGGTGCTTGGTTCCAGGCCGGTCGCTGATCCAGTTGAGGCCGTAGGCAACGGTTTCCGCGCCGGTCAGTGTGACGTCACCGAGTACCCACACCTGATCCTCGGGGCGCACGACAGCATCCCACTTCCCTGCGAGTATCCGGTCATGAAGGTCGGTGCTGCCGTAGCAACTTCGCGACGTGGCGACGGATTCATGCCCAATGTGCAGGTCTGAGGTGAACCAGACGGCGCTCACTCGGTGTCTCCTGTCTCGATGGTGATGCGTGCTCCGATGGCGTTGGCGTATGCGAGGAGTGTGCTGACTCGTGTGCCTGCGAAGTTTCGGCGTTCGAGTTGGCTGATGGCGTTGGGTGTGAGGTGGCAGCGTCGTGCGATTTCGGTTTGTGTGAGGCCGAGTTGTTTTCTGCGGGCGGCGAGTTTGGTTGATGATGGCGCGGACGTCAGTCATTTCGGCTGTCCTCGATTTCGCCGGTATCCATGGGTTTTCCGCACACGCATGTCCAGACGCCGTCAACGACTATCCAATGGCATTGTTGACATCTGCGGCAGGTGACGTTGGTTGTCCAGGTCATCGTTCCCCGTCCCATGCTTTGAAGCTCATGACTACCCCGCACGCGCAGCACATGCCGTCTTCTGTGTCACCGATGGCGACGAGTTCGAGGTGTCGGCCGTTTTGCGGGTCGGGTATCGGCTCAGGAATCACCATTAGAAGCACTCCCCTGCGTGCACTAGGAAGCATTTTGTGCAGGCGTCGGCGCGTGTGTATTCCTTTGTGGCGGCGCGACAGTCGGTGTGCTGGTATCCGTCGATGTGTCGTTCAATCCAGTCGCCAACATGAATCGGATCGCTGCATTCTTGGCACACGCCAGGCCAATTCGCTTGGAACACGCGAGGCTGGTTGGTGTTCATGACCTAATCTCCCATGTCACGCCTGTTGATTCGAGACTATTGGGGTTGTCCCAGTGGATTGTTAGTCGCGCCCAACCTGAGACGGATGTGGTTACACGGGCGCGCATTTCACCGTTGCGCATGTATGTCATCCATCCGTCGCGGCGTTTCGCGTCGAACAGGCGGTGACGGGCATGGGTCATTGCTCAAGCTCCTCGGTGGTGTACAGGTAAAGCGCTGTGGGGCATGGCCATTTGCGTGGTCCGAGGCAGTGGTTGCACACGATTTCGTTGCCTCCGTGCGTGGCGTACCGAACGGCGCTGGGGTCGAACGGCCGATGGAGGTCTCGCAGCGGTTTCAGCGCCTCGCGGGCAGGTGATTGCGGTTTTGGGTGGTGCTTGCGTCTGGTTCATTTCGTCACACTTTCGTCACGGGGTTTTGGCTGTCGGGTGGTATCTATCGCCAGATGGGTTTTCGTCGCTCCCTCATCAACTACGAGGGCAGTAATCGCTATAGCTGATCGTCGCCAGCAGGTGCCCTGCCGCATCCCGGTAGCAGGCTTTGTCGTCCTCCCGGATTTCGTCCCAGGTGTGCGTGGATTCGCGCTCACCAATCCAGCGGGCGGCGAGTTCGACGGTGGATGGATTGATTACCTGGTTGTCGGTTGCGGTCGGCGCGCTCGACGGTCCGCCGACGATGTGCTGCCAACTGTCAGGCTCGTGGTGGACGGTGCCGACCTGGTTGACGAGCTCGTAGCCGGCGGACTTGAGGGCTTCGACCATCATCGTGAAGCTGAACTTGCCGATGTAATCGTCTTCGCCACTTGCTGCCTTCATGGCGTCGTACAGGGCGCGCGCCAATGCAGGCGTCTCGTCGTCGGGTGTGGGTGTTGGTTCTTTGGGGGCTCATTGCGTCTCCAGTGGGTTGGTGGGTGTCATCTATCGCGGGTGGCAGTTCTGGTGGCTCAGCGGCGGCTCTGGGCGGCTTCTTTGCGTGCCTCACGCTTGGCGGCGTGGTACTCGCGGATGGCTGCCATTGCCGTCTTGCGGTCGACACACGTGTGAAGCCCATCCCGTGCAGCGGCGAGGCGATCCGTGTGCGGCACCGGCCCGAACACGACACCGGATGCAATGGCGTGGGTTTCGTTCTTGGCGGCACCGATCGAAGCGAGCTCGGCGTCACGGCGGTCTTCACGGGCTTCGCGCTCAGCTCGCGTCTCGCTCCCGACCCGCACCTGTCGCGCGATCTTGGCGTGGTGGATCAGGTCACCGATCTGCATGGCCCGCTCAGATGGTCCGTCGTAGTAGGCCTGCAGTCCGTCGAGCAGGTCAGATTCAATGAGTTTGTGGCGTTCGACCTGCTCAGCCCACGCTTTGACGCGGGCCTCGTCGGGCTGGGCGGCTCGGTCGTCCAGGATCGCGGTCAGCTTGAAGACCTGGGCGATGGCGCGGATGGTGTCGGGTGATGCGTTGAGGTTCATGAGGTTTGGTCCATTTCGGCGATGATCTTGTCGGCGATGGCGTCGAACTTGCTGGCTTTCTCGGTGGGCTTTCCGATGCCGTTGGTTCTTCGGGCTGCGGCGGCTTTGGTGACGTACTTGCCGATCTGTGATGGAGCGAATGAATCGGACTTGGCCCACAGTTCGATGCCGGCGGCGATAGCTGCGGGTGACTGCCCTGCCTGGATGCAGGTGTCCACGGCTTGGGCGATCTCGCGTCCAGTCTTGGCGTCGATCGGCGTATCGAGGCTGTCGCTGTATGCGGTGACGATGGCCCGCGCGAGTTGCGAGTGCTGGCTTGGAATCGCCGAGAACCGGGCAAGCGCTTTTTCCGACCCCGTCGTTCGATGAGCCGGGATGACGGTAAGTAGCGGTCCGTCGTCAGGGTTCGCGTCGGGGTGCGGTGCCGGTGTAGGTGGCTGGTGTTCGTTGTAGGTGCTGGTGTTTCCCTTACCTACGTAACTAACACCTACACCAGGGGGTTCGCCGATGGGTTCCGCAAAGGGTTCGTCGAAGGGTTTCGGAAGTGTTCTCGAAAGTCCTTCTACCAGCCTGTTTGCCGTCAACGCGGTCTTATCGGCGTGCTTGTGGTCCGGAAGGCGCATCAACTCGTCGTGAAGCACCCAGCGAAGCCCCTGAGACTCGATCTGCAAGGCGAATTTTCGGGCCGCTTCCATGAGATTCGGCTGCCGGTAAACCTCGTCGTTGCGGATGAATGTTCGGATCAAAACCTCTTCGGTTTCCCAGTCGACGGCCACGAATTTGTTGTCCGAGAGAATGCACAGAGCGCGCGTGAGGGTGTTTGTGGTGGCGTCCGCAGTAGCCTTTGCCCACCGCTTCAGGGTGAGTGGAAGTACGCCGGCGAGGTTGCGTGTCGAGTAGGAAATCAGGAGGCAATAGACCTGCTGCGAACGACCGTCGAGCGCGGTGAAATGCTCATCGGACCAGATGCGAGAGAACAACTTTCCGTACTCGGCCACCTACTCCGACCTCCCCGCCAGCCCATGCCATTCCTCAACCACCTCGACGCGCTGATTCCCCCGCAGCCGTTCGACTTCGGCGAGTGCTTGGTCGCACATGTGCGGGGATGCGGGGCGCCAGTCGAGGCGGGTGGTGGTGGTCATGATGTCGCTCCGAAATCCAGTGCCATTTGATCCAGGCGTCGGGCTACGAGTTCGCAGTATCGTTCCTCGAGTTCAACGCCGATTGCTTTGCGGCCCATGTTTCTTGCCGCCACGAGCGTCGAACCAGACCCCGCAAACGGATCGGCAACAACGCCGGGCGGGCACTTCGCGATCAGGCGCTCGAGGAGTGGCACCGGCTTCTCATGCGGGTGCAGCCTGCCATTTCGCGCCATGGCCTGAATGGGGGCGCACACTAGGACGTTTGAGTCGCGCCGACCCGAGAAGCCCTTGCCGAGAACGTAGATCTCCTGGTCGGACGGCTTCCAGGGAATACTCAGGTCGCCCATTCCCAATGCGCCCTTGGTGTCCCAGATCAGACGTGCGCGCGTCATCGATGGCCGAGGAGCGCGCCAACTCCCGAACACCAGGGCCGCACGCTCAGTCCCCCAGCGATCAAGAGCGGCATCCCTGACGCTCGTGTCCTTGTCGCCAGCGATCGATGCAGCCAGGGTCTCCCGCTGAGCACCTGACTGGTAGTCAATCCCGTACGGCGGGTCTGTCAGTAGGACGTCGGCATACAACCACTCGGTGATGTCGAGGCACTTGCCGTGGTAGAGCGTGACTGAATCATCTTGGTAGTACGGCTCGCTCATGCCTTCACCCGCGCCCCGTGTACCAACCTGCTCATTGCTCCTCCTCGGGTTCTGCGCAACCACGACCGGTGAGCTTCCCCGCCTTGTCGCGGCAACCTCGATAGGTGTGCGTGACGTTTGCTTCGATGCTCATGTGCCACCACTGGGAGATACCATCCATGAATATGATTGGGACGCCGCAATTTCGGCACGCCTGGTCACTCATCGCCGCACCCGCATTCGTCCGGGTCGACTTGGCAGATGCAGCAGGTTCGGGTGAGTGCATCCAGGACAGCGGGATCGGTCGGGTTGGACAGGTCGGTCATGATGTTGCCTCGGCATAGTCCCAGCTGAAGTAGTCACCCTCCCAGGCCAACTTGATCGGCGACCATCCCGTGCGGGCGGATTGCTTTGTGCCGTTGAAGCACTCGTCAGGCGCATCCTGCAGAAACGCCAGGATGTTGCAGTACCCGACATCAGCCAGCACGGGTTCGTCGCAGCTGCAATATTCGTATTCGCTGCCATTCCTGACGCACTGGCAGAAGGCGCGGCATGATGCCATCTCGGGTGCATCGCAACGGAATTCAGTTCTGATTACGTCGCTATCGACCATGTGTCGGACGAAATGGTGATGCTCACTCATGCTGTCCCCCACCTTCAATCTCCGCCTTGCGCGCAGACCACGCCGCCCGCAACTTGTCGCCCACGGTGGTCATTCGGCCGGCGCTTCCGTGGTGGCCTCGTCAACTTCTCCGTCGATGTACTCAGGCTCGGTGTCGACGGCAGCAGGTGACAGGTCGATGCGGACACTGTCGTCTTGGGCCATGGCGCGTTGCAGCTCAGTCGATTTCGGCAGCAGCTTCATCAGCTTGCGAATCATCGTCTTGTGTGCCATCGGCTCGAAGTGGTCAACCCACGGTCCGAACACCTTGCCCTCGCGGGTCTTGGCCGTCGCGTGCTTGTCGCGGTATGCCTCCATCTCCTTGACGGTCATAGGCTCGGTCATGGAGTAGCCACCGTCGGTGGTTCTGCCGACCGCGTAGAACATCACCGCCTCGCCACGGGAGCCGTTGACCCACGTCGGGATGTGCTCGATGTCGTCGCCAGACGCCCCGTACTTCAGGGTGAACAGGTCGTTGGCGTAGACGGTGCGGGCGTGGATGGAAGCGATGCGGCCGGATCGGTGCGCCAGTTCCACGTACCCTTGGTAGCCGATGACCAACTGTGCTTTCTGACCGCCAGACTTGCGGTCCCAGAACGGCAGCACGTACGCCTGGCCGAGCGCCCCGACACCCGGCCGCAGACCGAGCTGAGCGCACGTCATCAGCGCGCCGAGAAGTGAGTTCTGCTCACACTCCCGCAGTTTCGGTGTCGTCTGCAAGCACGTCAGGGCGTCCCGGATCAACTGTTTGGCTTCGGCGCCGCGCGGCATCGCCAACTGGAACGCCGACTCCATCTTCCGAATCTGGGCGGGCAGGTCGTTGCGGACGGCGGGCGCGGTCTCGGCGATGGTCATGTCAGGCTCCTTCGGTGAGTGCCGATTGCAGGGCGGCAATGAGGTCGTCGTTGTCGAACTTGATTGGTCTCGCGCCGTCTGGGAGTGGTGGGCGAGTCATCCATGGCGGGAGGTGGATGGTGTGCACTTTGAGTGGGTTGTGTCCCGGCCATGCGGGCCACTCGTCGTCGGTGGCGCAGCGGTGGTAGAGGTCGATCGCTTCGCGACGCAGTTCCATGCCGACAGCGAGGTCGTCGGCGCCCCACTCGGTGACGGACACCAGGTGTGGCGGTTCCTTCTCGACGGCGACAAGGATGAAGC
>JACSEG010000243.1_pt1 | contig 10284 bp, 1 predicted proteins | sample 8225521 | NCBI WGS metagenome assembly JACSEG01 (sample SAMN15705060, study PRJNA637333) | viral metagenome | isolation source: viral RNA from sea star tissue | host: Pisaster ochraceus | place: USA:Santa Cruz | collected 2018
GTGTTGGGTGTGTTTGGGAGTCTGCTCCGTCAAGACTTCCCGTAAACGGATTGTCGTAATCACCTACCGCTTCGTAATTACTTGCGTCCGCATTCACAGAGGAAAACTCAATGTCTCTTTTCAACACATAGTCTCTGCCTACGCTGACTCTCATGGCTTGCAGGTCGTGACGATCATATATGTTCGATGGAACATACGTCGCTACATGCTGTATGCCTGTAATACCCGGCCCCGACATGCCGATCACTGCTCCATCTGTAAAAGAAAAAGAATGAGTCGTTAATTCTGATTTCAGTACTTCTAGGTTTCCATTGCTTGCAGTCTTCAAATGGCTCCCTCCATTATAGTTGCCTGCAGTGGATCCAAAGTGTATATTATGGTCTCCATCTAAAAGTCCAACAACAGTGAGTATTGCCATATTGTCTGCCAGAGAAAACATGCCATCATCTACTATCGCTTGTCCGAGCTCCACAGGAAATATTTCTATTGCCGTACTATGATACGTACTTACTCGTGGGTTAGATGCTATCTGACACTGTTCTGAGGATTCTGCAGAACAGCGATCTACTGGTTGTTCGCTCGCAGGCTTGACATCTCCGATGAATATCGCAGGCAATTTACCATCAGTAACCCATACCCATTCACCGAGCGCAGTGCCAAAGGTAAACTTCGAGAAATCTGATTCAGTCGTTGACACATCAACGGTCACCGTAGTGCCATCGACTCCAGTCGTACCTGTCAACACGATCGTTCCACTAGCTCCGTCGTAGAGCGCATTCCCGGGTACTATACTATAAGTTGTATGCGTTCCTTCAGTATTTCCACCAATCGTCTTTCCAAAAGTAAAGTTTATTTCGCTAGCTCTTCGCACGACACCTTGTGTATAGCCTGTTACATTGCCCACATTGGAACCAACCAAGCCACCTACATAACTATCTCCTATCACCGATCCTATCGCATAGCCTGTCACAATACCTCTATTGCGACCCACCAAGCCTCCTACATCTCTATCTCCTGTCACCGACCCAGTCGCATAGCCTGTTACATCACCAGTATTGTCACCCACCAAGCCTCCTACCTCATCATTTCCTGTCACCGATCCTGTCGCATAGCCCGTCACCGTGCTGCCAGCATTGTTACCCACCAAGCCTCCTACATAACCATCATTTCCTATCACGTCTCCAGTCGCATAGCCTGTTACATCACCAGTATTATCACCTACCAAGCCTCCTACACCTCTATCTCCTGTCACCGACCCAGTCGCATAGCCTGTCACATCACCAGTATTGTCACCTACCAAGCCTCCTACATCTCTATCTCCTGTCACGTCTCCTGTCGCATAACTTGCTGTCACTGTGCCACTATTGGCACCCACCAAGCCGCCTACATACCAACCAGTTCCTATCACATAACCTGGGTCAACGGCACTCACTTCCACGTGTACACCATCTACTGTACCTTGCTCTATCGTGCCTGCGAGAGAACCCACATAGTAGTGTCCCGTAATCTTGAAATCTCTTAGCACAAGATTCTGTACTACTATTGCATCGACTGTGGCTGATACAATTACTCCTAAGAGTCCTTGATAGTCTTCTGTGCTTTCTATCTGTATGTCTGTTATGCTGTAGCCTGCTCCGTCAAGACTTCCCGTAAACGGATCGTCATTATCGCCAACCGCCTCAAAGTTACTTGTGTTCGTACCCGTAGAGGTAAACTCGATGTCCCGCTTTAGCACATAGTCCTGGGCTAGGTCGCTTCTCATGGCTTGCAGGTCGTGACTACCGTATATGTTCGATGGACGATGCGTCGCTACATGTTGTGTACCTGTAATACCCGGTCCCGATATGCCTATCACTGCTCCATCTGTAAAAGAAAAAGAATGAGTCGTTAATTCTGATTTCAGTATTGTTATGATACCACCACTAGTTGTTTTCGGATAGCTCCCTCTATTATAGTTGCCTGCGGTGGATCCAAAGTGTATATTATGGTCTCCATCTACAAGTCCAACAACAGTGAGTATTGCCATATTGTCTGCCAAAGAAAACATGCCATCATCTACTATCGCTTGTCCGAGCTCCACAGGAAGTATTTCTATTGCCGTACTATGATACGTACTTACTCGTGGGTTAGATACTATCTGACACTGTTCTGAGGATTCTGCAGAACAGCGATCTACCGGCTGTTCGATCGCAGGCTTGACATCTCCGATGAATATCGCAGGCAATTTACCATCAGCAACCCACACCCATTCACCGAGTGCAGGACCAAAGGCAAACTTCGAGAAATCTGATTCAGTCGTTGACACATCAACGGTCACCGCAGTGCCATCGACTCCAGTCGTACCTGTCAACACGATCGTTCCACTAGCTCCGTCGTAGAGCTCACTCTCGGGTGCTATATTATAAGTTGCATACGCTCCTTCGGTATTTTTACCAATCGTCTTTCCAAAAGTAAAAGAAACAGAACTCGCTCCATCGGCTCGTCTCACAATACCTCGTGCATAGCCTGTTACTGTGCCGTCACTACCATTGTAACCCACCAAGCCTCCTACTTGACTCCATCCTGTTACATCCCCTGTCGCATAGCCTATCACAGTGCCACTAACAGTGCCATCATTATTATTGTAACCCACCAAGCCTCCTACCTCATCATTTCCTGTCACCGATCCAGTCGCATAGCCTATCACAGTGCCACTAACAGTGCCATCACTATTATTGTAACCCACAAAGCCACCTACATATACACCTCCTATCACGTCTCCAGTTGCATAGCCTATCACAGTACCAGCAGAATTATTGAAACCAACCAAACCTCCTACACTTTCATTTCCTGTCACCGATCCAGTCGCATAACTTGCTGTCACTGTGCCACTATTGGCACCCACCAAGCCTCCTACACTATCCCTTCCTGTTACCGTCCCTGTCGCATAACTGTCTGTCACCGTGCCATCATTCCTACCCACCAAGCCTCCTACCTCGCCATCAGTTCCTATCACATGACCTGTGTCAGAATCACTCGCTTCCGCGTGCACACCATCTACCGTGCCTTGCTTTATCCAGCCTGCCAGAGAACCCACATAGTTGTTTCCCGTGATTTTGAAATCGTTCAGCACAAGATTCTGTGCTGCCATTGTATCGACCGAGCTTGCTTCCATGACTCCAAAGAGCCCTTGATAGTCTTCTGTGCTTTCTATCTGTATGCCTGTTATTGTGTAAACCACACCATCAAGACTTCCCGTAAACGGATCATCATTATCGCCAACCGCCTCAAAGTTGCTTGTGTTCGTACCCGTAGAGGCAAACACAATATCCTGCTTTAGCACATAGTCATGGGCTAGGTCGCTTCTCATAGCCTGTAGATCTTGGTGGTTGTATATGTTCGATGGACGATATGTCGCTACATGCTGTGTACCTGTAATGCCCGGTCCCGATATACCTATCACTGCTCCATCTGTAAAAGAAAACGAGTTCGCTGCGAGCTCTGATTTCAATACTGTTATGACACCGCCAGTGACCGTTTTTGAATAGCTCCCGCTGTAGGTATTTGCCCCTCCATCTACTGCAGTTCCAAAATGTATGGCGTGATCCCTGTTCGTAAGATTCGAAAGAGTAAGGACTGTACCAGCGTCTGCTAAGGCAAACGCGAGCGTGCTATCATCTGCTACGGCTTGTCCAAGCCCTATAGGGATCACATCCGTAGCCTCGCTTCTGTAGTACGTGCTTACCTGGATCACACCTGCGTTTGCGTTCTCGATAATCGCAATGGTAAGTATCACTCTCTGTGTGGTATAGCCAGTCGCTTCTGCTTTTGCAAAATAGCGGGCTGTTCCTTCGCCTGTTGTCGGATCGATCGTGATGACGCCGCTGTCCGTGGCTATACCTAATTCAGGAACAAAGTTCGTGCCGTCTATCCTGTCCAGACTATAGCTTATGCTTGCACCGCTGCCAGCAATGGGTATGGTCGGAGTGCTGTCAGGCGTAATGCTGCCACCAAGTCCTACGGTAAACTCATGCTCTGTTTCTGTTCCATAGGAAAGGTTTCCGTCAAAGTTCGCTATGGCTGCACTGGTGCTCGCTTTGATTGCCTCATTCGACATTGTCTCCAGCTCTTCTTCTACAAAAGAATTGAAACTTGCTATCGTTATAAAATAAAGTGTGTCTGGCAACAGTCCTGTAATCGTTGTGCTTATAGTTCCTGTCACTTTTAGGGTTTTGGCAGCGGCGTTTTGTCTGAGTAATTCTGCGCTCGGTGTTGCCTGGTCTGTAGTTTGGTCTGCGGTTCCCGCAAGATAGTAGACGCGGTAGCCGATCTCCGAAGGCTCGAGCACAGTGCCGTCTGGCTTCGTGCCTGTTGTTGTGGGAGCTTCCCACTGTAGCTCAAAAGAAGCGCTGTCTACGCTCGCTTCGTTTACGGCTAGCCCTGTGGGAGCTCCAGGAGCAGAGGGACCACCATTTCCCCCATCGGGAATGACGGGTGCACAGGAAAACGCGAGTGCTAGTGATCCGAGCACAAGGAGGATTGGGGAAAACAAACGTATGCTTGTACTCGAGGTTCTGGGTTTGTTGTGAGTTTTTGGGGAGATTGTCATGTGATATTCCTCTCGTTTGCTAAGGCTAAAGGATGACTTGCTATTGCACCATCATGTACTATAGTTAACACCCAACGTACAGCTTCAATTATAGCATGTTTTTTATAATCAGTGTGTGATTTTTTTGATTTATTTTTCGGGGAAAGAGTGTGCGCGCACTGTGGTCTGCGCCGGCTGGCTGTGGACTACGCCGCTCGCAAGCGCTGTAGTCTGCGGCGCTCGCAAGCCTCGCGCCGACCAGCGACCAGCGACCGCGAACCCGCCCGCACTACAGACTACGGGCTATGGTGGTCGCGAACCCACCCGCGCTACAGGCTACGGGCTACGGGCTATCAATCTACTGGATCTACCGGCTGTTCGCTCGCAGGCTTGACATCTCCGATGTTAATCGCTGGCCACTTGCCATTAGCCACCCATGTCCATTCACCGAGACTGATACCAAAGTCAAGATCCGAGAACGTCGCTTCCGTTGAACTATCAATAGTCACTGCGGTGCCATCGTCTCCAGTCACGCCCGCTAACACGATTGTTCCTGCGGCTCCGTCGTAGATCTTACTCTTGGTTGTTGAATGATAGCTATAAACTGTCGCAGAACTGTGCTGATCTCCGATCGTCTTTCCAAAAGAAAGACCTGTTCCGCTAGCTCGTCGCACAACACCTCGTGCATAGCCTCTTATAAAGCCATCATCACTATTGCCTACCAAACCTCCTACATAACTATCTCCTATCACCGATCCTGTCGCATAGCCTGTCGCTGTGCCATTATTCCAACCCACCAAGCCTCCTACACTCTCAGCTCCTGTCACCGATCCAGTCGCATAGCCTGTCACTGTGTCATCTTTAGTACTGAAACCCACCAGGCCTCCCACAGCACCGTTTCCTGTCACCGATCCAGTCGCATAGCCTGTCACAGTTCCATTATTGGTGCCCACCAAGCCTCCTGTACTATTGATTCCCATCACTGATCCAGTCGCGGAACCTGACACAATACCATTATCATCATTGTAACCCACCAAGCCTCCTACACGATTACTCTCTCCTGTCACTGACCCTGTCGCATAACTTTCTATCACCGTACCAGTATTGTGACCCACCAAGCCTCCTAAAAATTCACCAGTTCCTGTCACTGGCACTGTCGCATAACTTTCTGTCACCGTACCAGTATTGAACCCCACCAAGCCTCCTACACTACGGCTGCTTCCTGTCACGTCTCCTGTCTCGCCTCCTGTCACTGACCCTGACCCTGTCGCATAACTTTCTGTCACCGTACCAGTATTGTGACCCACCAAGCCTCCTAAAAATTTACCAGTTCCTGTCACTGACCCTGTCGCATAACTTTCTGTCACCGTACCAGTATTGTAACCCACCAAGCCTCCTGTACTATTGATTCCCGTCACTGATCCTGTCGCATAACTTTCTGTCACCGTACCAGTATTGTGACCCACCAAGCCTCCTAAAAATTCACCAGTTCCTGTCACGGACCCTGTCGCATAACTGTCACCTGTTACCGTGCCATCATTCCATCCCACCAAGCCCCCTGCTCTTTCTTTTCCTGTCATCGATCCAGTCGCATGACTTTCGGATAGCGTAACGTTCTTATACACTCCTCCCACAAGACCACCTATGACATTCGAGTCTGTTCCCGTCCCAAATACGGCTACCGCCGAGCTCGTGTTCCGTATTCTTGCTTGTGTGCCCTCTCCTTCCATTCCCGCACGACCAATAAGCCCTCCTGCATAGCTATAGAGGATTCTTCCCTCAAGCACACTGCCACTTACCTCTATCTTGCCTGTATCAGTGCCACTAACTTCAACATGGACAGCATCCACCGTGCCTCGCTTCATTCTGCCAGCCAGAGAACCTACATAGGAGTTCGCCGTGATCTTGAAATTTCTTAGCACAAGGCTTTGTGCTATTGTCATACTGAACCTGCCCCCTTCTACAACTCCAAAGAGTCCTTGCTCGTTGTCGGTACTTACTATTTCTATACCCGTTATGCTATGGCCCATGCCGTTTAGGCTTCCCGTAAACGGATTTTCGTCATCGCCTACTGCCTCGTAATTACTTGTGCTTGTGCCTGTGGGAGAGGGAAACACAAGATCCTTCTTTAGTATGTAGTCTCGACTAAGACCTATCCTCATGGCTTGTAAGTCTTGGTGGTTGTATATCTGTGATGGATGATACGTAGCAACATGCTGTGTGCCTGTAATACCCGGTCCCGATATGCCTATCACTGCTCCATCCACAAAAGAAAAAGAATTGGTCGTTAATTCTAATTTCAGTAGTTGTAGGTTTCCCGTGCTGACTACTTTCTGATAGCCTGCGCCATAGCTACCGGGCTCTGATCCAAAATACACGGTATAGCTTCCGTCTGAGAGGTTGGGCACATTCAGAATCACATCGTTGTTCGTCAAAGAGAACATGCCGTTATCTTCTATGGCTTGCCCAAGAGCTACGGGGAGTATGTCCGTTGCCTCGCCCACTGCACTATAGTACGTGCTCACTTGGAGCATGCTCACGTTTGCATTGCCAACAGTAGAAATTCTGAGTGTCGCTTCCTGTGTGTTGTAGTTTGTCGCTTTTACTTGCACAACATAGCTTGCTTCTCCTATGACACTGATTGGACTGACTGTGATGGTGCCATTGTTTTCGTTTATCCTCGGTTCAGGGTCAAACATTACTGTGCCCATGCTTCTTGTCAGGATGTAACGTATAGTGATATCACTGGTATCGGCACCAGGTATGACTAACTTAGAGGTGGGTGTAATGGTGTTTTCAGATCCCACAATAAATTCATACGATGTCTTGTAGGATAGCTCCCCTTCAAAATCCGCTTCCACGACAACAATGTCTAGCATCACTTCCTGTGCGTTGTAGCCTGTCGCCGATGCTTGCATAACGTATCTTGCGCTTCCTACATTTCTAATCTGCTTGATTATGATGGTGCCTTCGATTACGGAAAGATTGAAATCAAAATCTGTTCCTTCTCTTTTTTCCAAACTATAGTTTATCCTTGTGCCACTGCTGTCGGTGCTGGGTATGGTTGGGATGCCATCGGGTGTAATAGTTTTATTTATTCCTATAGTAAGATCATACGATGACTCGTAGGATAGCTCCCCTTCAAAATTCACTTTCATAGCAACAACAATTTTTAGTGTCACTTCCTGTGCGTTGTAGCCTGTCGCTTCTGCTCGTACAACGTAGGTCGCTGTTCCAACATCGCTGACTTGGTTGATCGTGACAACGATAACGCCGCTTTCGTCTATAGCTATGGCGGACTCGGGAACAAGCTCTGTCTCGGAGCTTCTTGTAATGCTATAGCCTATGGTCGCGCCACTGCTGTCGGTGCTGGGTATGGTTGGGGTGCCATCGGGTGTAATAGTGTTGTTAGATCCTACAGCAAACGTGTACTCTGTTTTTGCATAGCTTAGCTCCCCTTCAAAATCCACTTTCATAGTAACAACAATGTCTAGCATCACTTCCTGTGCGTTGTAGCCTGTCGCTTCTGCTCGTACAACGTAGGTCGCTGTTCCCACATCGCTGACTTGGTTGATCGTGACAACGCCGCTTCCGTCTATAGCTATGTCGGACTCGGAAACAGGCTCTGTCTCGGTGCTTCTTGTAATGCTATAGTCTATCCTTGTGCCACTGCTGTCGGTGCTGGGTATGGTTGGGATGCCATCGGGTGTAATAGTGTTGTTAGATCCTACAGCAAACGTGTACTCTGTTTTTGCATAGCTTAGCTCCCCTTCAAAATCCGTTACAACTACAGTAGCTACAAGGGTAGTTACTTCGAATACTTCAGCCGATATTGTCTCTGCTAGCTGCGGTGCTGTGGTGTTGTAACTTACTATCGTTACGAAGTAACGTGTGTCTGGCGTTAGCCCTTCAATCGTTGCACGGAGAACCGTCCCTACTTGCACTGGCACTGGCACTTGCACTGGAGTGCCATTTTTTCTAATCGATTCTGCGCTCGGCGTTGTCTGGTCTGTAGTTTGACCTGCACTTTCTGCAAGATAATAAATGCGATAGCCGATCTCGCCAAAACCGAGTGCAGTGCCGTCTGCCTTCGTGCCCGTGACTTCGGGGACAGCCCACTGCACGACAAAAGAAGTGCTTTCTCTACTCGCTTCGACTTCGACTAGATTTGTGACAGCTCCAGGAGCAGTTGGACCTGTAGGGTCACCATTTCCTCCATCGGGAGTGGCAGGAGCACAGGAAAACGCGAGTAGTATTGATCCAACGGCAAGGAGGACGGCAAGTACCGTAAAAACCGTAAAAAGAACGCCTGCCCCAATATTGCCGAGATTACCAAGTGTGCTAAGTCTGCTAAGTGTTTCCTTGAGCGTCTTGTTTTGTCTTGTCATATCATACTCCTTCTTACTGGTCGCCAGTCGACTAAGCCACTATAACTTAACGAAACATAGCGTCACTTCCATTATAGTATATTTTTCGTGTTATGAATGAACGCTTTAGGAAGAAATGAACGCTTTAGGAGGAAAGGAACGCTTTAGGAGGAAAGAAACGCTTTAGGGGGAAATGAACGCTTTAGGGGGAAAGGCGAAATACCAGATGAGGCTGTGGCTGGGAGTCTGCGCTGCTCGCGACGAGCGAGCCTCGCGGACGAGCCCGGGCCACACACAGCACGGGCTACGCTGCTGTAGTCTGCACCGCTCGCAAGCCTCGCAGACTACACTGCACCCGCTTATGGGCTACCGGCTACCAGTCTACGGATTCGGATTAGTAACAAAATCAACTGGCTGCTCGCTCGCGGGGCTGAACACGACTTCGTCGCCGTCGTCGCTGATATTGATCGCTGGCCACTTGCCATTGGCAACCCATGTCCATTCACCGACTGCGGTGCCAAAGGTAAGCCCTTCCTCGGGTTGTCCGGGGGGGGCTGTGAACGTACCTTGCGTTAACTGAGAACGGCTCACTCGGGTACCATGGAGTCCGTTCGCTCCTGGGAATACGGCACCACGAGCGTCTTGGCTATAGGTTTTTACCTCGCCTCGATATTGTGCTTCGACTACACCAATCGTACTTCCAAAAGTTGCTGCTTCTACTGCAGATTTTGCAGTCACAAGACTTCGTGCATAATAGCCATACACAGAAGAGTCACGGTTACTACTGTTACCCACCATGCCTCCTGTATAACTACCTCCTTCCACGAATCCTGTTGCATAGCCTCTTACCTTGGCAAAAAAGTTTGATGTATGACGAATATTTCTACCTACCAAGCCTCCTACTCTACTAGTTCCTTCCACGTTTCCTGTCGCATAACCATACACAGTTCGGTTATTATTTCCCACCAAGCCTCCTACACTCTCAGCTCCTGACACGTTTCCAGTTGCATAGCCTACCACCTCGCCGCCTTGATTCCATCCCACCAAGCCTCCTACATGATTACCAGTTCCATTCACATCTCCAGTCGCATAGCTACTGAGTATCTCATATTCACCGAGTGTTTTTTCCTCAACACCGTTATAACCCACCAAGCCTCCTACATTCGTAGTGCCCCCTACGTCTCCTGTCGCATAAGTTCTCCTTACTGTATCCTCGTTGCTACCCGTCAAACCTCCTGTAAAATTACCTCTTCCTTTCACGGATCCAGTCGCATAGCTATCGAGTATCCGAGAACCCCCAGTGTTTCTACCTACCAAGCCTCCTACATAATTACCAGTTCCTTCCACGGC
>JACSEG010000244.1_pt1 | contig 10279 bp, 12 predicted proteins | sample 8225521 | NCBI WGS metagenome assembly JACSEG01 (sample SAMN15705060, study PRJNA637333) | viral metagenome | isolation source: viral RNA from sea star tissue | host: Pisaster ochraceus | place: USA:Santa Cruz | collected 2018
GTAATATCTTCTTAAATTGCTAAATGTACCGTCTAAATTATCAAACTTTATAACATCACTTGTTTCAGTCCATATTGGATAAAATAATAAAGGGTCGCCTATTGTTGGCTCAAACTTCTTATCTAACATTGCACCCCGTTGAATATCTGTTAAATTGCCAGAGTTTTCGTCTGTTAATCTCTCGTACATCATTTTATCAAAAGCAGCTTCTATTTTGTAGTCTCCACCGTCCCATTCGTCATTGCCATAACTTTCTTCTGCAAACTTATTACCTTGCAATTCGTCTGAATATTGTACTAAATACGATTTTTTGGTTTTAAACTTAAATATCATATTTCTAAATTGTAGTAACTTAGATACAGTTTTTTTGCTAGTATCTACATATTGCGTAATATCGCAAACATTACCAGCATTGTAATAATCGTCTAAAGGTAATACCGTAATAACTCCGTCCTCTTTATATGCAGTTAAATTAAACATAGTAAATATGTTTTTTAGAAAATCAAATATTTTCATTTTAGGCATTTGGCTTTGCACTGTAATAAAATTTTGACTTGTAAGTGCTGGTAAAGAATAAAACCCAACCCCCATAGTTACATAAGTACTCGGTCCTCCGTTGCCGTCAAATATTTTTCTTACTTCTAAGTTCTGTGATATCCCTAAAGTATTGTCAGTGGTAATAACTATTTTAGTTGCAAAAATACCCTCTCCTATATCTTGCGTATTAGCGAAATAAGCATCAACAGTTTGTGTACCAACTCCTTGTGTTTCAAAAAGAACTTCATTGTTAAAAGTCATATAGGTAACTGTATAATTCCTACCAGGCGGTGCATTAACAGTTAAATAAAATTCAAATCGGCTATAACCATATGCAAAAGTACCTACTTCAGGGAAGAAACCTTCTCGTATGCTAGGAGGTCTAAGCTCGTCCCCACTATCAAAATTGTAATTTGTACTAATAAGGCTACTAGTACTGAAAAAAGTACCTACAATAGTCTGCACATCTCCGCCCTCTTCTGCATTACTCATAAACCCCTCTTCTCTGTGAAGCCATAAGTATAACTTTTTAAAATTATAACTGTTAAAAAAAGTGTTGCTAAATTTAATCTGTGGGTAATTACTTTCTATTGCATCAATTATAACCTTAGCTTTTATTGCTGGTTTTATATCTGCATAGTTTAAATCTGTATTTGTTATAGCGTCTTTATATCCAGCGTTACCGTTATATCCGTATCTCATATTCTTACTATGACTAATCAAAGGGAACAATAAGTCTGGTTGTGGGTATGGAGGAGATGAAGGTGCTGTTGTACCAAGACGCCCTTTTACAAAATTGCTAGTATATTCAAAATCTAAATTTGAAGGGAACTCTAAAGAGCTTAATTCATTTTCTGCTAGTATTTTCTTGAACTCGACTGTTTCGCCTGTAAAGACTAATTTGTAAGAATAAGCTACATTGTTTTTTAAATCAACAGAAGTCAGCCTAAAACTACCTTTTTTGTAATTAGTTCCGTTTAACTGAATAAGTGCATCGCCTTGAAATCTAGCATCGTAACTGTTTATTACTTCGCTATTGTAATAATGCTTAAAAAACTTATTATTATGCTTAGATGCTGGTACGCTAAACTGTTGGCTAAACGGTGAAAATATCTTAGCTGGGTCTTTTACATTTTGGATAGTATCTGTAATTGATACGCTTTCGTCCTTAAATAATTCTAGCTTTGTAAAGTCATCGTATATTTGATACCTCTGCCCTGTTCCAGTAAATATACCTCCTGTAATATCTAGTGTGTTAACATTTCCGCCTGGTGCTATTGCAGTAACAGTCCCCTCAACTCCACTGTCAAGGTCTTTAATTATTTGACCTACTTTAAATAGTCCGTTTGTAAAATCTGTTGAAGTATCTACAAGTCTTGTTACAGTAGGAAAATAACCCTCGCTCGAGTGTCTAAAAGTATCTCTTATATATAAGTCTATTATTTGCATTTATCTAATATTATTTATAGTGTCAAAAGCAAAGTCTATTTTTATAGTGTAATTAATTAGCTTGTCGTTTAAACTCGTCTTATAACTAAAGCTACTGTCTGTTACATTAACAGGCAAAACAACGTTATCAATTTCTATCCAACAGTCCTCGCTTAATTGCATTTCTTTAAATACTTCGTTGTACTCTTCTGGATAAAACCCTGTATTTAAGTCCATTTTTTCGTTACCCATTTTATATAGGTTTTTCTTTTGGTGCTTATCCGTTCCGTAACTATTTGCTGATAGTGTATTTCTTTTGAAGTCTTCTGTTTTAGTAGATAGTTGTTTATTGCTACGCTTAAAAAACCAAAGATTTTGCAACGCTCCGAACTTATTTATAAAACTTAATTTATAAGGGTCATATTTACACTCTGTTATATTCTCCACTTTAACAACTGAAACGCTACCGTCTGATAATTCAATATAAATTGTATCAACGGGGAACGTTACGTTGCTATCTAAAAATTGATATAAACATATACTGTCCTCAAAAGTTCCGCTATCCCTATAAACTCTGTCTGCAAATTCGTCTGTTCCATTTACAGTGTTTGAAACATATTGTATTTGTTTATTTGACAAGCCACTACCTACAATGTTTTTTTCGTAAACTTCTTGGTTTTCTGAATAGTATTGTACGCTTATAACCTTACTTATGTCAATAGGTAAAACAACTGGTGCATCGTCTAACTTAACCACTGTTAAATTTGACTGCAATAGTCCACTATCATTTTGAGGATTAACACCCTCTTGAAAATATCCGTAACCGTAAAAGCCTTTATCTAAGCTAATAGCATCTGTGTAAGTGTTTCCAGAAATAACTTTTGTTAATTCATAATCAACCCATACAATCTCTGTTTCGTAATCGTCAGAATTATAAGTCATATAATCTTTAACAAGTTCTGCTATTTCAAAATTTATAGTACTGTTTACTGCTCTTGCTGATAGTAAATAAGTTGGAGTTGTAGGTCTTGACCCTTGCACCCCTGTATATATCCAAAGTTTTAAAGTAGCATCTGTTAATTTGCTTTGATTAAAATATACATAGTATGGACTTCTTACGTTAATTTTTGCCATTTTATTTCTGTGTTTGTTTTATTGTAAAGTCAGTGAAATCTCTAACATCTACTCTGTATGACTTCTCTAATCTCTTGCTTATGTTTTTTAAGTATTTATGATACGGCTCTGTGTAAAATAGACTTGGTTTAATACCGTCTCTGTAAATAGATCTAGCTATTAAGAATTGTAAAGTCTTTCTAGGCATAAACCTACCTTTATCATCTCTAGGTGCTATGCCCTTTCTTACAGTCCACTTGTCTAATGCACTAGGTGGTGGCATCTTATCTGTATATGAGTATGGAGTATCGTATTTAGTTTTTGTTCCACTGACTCCCTTATCTACAAATGTAGCATAGTCCTCCATTAAAATCTGAAACATCAAAGAGCTGCCACTTTCAGTTACTGGCGTACCCTTAATACTGTCCTCTAAAGCTCCTCCGCCCTTTTTTGCAGCGACTAAATTCTCTTTAGACTCCTTGACTATAAGGTCTCTTACTTCTGCTAACGCTTCCTTTAAATTCTTGTATGTCATTTTAACAAGCGTCTATGTTATTCATAACTACCAAACTAAACGTTGCTACCCACCCAGCGACTTGGTTTTCAAACCTATCTCTAAAAGGCTCTAAGTTTACGCTACTTTCTAAGTGGTAACCGTCAAAATGTAGATTGCCTTTTCTTAACTGTTGCAGAAATTTATTTAATACTGCTAACTGTGTGTTTAAAACATCTTGCTCATTGTCGTTACCTCTGAATATATCAACCGTTTCAGCCTTACTCACGTCCACTATATCCATAGCCATAACGCTAACGTTAAACGTCATTACTTGTCCGTTCTCAGCAACGCTATTAACCATTATATGCGACAGTGGGAATATGTCTTGCTTGTTAAGATTAACTTGTGTTATATCGCCCTCTGTAACTGTATTGATGTTTACATCTGAAAGTAAGTTATTTTTTAACTTCTCCAATACATCGTAATACGCATACGCTCCTCTATGTTCTATTGCACTCATTTGTTAAATTTATTTTTTATTCTGCTACTCTCTAGCTCGTTTTTCTCTTTCTTATAACTAAGTGCGTGTAAGCACGTATGAACGTTTAATCTCGTGACCTCGTCTATTTTAAGGACATCGAACTCAGCAAGTGCCTGAATTGAGTTATACCAACCGTATCGCTCATTGAAATTTGATGTTGCATCAAGTCCTCCTCCGTCTCCGTCCCCAAAAAGTTTATCATAGCCGTCGATAATTCCTTGCCTAAATTGTAAAAAAAAACTAAGCTACTAATAACTGCGTCCATTGGTGTATGCCTCATAGCATCGTGATACAAGTCTCCTTTGTATTCGTCTATTAAATATTTCTCTCCACTCTTCTGCTTTATGGGTCTATATAAAACACTCATAACTCTGTACATATTGTCCCAGTCTCCTATGTTTGTATCTATGTCTATGTATTCTCCAAAGCTCATATCGTCCAGCTTAGGTATAAAGCCAAACTCAGTGTCTCCCAGCTTGAAAGACTTAACCAAACTAGGCTGCTCACTTAGTGTGTTATTTATTACATTAACTATCTTAGATACATCGCTCATTTTAAACTCTAGCGACTCATTGTAAGGCACTCCGCAAAATATCTCTAGAACTTTCTGCTGAACAAAAACATCGCTATTCTCGTCCTCTTCGTTTATCCCTAGTATCCTTAAATACTTCACATAGTCAGACAATGCTATCTCACTAAGTTTGTTTGGTACATTTAGTTTAATGTTCATATTAATATAACGTAAAATTTATTTGTTTTATGAAATTGTGTACTTGCCAAAGTTTGGCTTACTTATGATACTGTAAGTTCCGTATCTAACCGCATCAATAACGTGGTTGTTTCTGTCTTCTGGTACATTTGTTAGCTTACCAGACTTATCTTCAAGCCACTTGTAGTTTCTAAATTCTTGTATAGCGTTGGTGCTATCTTTTGTGATATTTATTTTGTATCGTTTCAGTAAGTCAATACCAGCGTTTACACTATCCCTACCTTTTATACTTCCTTTTACATTCCAACCCATACGTTTAAGCTCGTCATTTAATCTAGGCTCTGCTGAGTCTCCCCATATCATTTCTCTGTTTATGCCTATGCTTTTAAATTTGTAGTGTATGTCTTGTCCAGTCATCATAGTCTGGTAAAAGTATTCTTTTATGTATAAATCATAATCTTTTCTCCATATACCCACAAGCGTTGTAGGGTCATTAGAGTAACCGTAATCTAATCCAAATGATATGAAGTCCGCATCTTCTGGAACTTTATCTACTACACTGTGTGTAAATATGACAGACTTACTAACTCCTTTCTGTCCTAACCCATAAACTTGCCAATACGTTTCATCTGTATCTCTTAGCCTTTCAATTTCATTTACTAAGTTCTGGTCTAAAAAAGGATTGTCTAAATAAGTTGTAATATGAAAGTCACAGTCTTCTCTATCTATTACATCATCATATAGCCAGTGGTATTCATCTGAGGGGTTGTAGTCAATTATTATTCTTTCACTTGTACGTATATTTAACTGAAAGAAGTCCTCCCAGTTTAATTCGTTACCCTCGTTTATAAAAAGCAAATCTCTCTTTCGTCCACGTATTTTCTGTGGCTCGTCCAGAGAGACAAACTCTATTAAGTTTCCATTTAATTTGTATTCATTGAGGCTTTTACTGTGCCGCTCTTCTGAGTAAAGGTTGTGTTTATTGAGTAGGTCAAAGAAATCTCTCATACTTGAGCCTCTTAAACTCGGTCCTGTCTTTCTACAAATAGTCACTATCTTACCAGTGTTTATCATACAATATCTGAATATTATCCAAATAAGTATGTTGTAAGTTTTACCAGACCTAGTACCTCCTTGTTCTACTACAATCCTTTTATTGCTAGTGTCTAAGTGTTCAAAGACGCTATTTGTCTGTATCTGGATAGATGACCTCAATATTTATATCTAGTTTATTTCCGTCTATACCAGTGATTTCGTTCCTCTCAACGTAACCTCTGTTCTTAAACTTAGTTTTACAAAGAAACATTACTGCCGCTGGGTGCTTATCATTTACCAGTTCGTAAAGCTTTGTCTCAGCAAAGTCTCCCACTACATTTTGTACTTCCAACATTTTATCAGCAAACTCTTCATCTTCTTTCGCCCACCTGTAAGGTGTCGTTCTATCAACTCCAACTGTCTTTGCAGCTTGTGATATTATACCTAGAGATTTCTCTAATGCGACAAGGAACATTTCCTTCTTGTGTGTTGTTTTTGTCGTGTTGTTTACTTTGTCTTTGGGCTCTTCCACGCTCTACTATATTTATGTTCTTTAATATTTAACGCATCAAATACTCCGTCTTTATAGAGTAATTGAATCTCGTCCTTACTAGCTCCTATACTTTCTTGTATATATTCCATACTAACTTCGTGCTTGTCAATTAGAGACTTAACTATCTCGTGCATCTTAAAAGCAACGTGGTTACCCTTAGCTCTATTTATTCTAATAGTCAATAGCATACGTTCTGCTTCCGTCAAGTCCATAACAACGCAAGGTACTTTGCCGTTATACTTTTCTTTCAGTAACTTACTATTTCTAGAGAGGTATGATCTATGAAAGCCATCTATTATTGTGTTGTCTTTGTTTATAAGTATTGGCTGTATCCAGCCGTTCTTTAATACACTAAGCTCTAATAGTTTTAGTTCTTTATTTAATACTACATTAGGATTGTAGTCGTTAGCGTTTAGCTTTTCTACTTCTATCCATTTCACATTTGAAATTGGGTCATCTTTATACATTATGGTCTCTATTTAATATTGAAAAATCGTGTCTATAAACTGGTGGGTATTTTTTACCTCGTCTCACTTCGTCTTGGTATATCTCAACTGCCTTAGCGTTTCTGTGCTTTGAGTGGTGCATCAGATGACATCTCCAGCATATAGGCTCTAAGGCTTGATTTATGGCTTCTATTTCTTCTTTAGTTATCTGGATAGGGAAACGGTTAAATACGTCAGTAAGGGTCTCGTGAGTGACTGTATAGTCCTCGTTGTGTAAATGTAATATACCGTCTTCTTGACCGCATCTTCTACACTTCTTAGGCTGAGGTATCCACCCCATTTTCTTAGCTTTGTTTGTTAGTTTGAGTGATTCTTTGCGGTACTCAGCCGTCCACTGTTTGTAGTTTCTCATTGTTTTATTTTTTGTTTTACATACGTTATACCATTCTTACCAACTGACTGTACTTCAAAGCCGCTTTTTAAATACTTAGGCAAACTCATTTCTGTACAATACGCAGTCAATACTTTTGGCTTATCTAATAAGATACGATTTATTCTAGACTCCCACAATTCTGAGTATATCTTTCTTCCTCTAAACTGTAATCTAACAAAGTCTGTCTTTAGTCTAATGTGATTTTCGTTTATGTTCTGATACCCCACAACCCCTACTAATCTATCATTTAGATAGCAGCCTAAATATTGTGTTTTATTGTCTTCTTTTTTTATCGCCACTCTGCTTGAACGTAGTTCTTTTGCAAAGGTCTTATAAACTAGACTATGTTCTATTTGACAGATTCTCAAACTCAAAGTACGATTCTTTTTGTGATGATGTTGGCATTATTTCTCTTTTGTAAGCTCCCCCTATTACTTTTTGAAATAAATATAAAGCTGGATATCCTCCGAAAACGTTACCCTCTCTGGTGTTATTATTTCTAGTTTGTCTAGCGGTACTAACTCTTAGCATAGCTTGTTTGTATTGATATGGGTCTGTAAGGTTTTCCTCAATATATCTATATAATGCTGCCCAACAGTCTCCATTTGCCTTTTCTTTATATAATAACGCAATTTTTTCGGAATTTCCTTTAACCGCATCTTTATAGTAACGAGCTTGTACCTCTACCTCTGGCCATATATTAATAACTGAGTTGTATAGCACTGGGTCTAAAGTCTTAACTTTATATAATTGTTTAGCAGCTTCTGCGTGTAATATTGTCGCAACTCGAAGACTATCTTTGTTAAACACTTGCATATCATAAACCTTACAATAGTCTATATCTTTTTCATAAAAGTATCTGAATATATCTTTTTCTTTCCAGTCGTATATTGGTTTACCTAGTGTAGCATTTTTAAGCTCTGGGTTTTTAGTTAAGTAACATACCTTGCTATTTGTTATTCCGCTAAACCTCATTAGACTTTCATCTGCTCTAATACCTACAAGGGTGCAAACTCTTCTGTTCTTCTTCTCAAACAAAACCTTGTCAAATTTGTACTGGTCGTAAACTCCTTTCAGTGTTATAGCACATTCTGGTTTCGGTACTACCCAATCTCTGTTCTCGTCCCACTGTATATATTTACGTTTTTCTCCTAAAATATAAATCTCACTTTCTAGCTGAGTTGCGTAGTATTTAAAGTTATACTTAGGGTTATCTACAAAGCTCAATACAAACTCTCTTACTGGAGTGTTTATCGTTTCTTCGTCTCTAAATATTACATTTATCTTATCAGTGTAACCTTCCTTTTCAAAGTACTCTTCAACTAGCTTTAACATAGCTAGACTATCTTTACCCCCAGAAAAACTAACCCAAACTTCATCGTGACTAGAGTATATCTTATCAATTCTGTCTAACGCTGCTTCGTAAACATTTCTATCTTCGTATATTAAATCTTCTTTAGTTGCCATTTACATCGTATTCTATAAACTTTAATATTCTTTTACTGTCTGATATCTTATTGTCTTCATAGACCTCTGCAATGTAGCTTAAAACTCTTTGAGATATATTCTCGTGTTCCTTAAAGTTATTCTTTAATTTCTTTAAAAAACCATACCATATCTCTAGTTCGTCTTCATTACTGAAATATACAGTATAATCATTAAATTTTTCGTTCGTAACTCCGTCTATTGTCTCATCGTCTGTATCGTCTTTATCTTTAAATAGAGCTGGGTTTAAGTCCATACCCATATTGTCTAAGCTAATAGGGTTATAGTCCACCGCTAGTTGGTCATAGTCCCACTCTCCATAGCTGAGGTTATCTTTAATTAAAAACTCAGCACAATACTCTTCATAAGTCTTAGGCAGTCTTCCTTCTGCTAAAGCCTCATCATTCATTTTATCTGCCATTGATCTAGTAAAAGTTTTAGTAGGCACTTTCTTCCACCTTAACTCAATACAAGCTCTAAGCCTCATATTACCTCCAATAATCATATTGTTTTCATCTAACACTATTTCTCTTAGCATCATAAATTGTGACGACTCTTTTATACTTTGGACTAGCTTTTTGTATTTTAAGTCCTTAATAAATCTAGGGTTGTTGTCGTTTAACTTAACCTCATTAATTGGTAGCATTTTCATATTCTAGTGTTTTATATTTTTTTTGTAACTTTTCTACTGTGTCTTTTATTGACTCTCTGTATTGTATAATATGTTCTTCAAGATTATCAATCATTCCAAAGTTGTGAAATCTAACTATAAGCTCTTCACCCTCAATCTCAACCAATATAAGTTTGAACGCATTGTAAAATCTATGCTCGTAATTTTTTAAAACCTCAAAACCATTAACTGAGTGCATACAGGTAGCGTGGTCTTTACCTAAATACTCGCCTATTTTTCTCCAAGTATGCCAAAACTGTTCTCTAGCTATCTTGCAAAAAATAACTCTTGCATTTACGTTTTCTCTTGTTCTTCTTTTATCAAGAACATCTACGTCCGTGTAATAAATTATTCTTTCCCTTAACCATTCGTAGTTAAACATTTCTTTTTTTTCTATATCCATTATTTAAAGTGTTCCTTCAATTATAAAATCGTTAATATCAAAAGCATCGCTCTTGTAATGTTCGTATATTTTTATAGCTCTAGCTACTTCTTGCTCTCCTCTTTCGTAAAAGTCTTTTGATACGTCCCATACTGCAATATCTAAATTCTTTTTATCAATACAAAGAAACTTAAAATCTTTATAATCAACTCCAAATAACTTACAGTAAATATAAACTTGTAAATAATAACGGTATTTTGCAGCACTTTTATCAAAATTCTTAACATCAATAGTAGTCTTTAAATCTACTAGACCCCCAGCTTTTTTTAGTATATATGCCTTAGCTCTAAAAGGATAGCCTTGTAAATTACCAATAGCTGGTATTTCTGTAACGCTATCTCTCATTAACTCCATAGCCGTATTGTTCTTACTCATCGCATCTACTAAACGC
>JACSEG010000245.1_pt1 | contig 10248 bp, 7 predicted proteins | sample 8225521 | NCBI WGS metagenome assembly JACSEG01 (sample SAMN15705060, study PRJNA637333) | viral metagenome | isolation source: viral RNA from sea star tissue | host: Pisaster ochraceus | place: USA:Santa Cruz | collected 2018
TTTGAACCGGGATATCGTTTATGCTGCACGTCCCCTGCTGAGGAAAGAGCAAAGAAGAGAGAATCCGTAAAAGAGTCGTCTTGCCCGCCCCATTCTTTCCGAGCAATCCGTAAAAATGTCCAGGCACTAGATCTAGGTTGACGTTAGCCAGCCCCTCGTTTGATCTCCTGTATATGTATTGTATTTTGTCACAATGAAGCATACGTATTAATGATAGTACATATCGGTGGATTGAGAAGCGAGCGTGTGTGTATGTGTAGATGGAGGGCTGTGCGCTCTTTGGTTTGGCGGACTTGTTACATCGCTTACTTTGATCACTACGATTTCTTTTGGATGCTAGTAAGGACACCCTCTCCTTGCTCTATTGTAATCTCCCATACTTTAGGAGTGCCACACTGTCTAGAAAATCAACAAACCCATCGATGAAGAGTGTGTGCAGTTCTATTTCGAGATTTAGTGTATATCCATCTCACCTTCCTGTACTCTTGCTTCTTCTCTCCAAGTAAATATATCTATTCTTTAATAAAACATATTTCTTATATCAATTATTTCTTTCTGTGTATCCCACCTTCTCATAAACATTTCTTTGATTCTATTTTGTATATTTATTCTTTTACTCATATCCATCTCAATAGGCAACAACAATTCTTTCCATCTATCGCCTATATTTGGAAGGGTAGTGTCAATCATTATCTTATTATACAACTGAAGTTTTGTTAATGGATGAGTAAATAAATATAGCAAATAATAAGAGTTAATATTATATTTATTATTATTATTTATGATCCTAAATACTAAACTATGATGATTTAATAAGATTTTAGTGTCGTATTCCGACAATAATGCAACATCCCCAACTCTATAACTCCCTTCTTTTACAAAGACAATATCTTCTTTCAATAAATCCAGTCCACTTTCTCCTTTTGTGTCATTATAAACTTCTTCTGTTATCCCAGAAACAGGGTTTTTATATATCTCCCAATCCACAATATCTCCAGCCCTTACATATGGTATTTTACCTAGACCTTTATACTCACTTTTTGGAGATCCATGTCCTTTGTAATATACAAAAATTTTATCTTCTAATAATTTACTCACTTCAACTAATTCAAGATTTTTTTTTCTTGCCTCAACTTTTAAATCTTTTATTTTTTTATTCCAATAATATCTAGGTACAAAGTTCCTGTTTTTTACATCGGTTAATTTAACACTAAAAGAATAATCATTCATGTTATTAGATATAATTTCACGCTCAACTTTTTCAGTGTCGTCCCATATTTCATCAGTAAAATCTTTTGTCTCTTCTGAATACCTATATATTGGCTTCCCTTGATGGTTATGTCCCATCTCCTCAACAACACCCATTGCTATACTTGGTTGTTGTTTTTTATTCTTTTCTAAAAATAAAATGACTGCTTTTGCATTGCAATGTGGTCTAAAAGTATTATGTGGCAAATCTATTACTTTCGTAATATTGTGGCTTTCCAGTAAAAATTCTAATATATATTTTGAATTTGGAGCATGAAAAATTGTCTCCGGTAATATTATACCCATCCTTCCACCATCTCTTAATAATTGCAACGACCTTTCAATAAATAGGATTTGTGTAGATTCCTTATCCTTCAACTTTTCACCTTTGATAAAAGATTCATCAGATTTTTTCCATTTATATGCTAATTTATATTGTTTTAATTTCTCTTCTCCATCAACCTTTATGTCTTTCCCAAATGGAGGGTTTGTTAGTAGTACATCAAATTTTTCTAATTCTATATTTTGTTTAGTTTTTATACCCCAGTCTTTTGGGTTTTCTAAACTATCTTCACAAAAAATGCCTCCTTTCCCATCTCCTAGAATTGCCATGTACGCTTTAGCTACCTTTGTTAGAAAACTATCCTTTTCTATTCCTCTAAAGTTATTTATCGCTAATTCCTGTTTTTCTTCATGCAACGCTATTTCAGACCAACCTATTTTTTCTCCTTCCTTGTCTTGTTTCTCCCATAAGTATTTCAAACTTTCAACCAAAAAACCTCCACTTCCACAAGCGGGGTCGATTATAGTCTCGTCAATTTTAGGGTCAATTAATTTAACCATTAAACTCACAATGTTTCTAGGTGTAAAAAATTGTCCTTGAGCCCCTTTTAAGGCGTATCCTATGAATGTTTCAAAAGCATCTGCAATCACATCTCTTTCTGAATCTATTAGACAATAATTTTGAAGCTCTCCAACAACATAGGCAAGTGCCGATTCCCCTAATTTTACTTTTTCATTGCTATCAATTACCGTACTGTATTTTGCTTTTACTTTAATAAATAAATCATCAATTCTTTTTTTCACAGTATTGATTTCTTCATTTATACCAATCCTAAATTGCACAACATCTTCTTGTTTAGTAAATTTTTCATCGTATATTTTACAAAAAATTAAATTTATTAATTCTCTTGCCAACTCTTCATCTCTTGTCGTACCTGAAAAATTACCCGCCAAATGATTTCTTATCGCCTTAAATACCGTTTTTAAATTATGTGGGGTCTGTAAATCAGCTCTTTTAAATTTCCCAATATCATCCACTCTTTGTCCATGTTTAGGTATATTAGGGATATTCTCAAATTCAATTCTACCGTCTTTTTCGATCTTTCTCAAGAACAACCTTTCCTCTCCGTTAAACCACACTCCCAGTCTTGCTTTAGAAAACCTTAAATAATCTTTTAATTGCGACACTCCATCTTTTCTATTTTTTTTCTTGCATTCTACTATGATTGATATATTATCTTCATCTTTTTTTTCATCTAAAAAAACGGCAATGTCTACAGGATACTCTTTTTTTTCATCTGATGGCCTAACTTTTACCCGGTATTGAGGTCTAGTTTTTATATACTCCTTCGGATAAATATAATCTTCTACAAGTTGTTGAGAAAAAACCTGAACTGCTTCGATTTCCTCTGGTGTTTCCTTTACTTCAAGACCTGAAATGTAATCAATTATATAACCTTCTTTTACTGTTGTTTTATCGCTCATTTTTTTGTATTCCTTTTTTGTTAATGATTTCTTTTTTTTTCTTATCTAAATTACTCTTTTTAGTCTTTGTCACCCTGTCGAGCAATTTTTCAAATCCTATCGGAATAGGTTTCATTATATTTTCTTTCATATGGTCTCACTTTGCCTAATCCATGCTTGCAAGCAAATCCTATAAATTGTTCTGTGCTTGCTTCTTTCACATTCAATCTATAACTAAATTCATTTACATGTCTTTGTAAATATTTTTTGCTTATATTATGGATGTCCATGATACTCAACAAGACCCAAAAACTCTCTATCCCATTCATATGCCATGCCGTCTACATACTACTTTGCACTATAATTTATCACCTTGTGTGTATATCCATATAATTACCGTATAGCTCTTGAAGTCATTTGTTAACTAATGCTATAACTTTCTCAATATATTTCTCTATCGCCTTATAATGCTTCTCCTGTTCTTTCTTCTACAATCTGTCCTTGTACATATCCGTTTCTATCTCTCATGCCTGCCACGATTATCTTGTCTACTACTCCACGACCTTGCTTTGATTTCTTGTGAACGTGTTTATTCTTTTCTTTGCCACCCACAAATAATTCGTCTATTTCTACAAGCCCGTCAATCTTCAAATCAAACTCGTAACATTCTCTTATCTTTTGTAACATATACCAACTAGACTTTTGTGTTATTCCTAACTCTCTAGATAATTGCAAAGACGATATTCCTTTCTTGCTTGTGCTCATTAAGTATATTGCATATAACCAATTCTGTACGCTTATCTTACTTGCTTGCATAATCGTATTTGTCTTGACTGTGAATCTCTTTCTACAATCTTTACATCGATATGGTTGTTTCTGTCTTTCTACTTTTGCTATCCTCTTGCTTTCACATATAGGACAAGTTATTTCTCCATCTGCCCATCGTATGCTTTCAAATTTCTCTATTGCCTTCTCTTTCGTAGGGGCATACTCGCTATAAAATCCTTTTACACTCATGATTTTTTCGTTACTTATAGGTATATTGTAGCCCATATTCTTTAAAATATCAATGGCTATTAAAAGTTTTTTTTATTTTTCTTCATCTTTGTTTTCAAGATAGCAAGGCTGCATATTCGATTGTTCTATAGTATAATTTAATTATATATAGGAGATAAATTATGGAAAATAAATATATTTTAGTAAAATACGAACATGAAGAGCATACTATCTATCATGTATATAGGGTAACAGGTACTACTATCAAACATGATGAGCCTCTTTGCCAATTAGAAGTTACAAATACCGATAATTTTCTGTCAGGTGATCGTACGATTACCGATGCTAATGAAACAAGACAAAAAGCCACTGATTTAAGAAAAAATGGCAAAAATTGTGTTTGTGGTGACTGTATGGGAGCTTTGTTTGGCGACAATGAATATTAAGGCAACATAAGCTTTAGTATTAATAACATACTCTTCTATGATCTTTCTTGCAAACAGGAGTATATTATGACCTATTCGCCAGTCCTCTGTTCCTGCCAGTTTTCCTATCTCGCACTTAAGCTGTCTTGCGTATACCCATAATTTCAATTATTTTGCAGTTTCTCTCAATCTTTTTTTATCTTTTATGCTTGTTTCTTCTCATTATTTTTTTCTCCTTCCCCTCCTTCCTTACTCATCTTCTTCCCTACCTCTCTATAATAGAGAAGAAGTAGCTCCTATGTTTGTTTAGTGTTGTGGGAGTGCTATTTTTATTTATATTTTTTAGTTTTGGGCTCCATGTATAGGTTCCCCAAAATAGTCCAGTGGTTAAGTTGTTTGGTATTACGGTATAATGAAACAATCAATAACGAGAATTCAAACAACCTCTGTTCCAGTGGTTAAGTTGTTTGGTATTACGGTATAATAAAACATAACGAAACGCAAAGTAGACGATATAATGTTCCAGTGGTTAAGTTGTTTGGTATTACGGTATAATATAAGTGTGCCGTTTGTAAGTCCGATAAGTGGGGTTCCAGTGGTTAAGTTGTTTGGTATTACGGTATAATTTTGTTAGCTGGCACGACATGGCAAAGAAATATAGTTCCAGTGGTTAAGTTGTTTGGTATTACGGTATAATTCAGATTGACAACTGCCGGGACAACTTGTAAGATGTTCCAGTGGTTAAGTTGTTTGGTATTACGGTATAATTCACAGTTTCTACAATAGCTTCATCATTTCTGTGTTCCAGTGGTTAAGTTGTTTGGTATTACGGTATAATTCCAGTTGCTTAGGTGCGCTGTCTTTTAACAACCAGTTCCAGTGGTTAAGTTGTTTGGTATTACGGTATAATCTTAGAAGAGAGCGATGGGGATCCTAGCTTAAAGAGTTCCAGTGGTTAAGTTGTTTGGTATTACGGTATAATTCATTACGCCGATCGATCCAATTGCTGACCATTGTTCCAGTGGTTAAGTTGTTTGGTATTACGGTATAATTAATGAAAATCAATCTATACAGTACAACTTTGACGTTCCAGTGGTTAAGTTGTTTGGTATTACGGTATAATTGTTACTCAAACTGTTACCCGGGCATCTATTTCTGTTCCAGTGGTTAAGTTGTTTGGTATTACGGTATAATTGAAGTATTTACAAACAATACAGGACATCAATCTAGTTCCAGTGGTTAAGTTGTTTGGTATTACGGTATAATCTATCTGTTTGGAGAATATTTTTACATAAGAAGAAGTTCCAGTGGTTAAGTTGTTTGGTATTACGGTATAATATATAAAATCCAGTTTAGCCTTCTACTTTTCCCGGTTCCAGTGGTTAAGTTGTTTGGTATTACGGTATAATTAAAAAGTGTTGTCATCTCTTACATGGAATTCGAGTTCCAGTGGTTAAGTTGTTTGGTATTACGGTATAATCGCCGTCCAGTAGTCTAGAATACACGCCTCCACTGTTCCAGTGGTTAAGTTGTTTGGTATTACGGTATAATCAAATAATATTATTAAAGAAGATGAAGCTACAGCGTTCCAGTGGTTAAGTTGTTTGGTATTACGGTATAATGCAAGACGAATTTAATACTCGCATGGATAATACCGTTCCAGTGGTTAAGTTGTTTGGTATTACGGTATAATTCCCAAATCAAGATCAAAAATATCCCCTTCATGATGTTCCAGTGGTTAAGTTGTTTGGTATTACGGTATAATTATACATATAACTTACAATGCAACTACTAATGTAGTTCCAGTGGTTAAGTTGTTTGGTATTACGGTATAATTCCCACGTTCAGTTTGATAATTGAAAGTCCCCGGTTCCAGTGGTTAAGTTGTTTGGTATTACGGTATAATCGTTTAACAATGTATCGTATTTCTCTATATCGAGGTTCCAGTGGTTAAGTTGTTTGGTATTACGGTATAATGATCGCTTTAGTGCTAAAGCTTTAGAGCAATCGGTTCCAGTGGTTAAGTTGTTTGGTATTACGGTATAATTTCACTGTCAATAATCTCACTAGAACACACCAGGTTCCAGTGGTTAAGTTGTTTGGTATTACGGTATAATATCAATAGAGAAAAGCCAATAGATCAGAACAAGCTGTTCCAGTGGTTAAGTTGTTTGGTATTACGGTATAATCGATTGAAAAAACCACCAGTAAAAATATTAGAGCTGTTCCAGTGGTTAAGTTGTTTGGTATTACGGTATAATCGGCAATAAGCGTAAGCATAGATAACGAGCTAACAGTTCCAGTGGTTAAGTTGTTTGGTATTACGGTATAATTAATCCGTAATCAATTCTAGAGTCTAGAAATAAGTTCCAGTGGTTAAGTTGTTTGGTATTACGGTATAATTTCTACATGAACGTTACCCCCGCAGATAAGAGCAGGTTCCAGTGGTTAAGTTGTTTGGTATTACGGTATAATCGGAGGCAACATTAAAGGACTCTTGAACGATCAAGTTCCAGTGGTTAAGTTGTTTGGTATTACGGTATAATCCAATAAGCGCGTTTGATATCGTCCGCTAAACTGTTCCAGTGGTTAAGTTGTTTGGTATTACGGTATAATCTATGAAAATCTTTTTATTGAATACAAACAGAGTCTGTTCCAGTGGTTAAGTTGTTTGGTATTACGGTATAATCAAAGAAATACAAATGCACTAAACGACATATATAGTTCCAGTGGTTAAGTTGTTTGGTATTACGGTATAATAAGTTAGAAAGGTTAGAGAATATTTAACATCATTGTTCCAGTGGTTAAGTTGTTTGGTATTACGGTATAATAACTGCCACTAATATTAATTTTATTAACTATTAAGTTCCAGTGGTTAAGTTGTTTGGTATTACGGTATAATTTCGAGAATTCAAGTTTTCTCGATGGAGTATATGTTCCAGTGGTTAAGTTGTTTGGTATTACGGTATAATCGCCGTCCAGTAGTCTAGAATATACGCCTCCAGAGTTCCAGTGGTTAAGTTGTTTGGTATTACGGTATAATATCTATCAAGACTGCAGTCAAACAAGCAGAGAATGTTCCAGTGGTTAAGTTGTTTGGTATTACGGTATAATCATAGCATAGCTTATATTCTGTATCGAATACATTAGTTCCAGTGGTTAAGTTGTTTGGTATTACGGTATAATTGGATTAAGGATATGTTAGCTTGGCATTACACAAAGTTCCAGTGGTTAAGTTGTTTGGTATTACGGTATAATTTTTGTATTATATGTATTGGCGACAAGCTCGTAGTTCCAGTGGTTAAGTTGTTTGGTATTACGGTATAATTTGTTGTGCTGAGTGGCACGCCTACCCCATCCACGTTCCAGTGGTTAAGTTGTTTGGTATTACGGTATAATATTGTACTTACGCAACTACCGAATACGGAACAAGGTTCCAGTGGTTAAGTTGTTTGGTATTACGGTATAATGTGTCTAGCACTGGCAAACGAACAACAGCACAAAGTTCCAGTGGTTAAGTTGTTTGGTATTACGGTATAATGCTCGTCGTGAGCGTTTTGTACTGCATTATTGAGTTCCAGTGGTTAAGTTGTTTGGTATTACGGTATAATCTTATCTAGAAACGTGATCGGCACTCCCATAACGGTTCCAGTGGTTAAGTTGTTTGGTATTACGGTATAATATTTTTTCTTGATTTTCAAGATGATTTAACTTTTCGTTCCAGTGGTTAAGTTGTTTGGTATTACGGTATAATCTAAGAGATAAATTGTTGTCTTATATAGATTTACCGTGAAGAAAATTATGGTTTTCTTCGAAAAAAAAGTTTTGTGGTATATTGCACATATTTTTCGAATATGTTATCATATAAGAGATTATACCATAAAATCAAACAATTTACCAGTTTATTTAAACTATAAGCTGGAATCACCAAAGTTACCTTGGTGAATCAGGATTACCGTTTTTCGGTAATCAATTTTCTTGCTAGCTCCTTCTAGGAGGAGCAGCAATACTGATTTTTTTATTCTCTATCATTACAAAATGTTAAAAACCTGCACTGTATACAATGCGTTAAAGGTACAGAACTATCTGGGAGAGTACCTGTAAAACTTTCTCGTAGATCATGCAAAACCTTTTGTAAGCCTTGCCTCTTTTTCTCATCAATACTTACAGGAAATGTCTTCCCTTTTGCTTCAAACATAACAAAAGCTGTTTTGCAAGTTTTGTTATAGGTTTCTTCTGCCAACAAAGCATATGCTACTAGTTGCATGATTTGGAAATATGTAGGTCGATTGCCATGAAGTTTAAATTCCACTGGATAGACATACTCCTCTCCAATTAGAAGCATGTCTACAATACCATGCATATGCATGCTATCCGATCGCAACGGGACTTTGTATAAGACCTCGGTATCCTCGATATCAAAGCGCCTTAGTGTACGCTTATTCATGAGCTTTTCTTGTTCTTGATGATGATAGCTTCCTTGTATTATCCATAATGGTAATACAGACTTCTTCTTCTGAACTTCTAAGAAAAAAGGAATACGAGGACAGACAAGATACTCTTTAACAAGATGTACAGGGATATCAAATAATATCGTGCTCATCTACTTGCTCAAACTTTGTTTCTTCATACCCTACTCCACGCTGTGTAATTTGATCTGCTGCATCCCCAGGTCTTAGAACAAAACCCTTGTCATTTAAATTTAACATGTGTTTTAACTGAGTATATATTGCTCTTTCTTCGGCATATGTCACGTGCCCCCACATCACTGACTTTTGTATGGATACTAGACCAAAATCCTTTAGAATGCCAAACAGTTTGTTTCGCACCTTGGTGTCGGACACATCGTACGCGACAATGATCTGATGAAACATACTATTCATGTACTTACCACTTATGTGTTATTGATTTGTACTTTCTTTTCTTACAAAAAGTAGCTGCAAGACGATATAACTGTCTTTGTATAATACTTTCTAGCTTTATTTTTCTGCCGTTATACAGATGCCTTCTGTTTACACTAATATAAATCTCTTTTATCAAACGTTTTTTAAGATCAGTATTCAGATCTTTGTGATCGTCCAAAAGAAAACGTATTTTTATTACTGCTTTGTCCACCACTACCGCACGATACTCTTCCATAAGGTCCAACAGCAGCGCAGGTTTTCCGGGAACACTAGAATGGAGTATCCCCGCATACAGTTCTAGCCCTGCATTGATAATAGCATTACTAACTATTGTAGAAAGAATGGCGTAACCATAGTTCAATGCCTTGTTTGTGATATCCTGCGCTCCTCTTCCCCTCCTCCCTTTAAACAAGGAATTGAAGTAATGACAGTCCACCAATGCCTGCCAGTACATACGTGCTGCCGTACCCTCGTACCCCATTAAACGCTCTTTCCAATTCGGTCTTACAAATTGATTTTCTCGTATTTGTTCTACAATGACTTTTATTTTTTCTGCCGCAAAGGAGAGTATTTCCGGTCTTTCTTTGTATGCCTCGGTTTTGTATTTTGAAAAGTACTTAAGAACTGCATATTGACCACGGAGTTTCGATTGTATAAGAATAGATGCAAGTTTTGATGCCTCAGAAGAAGAAACAAAGTCAAATTGGTTTTTTCGAACCGATACTGTACCATGACTGTACACATCGTATAGACAAGAAACTATCTCTCCTTTGAAGTCCGTTACAAATAGTTTAATACCACGGGCTGTTAAGGCTATAACACAGTTTGAAGAAACACTTACTCCTGACTTAGCAATAAGTACGGATTTTATCCTACTCAAAGCATGCTCAGCAACCACAGTACCACGCTCTTTTACCAAAGACCCAAAC
>JACSEG010000246.1_pt1 | contig 10243 bp, 8 predicted proteins | sample 8225521 | NCBI WGS metagenome assembly JACSEG01 (sample SAMN15705060, study PRJNA637333) | viral metagenome | isolation source: viral RNA from sea star tissue | host: Pisaster ochraceus | place: USA:Santa Cruz | collected 2018
TTGATTTTGAAATGATTCTACTTGTCGTGTTGCTTGCCGCGTGTACTATCTTTCCTCCCGTATCCTGCTCTTGGTTCTTTCCTGCAAAAGCTATCGACAGCACTTCACCGTGAGCTCCCTCTCCCTTGAGGAATACCGAAGGATACTTCATTGTCCGCTGACTTCCGATGTTGCCATCGACCCATTCTATGCTTGCTTTCTCGTAAGCAACGCCTCTTTTCGTGACCAGATTGTACACATCTCCCGACCAGTTCTGTATGGTACTATAGCGTACCCGTGATCCTGGCAAGGCAATGATCTCTACCACGGCACTGTGTAAGGAATCGGTGGTGTACACGGGAGCCGTGCAACCTTCAACATAGTGAACGAAGCTTCCTTCGTCTGCAATGATGAGTGTACGTTCAAACTGTCCAAAGTTTTCCGTGTTAATGCGAAAGTACGCCTGCAAGGGGACATCCACCTTTACTCCTGGAGGTATGTATACGAAACTCCCTCCACTCCATACTGCCGAATTAAGCGCCGCAAACTTGTTGTCGTTGTACGGGATGATGGTTCCAAAATACTTCTTGAATATTTCTTCGTGCTCTCGCACCGCTGTTTCTGGATCACAGAAGATAACGCCCTTTGCCTCTAAATCACTCGCAAGACTCTTGTACACTATTTCAGAATCGTACTGTGCTCCCACTCCGGAAAGATACTTCTTCTCGGCTTCGGGCAGACCAAGTCTGTCATAGGTCTCTTTTATCTCGGGAGGCAAGTCTTCCCATGTTCGTGACTTTTCTTGTGTGGGTTTCGAATAATAGTATATCTCATCAAAGTCGAGCCTTGACAAATCAGCTCCCCATTGTAACATGGGCTTCTTTCGAAATTCCTCTAAGGAACGAAGACGATAATCCAACATCCACTGTGGCTCTTTCTTGTGTTCCGAAATCGCTCGTACCACGTCGGGGCTTAACCCCTTTTCTGTTTTAAATACCGAAGTATCATCAAAACTAAACCCGTACTTATAATCTGATACGAGTTCTTCGTTTTTCTCTGTATTATTCATCGTCTTCTCCTTCTTTCAGCCAGCTATAACCCTGACCTTCTAGTTTATCTAAGATATCCATTTCGCCAACACGTGCAACTTTTCCTTTGTTAAGCACGTAGATGACATCGGGGTTATCTAATTCGTCCACTATCCTCCGATAATGAGTTACTAACATAAGAGAGAATTGAGGATTCTCTTTTCGTATCGTATTTATTGTTTTTGCAATCGTTCGAATGGCATCTATGTCTAGCCCTGAATCTATCTCGTCCATGATGGCAAACTTTGGCTTTAATATCCGTAGCTGCAGGACTTCCATTCTCTTCTTTTCCCCTCCCGAAAAGCCCTCGTTTAGATATCTATTGATAAACTCTTGACCGAGCCCAAGACTCGATACTTCTTCTCGTAATCGAGCAACAAAACCACTCGGTACTTCCTTATGCAAGACCTCGTAGGCTCTCCGAAGAAACCTTCCGACCGTGAGCCCTGGTATCTCTGTGGGATGTTGAAAAGACATGAATATTCCTTTTCGAGCTCGCTCGTGGGGCTCTAGTTCCATGATGTTCTCCCCGTCTACCGATATCTCTCCGCCATCTACCGTGTAACCAGGATGACCCATGATTACGTTTGATATGGTCGATTTCCCCGAGCCATTGGGGCCCATCACTATGGTGAGTTTTCCTTCCTTGAAATCCATGTTTATGTTGTCAAGTATTTTTTTCTGTTCTATCGATACCGATAGGTTTTTAATTTCAATGTTCATACACGCTCCTGGTAGATATGAAAGTGGATTTGACGCGTCTGCTTATCTAAATAATTACGCGTCTGCTATCTAATAGCTATTATATAGGAAAACCTAATTCTAAGCGCGCGTCTTCACTCATGAAATCTGCACTCCACATAGGAACCCACACGAGGTTTGTTTCGATCTCTGCCGAAGGGAACACCGTGCGACACATCTTGCTTATGTTCTCTTCGATTTCATCAGCAAGGGGACATCCAGGCGTGGTAAGCGTAAAGTCTACCACCACTCGTTTGAGGTCTTTTGAAACATCAACTCTGTACACAAGCCCAAGATCCACTATGTTAATGTGAATTTCAGGGTCTATCACCTGCTTTAAAGCTTCTATTATCTGATCTCTATGTTGTGTAGGGTTGTCGGCACTTGTGTTTTTTACTGCTGCCGGGGGAGTACTCTTCTTGTTTGAAGAATCTTTGCTCTCAGGCGTGCCCCGCTTCGCATTTTGTGTTTCCACATGATCATCCTTTCTTTTTTCCATTTGATTTTCCTTGTTTATCAGTATAGAAAAAACGGGCGATCGTGTACAGAGTTGACTAATGCGTGTGGATTGGTTATGATAAATATATATGGGGGCGTGGCGAAGTCGGTTATCGCGCCGGCCTGTCAAGCCGGAGATCGCGGGTTCAATCCCCGTCGCTCCCGATCATCTTTGTGCTCAACTGGGCACACAAAGCAGTAGTTATTGTTAGAGCCTCGCCACAAGAGGCACAAAACGACCTCTGCCAAAGGATCGAGCACTGATTTTTAAGATTGGCGGTGCTTGATATCGCTTGAACTCGGAGCGGACATACAGGCTCCACACCTGCTGCAAGATCTGTTCGTCGTAATCACCCTGTGAAACAAGATATTCTAGGCTCTTTTGCTCTTCAACAAACTGATAGAGGATTTCATCGAGTAGCTCGTAGGGAGGAAGGCTATCCTTATCTTTTTGGTTTTCTCGTAGTTCCGCACTCGGTTCTTTGTGAAGTATGCTCTTGGGTATGATCTCCTGCTCGTTGTTCAGGAACTGTGCTATGGCATAGATTTCGGTCTTGTATATGTCTCCAATGATGTTTAATGCTCCACACATGTCCCCATAGAGCGTGGCATATCCTACCGCAAGTTCTGATTTGTTTCCCGTGGTAAGAAGCGATGATGATCGTTTGTTTGCATAGGCCATTAAGAATAGCCCTCGTATTCTCGATTGGAGATTCTCTTCCGTGCTGTCCGGCTTGCTGCCCGCAAGAATGGGCTGAAGTGTCTGGAGCGTCTGTTCGTACTGCTCATCTATCGATATCACTTCTTTTTTCATCTTGAGATTGTCCATGAGTTCACATGCATCTTTCCAACTTTGCTTGCTTGTGTATCGAGAAGGGAGGAGTATTCCACGGACATGCTTGCTTCCTAGACTGCGACATGCAATGGCAGCGACCACCGCAGAATCTATGCCGCCACTGATGCCAAGATGCACGTCCATGCTTAGCCCTGACTTTTCAAGATAATCTCGAAGTCCAAGTTCAAGTGCCTCTACCACTTCTTCTGTTTCTTCCTTGACCTTCCCCTGTGTCAAAAGCACTGCTCTTTCTTTTCTTTTGCTCGTCTTCTCTTCGGTCTTAGAAGAAGTCACATCTTTGTCCAAGACCTCTATGTCTGTCCTCTTTCCCGAAACTGTCTTCTGGGAACGAAGCACTCGTAGACTAACTGAGTCTGGTTTGCCATGGGCAAGCTCTGCCGCAAGCTTTCCGGTGGCATGGAGCACAAAGGATGATCCGTCAAAGATGATTTCGTCGTTTGCTCCCAACATGTTGCAGAAGAAGAGCGGGCATTTTGCCTTCTGAACAAGATTCTTTGCGACAAAACGTCTCTTTTCTTTTTTTCCTAGCTCGTAGGGAGAAGCGTTTATGACTACGATAAAATCTGGTTGCAGCAAGAGTAGATCGTAACCCGGGTTGCCTGGCATGATAGGCCCCCAAAGATCTTCACAGATAAGAACCGCAAAGCGAAACTCCTTGTATGAAAACAAGCGGGTTTTTGTTGCGGATTGAAAGTATCGTGTCTCGAAAAAGATGTCATCTCGAGGAAGGAGACGTTTGTGTTGAACGCCCACGATCCCTCGAGAATCGAGGAAGACTGCAGAGTTAAACGCACCCATCGTATGGTGCAAATAGGGATACATGGACTGTGCGTCCTTAGGTACATCCCTAGGTGCGTCTTTAGGTGCGTCTTTGATTTTGCCTTCGCGCGAGTCTTTGCCCTTTCTATTGGATTCACCGTCTTGCTGAGGCAAGCGAGGTAGACCAAGAACACAGGACTGTGTTTCTCGCAAGGTATCCTGTATTTTTAACAATGCACGATCTTGTCGTTCGAAAAACGTATTATAATATAAGTAGTCTAATGGATTGTATCCTGAAATTACACATTCTGGAAACACAAACATGTCCGAGTCTTGATGTCGCTTAATGACTTCTTGTACTTGAGTCGTGTTTCCTTCAATGTCTGCAATGATTGGATTTAACTGTGCAATGGTAAGAATCATGGTGTAATGTTTTTATTGTACAGTATTTACTATTATAGAAACATGAAGTACAACACGTTTATTACTGGCACTGACCGCCCCTTGATCCTTAAACTCTCTAGTCTCTTTAGCAATGCTTCTGTCTTGCACACATATACGACTATTACAGACTCTGGCGAGTCAAGCAAAGACAGTATACAACTCAGTAATTTTTCTGCCTCTCTTTTTGATTTGGCGCTAAAAAAACAATCCAATGCCCAAACTAACACCATCATCATCTGTCTTAGATGTCCCAAAATACATGACTTTTTTGGCATGGACGATGCCTTGGTGGAAAAACACTTTAACACAGAGATGTTTTTGACATTCGAACTGCTCCGAAGATCATTGCTCTTTTTGCGACACCACCAGAACAGACTTCACGAAACATTGATGAACCTTGTTGTTGTGTACCCTCAACGTAGAGAGAAGGAGTACGCTTCTGAGATACTCTTTTCCCACATGCTTGAGAGTAGTTATGACGAAATCCTGCGCAACCCTGAGATCAGTGGAACCAACATCATTGTTACCAAGTTTCATCCTAACGTAAGCTTTGCGTCAAAGGTGGAAGAGTTGCGAATGGTATTTGAGGAACGACTCGACATACTTCTTCAAAAAGACGTCGACAGCAAGAACGCGCCCTTCTCTTCGCTTCTACATGGCATAAAAAAATTGTTTGGATTCCTGTTTGGACGAAAAAAGTCATCTCCCCATAGGTTCTACAAGTATTACAAAGATCGTTCCTTTAAAAAAGCATTTAAATAAGTGCATCATGTATCTTTGTAGTATCATAACAATATGACCGAAACGAACATCCACAAGAACAACAGCACCTACGCAGTACTCATTATCTTCGCATTATTCTTAGGGCTTATTGCTGGCTACTTTCTTCCCCCCGAAATCATGGACTATGGCATACGCCCTATTGCAGGAATACTCACACGCGTCCTCCTCTATCTGACCATTCCCTACTTTATCTTCTCCATCATCATTACGACCTACAACCTATCAAACCAGGGGCTGTTTCGTGGGCTCATGTTTCGATCCATACTCGGAGGGCTTGTTTTCCTCGTCGCTCTTACGCTCGTCAGCATGATTATTTTTCTTTTCATTCCCTTTACCTCGACCGTTCCTTTTATAACAGAACAAGAGGGCTTCCAGCCCATAGACTTTGCAGGGATAATCTCCATCTTGTTCCCCCATAACTTTCTAGAAACGCTTAGCTCATCAAGCACGTCTATGGCTTCTATTTTGATAGCAGCCTGCCTGATCGGTTCTATGTCTGTTGGTATCATCAGTCGTGGGAACGTGCTCTTTGACTCTATCGATGCTCTTCGTCGTATTACCATGCGAATACTTCGAACTCTTCTTCCCTTCTATTCCATATGCGTGTTTTTCAACGTGGCCGTTGTCAGTTTTACTTTTACAAACTTTGACCTGATCGCCCTCTTTGGCAATCTCTTTCTCTTTCTCTTGGTGGCGCTCCTTGTCTTGCTCCTCGTGCTCTGTCCCATCTTCTTACACATCTTCCACGTTCCAATCTCATACAAACTGTGGTGCAGACAGATACTTCCTGCCATTTTTACTGCGGTAGCCACTACGAACGTACTTGCAAGTGGAGCGCTTTTGTTACATGTTGAAGAGCACGGATACACAAGAAAAAAGATAAACGACATGTGCGTGCATTTTTCTTTGGTCTTTGCACGAGCAGGGACAGCGATGACCCTTGCTCTTTCCTTTCTCGCAATATTCAAGATATATAGCAGTATTCCCATAAGCATCTCTTTCTTCTTTTTGGTGCTTCTTGGGTCCATTGCATTTGCCTACATATCCACCGCATACATACGTTCCATTTTTATACTGGCCATTGCTAGCCTTGCGCAACTCTCTTCTGTGAACATACAGGAATTCTACACTGTTATTATTCCCGTCCATATCGTGCTCACGGCCTTTGCTGCGGGCATCGATGCACTAAGCTGCACCTTCGTCCAATTGATAATCTCACATTCGATAAAAAAATCATCGTATAACAAGATCGCCAAAACCGAGAATCCCGTTGTGCCCGTGAAAGAGCTAAAACAATGAACGTGCTCAAATACCCGCTAACTTTTTCCGCAATGATGACGCTTGTGCCCGTGAAAGAGCTAAAACAATGAACGTGCTCCTCCTTGGTGGTCGAGGCTATGTTGCCTCTACCCTGCTTCGTATTCTTGTAAGACATCCAGAGGTTTCGCGTATTACGGTATGCTCTGAGGGTGCTGCTGGAAGAGAGATAGCGCTAGACCACCCCGCTCTTTGCAAGAAAGAACTCGAAAAACTAGAGAAGCCCACGTACGAGTCCACCGAGTCTGCGCTAACACGAGATGGTTTTTCTGCCTACACTGCAGTGTTTTCTGCCCTTCCCCACGGGGTTCTGGCTCGAAACCCCGCATGTATGGAAGCGTTTGAAAAGACCACTCCCCTCGGGGCGGGCGCTGGGACAGGCGCTGGGATAAACGCCGAGGCAGGCGAGATAGGCGCCGAGGCAGGCGAGATAGGCGCTTCTCGTGTCCCCGTTTTGATAGATCTCTCTGCCGACTTCCGACTAAAAGATTCGAACATGTACCAAACGTACTACGGCTTTGAACACGCAAATACTGGGCTTCTGACACAGAGCTGCTTTGGACTGAGCGAATGGTATCGAAGTGGTCTCCAAAAAGCATGTCTTATTGCCAACCCTGGGTGCTACTCGAGTTCGGCGCTGCTTCCTCTCCTTCCCGTACTCCGTGGCTGTACGGTCGAGGGGCTGATACAGATAAATTCTATTTCTGGAATATCGGGAGCTGGAAGAAAACTAGAGGCCTCTCTGCTTTTCTGTGAACAAGAAGAAAACGTTTCGGCATACAAATCAGGGACACAGCACAGACATGTGCCCGAAATGCTCCAGGAGCTAAGCAGGCTCGGACATCAGGACGTGTCCCTTGTGTTTAACCCACACATGGCACCGCTGAGTCAGGGCATGCTTACTACCATCACTGTTCCTCTCCCTTCCGTTGAAGAAAGCAAGCGAGCAAGAGACGCTCTTTTTGCCCAATATCTTGATGAGACGTTTATTCGTGTTTTACAAGACAAGGACGTAGAGGACAGGTCTTTTGGAACGAGGGCTGTGCAGAGAACGAACTTGGCACTCATCTATGCCCGTTGTGAAAAAAACTGCATCATCATCCATTGTGCCATTGACAACCTTTGGAAGGGTGCTGCGGGACAGGCAGTGCATAACTTTAACATTCGTTTTGGCTTCGAAGAAAGTGCGGGGCTCGTCTAGCGCATCGCTTCTCGCTCTCGCCTGAATCCTCTATACTGGTTTTATGAATGTCTTGCTCTTCAAGCTAAGCGGTAGCATACTACAAAACAAACGAATACACTCTCTGTTCAGCGAAATAGATGACTATTGTAAAGGCATCGGTGCAAAATACATCATCGTCCATGGTGGTGGAGCGTCCCTAAGCACGTACAGTAAGGGTTTGGGATACGAACCTACCTTCGACACAGAGGGAAATCGTCTTACGAGCGCAGGAGAGATGACTGCTGCCATACACATCTTGGCAGGAGAGATACGAAGTAGTCTGGTGCATCTTTGCAAGACAGTCGGAATAGCAGCGGTTGGGCTCTGTGCAAGTGACGGAAACATGGTGGAAGCAACGACCGTTCAGCAAGAAAGCGAACCATCAAGCAAATCGAGCACGCCGAGCAAAGAGCTGCACACAGAACGCGCAATGCACACAGGACGCATAGTGTCGTGTAATCTACGCCTGCTTGACGTTCTGCTTGCTAACAACTACACCCCCATCATCAACTCGATAGCTTGTGACAAGCAAGGAAAATCCCTAAACATTAATGCTGACGATCTGGCCTGCGCCCTTGCAATCCAATACAGGCTAGAACAACTCGTGTTTCTCTCTGATGTCCCTGGGATTCTCGTACAAACAGAACCCGCGACCAGCACAGAACCCGCGACCAGCACCGCGCCTAGCACAGAACCCGCGCCCAGCCTAGACAGAGCGAGCGTTCTGAACCTGATCGAAAAAAAGATCATACATTCTGGCATGAAGAAAAAGACTCGCATGGCACTAAACGCCCTAGAACACGGTGTCAGAAAGGTCCTTATAGGAGATTATGTAAAAGAAGGCGACCTAACCCTCCTGCTAAACAACAAAAGAGGAACCACGATACATGAATAACAACAAACTCACCCACGAAAACAAACTCACCCACGAGAAAAAACTTTCCAAACTACCCCATCTCTACGCCCCAAGCCTTATCATCAGCAGAGCAAAAGGAGACTCGATATGGGACAGCGAAGGCAAAGAGTACCTAGACTTTACTGGCGGAATAGCGGTGAACTCCCTTGGTCATGGTGACCCGCACATAAGAAAACAGATCTCAAAGCAGATGAAAGAAATCATGCATTGCTCCAACATCTTTACCACGGTTCCAACCATAGAACTCTGTGCCTTGCTCGTCAAAAAAGCGAACGAAGCCTTCCAAAGCGAACGTTTCGCCACCACCTTTCTTTGTAATAGTGGGACAGAAGCAAACGAAGCTGCCTTAAAATTCTCTCGACTCCTTGCGTATCGAAACTCAAAAAAAGGAAAACACGAGTTCATCTCCTTTCATAATTCTTTTCACGGAAGAAGCATGGGAGCTCTTTCTATAACAGGACAGGAAAACTACAAAGCACCGTTCATGCCACTCATACCAGGCTGTACCCTGCTACCGTACAACGACACTGCTGCTCTCACTCGTGCGGTAAGCGATACCACTGCGGCCATCATAGTTGAAGTCATTCAAGGAGAGGGAGGACTGAACGCATTAAGTGCTCCGATGGCAGCCTGCATTCAAGAACTTGCACAAAAACACCAAGCATTGATTATCGCAGACGAAGTACAAACCGGACTCTACAGAACCGGGTCACTCTTTGCATCTGCTGAGTGTGGGTTAGAACCCGATATCATCACCCTTGCAAAATCACTAGGAGCAGGGCTTCCTGCGGCAGCGGTTCTGTGTAGCAAGAAAATACAAGATGTCCTTGCGGTAGGAGACCACGGCACTACCATGGGAGGCAACCCCCTCAGTTCTGCTGCCGCGCTTGCTTTTTTAGATCGACTAGAGGAGCCATCGTTTCAAAGAAAATGCCAGACATCCGCCAAGGCCTTAGATCGTGGCCTAGGGAGCATCTGCAAAAAACAAAAGCAAATCGTTCCTTTGGGAAGAGGGCATTTGAGAGGACTCTATTTTGCCAGCAACACCCTCGACAATACAACAATTGCACAGATACTTGCACAGTGCAAAGAACAAGGTCTCTTACTATTGCGTACGGGGACAAACTCTCTTCGACTTGCTCCATCGTTGCACTGCCCTCCAAAAACCATCAAACGGGGACTGAGCATACTGCAGAAGGTGTTAAAAAAATTAGAATTGTGTCAATAAGGCTCTTTCCTTTCCTTGTAAAAGCCTGCTAATACCCTATACTAAACTACAAGAAATGCGAATCATGACTACACACATACGAAACCTTGTTCTAAAGACCGTGCCCTTGGTCTTTGTATTGTTCTTGTTTTCCTGTGGTCTTTTTCTCGAGGAAGATCTCAAATATTGCGAAACGTCCAGTGGCTTTGTTCCACCTACGACTTCGACTCCCACACAGGCCAGCGATCTTGACGTTATCAGCCCCATAGCTCCGGATGTCCTCAAACATTATTGCTTCGATGACAACTACTATAAAAAAATGACATGGGTTCAGCAGATACCTATAGTCGCTCCGGCTGATGTATCAACGATTGCCCTACAGAACATCGCAGAACTCGTGAGCAAGCAAATCGATAATGCTTACTCGCTTGGC
>JACSEG010000247.1_pt1 | contig 10198 bp, 8 predicted proteins | sample 8225521 | NCBI WGS metagenome assembly JACSEG01 (sample SAMN15705060, study PRJNA637333) | viral metagenome | isolation source: viral RNA from sea star tissue | host: Pisaster ochraceus | place: USA:Santa Cruz | collected 2018
TGGGTGTGTTTGGGTTGGTTGTAGTATCCATGCCCCTTGCTTTCTGTAGCCACGCCAGGAACATCTCGCAGGGTGGAATGTACCATTTTTCTATCGTAGGGATTCATTTCTTCAAGGGTATACGAATGACCAGATTGTTGGACTTGGTCTGCCTTCTTTTGTGCAAGAGAACGCAACCAGTCATTTCGCTTGCTGCGATAGTCTTCGATTTCTAAAACAACTTTTTCAAGAGGTTCTTCGTACTTGTTTTGCAAGATGGTGTTTGAGATCAACTGTAACGCATCAAGGTTTTTTCCGTACTTCCCAATCAACAAGTGTTGATCAGATTCTGTCTGTAAAACAAGAGAGGCAAAGAGCTGTTCGTCATGATCAAAAAATTCTACGTCGACCTCTATGTCCATTTTAGAAGTAAGAAGTTCAACAATAGAAGCGAACTCTTTTCGCTGGTGCTCGGTCACTTTGTTTCTAGGAATGACTTCATGCGGGGGGCGCTCTTCACGGCGTTCTTCGTGGCGTTCTTCGCGAGGAGCAGCGTTTCTTCTGCGACGATGAGAACCCTGTCTTCCATCATCATTCTCTGAGTATGCTTCTTGGAATTCATCGAATTCGTTTTCTCCGTCAGTACCAGGTAGACCGATAACGGAGGCATTTATGGTAACCTTTCGGTTTAAGCCCCATAGCCCTTTTTTTTGTTTGTTGAGAACCTGTACCTCGATGTATTCTTCGTTTACACCAAAGGTCCGGACAGCTTGTTCTATCGCTTCTCTCTCCGTCCTTGCTTCAAATATTTTTTCCATGATGGAATCTCCTTTTTTTTCACAGGAACTAATGTTACCTGCTTTTTGGTATTTGTATCAAATATAGTGAGCACTGTTACAAAGTTTGAGGTAATCCAATACAAAATTAGTCCCGAGGGGGAATTGTACAGTGCAAAAAAGATAATAAAGGGAAACACGTAAGACAATATAAACATTAACTTTTGTGATCCCATGTTCTGGCCTTGCTGTTGCTTAGTAAGAATATAGCTAGAGAGAAATTGTGTCCCCAACATGATAAGGGGAAGTAAGTGAAACTCACGCCAGCCAAGAAGGGGTATTTCAAATGAATTAAACGAAAAAAGTCCGTCTGGTTTAGAGAGATCGATGATCCAACCAAAGAAGGGAGCTTTATAGAATTCAAAGCTCTCAGAAATTACCCGGTACATAGAAAGAAAGATGGGTAGCTGAATAAGAATGGGAAGGAAGGAGCTAAGGGGCGAGAATCCGTAGGTTTTGTACACCTGCATAATCTCTTGACTCTGCTTCCCGCTATCGTTTGGGTACTTCTCTTTTATTTCTTTCAGCTTTGGAGAAAGCAGTTTCATTTTTTCTCCGTTCTGCTTGCTTTTCCTTAATATAGGGTAGCTCAGAAGACGAATGAACAAGGTGAGTATGATGATTGCTATGCCGTAGTTTGGAATGATCGAATACATAAAACGAAGTATGAAAAGCCAGATTCGTTCTAGAAATCCTAGCAGGCGACTGGGGACAGCCTTGTCAATTTCCGCGTTCGCAAGCGCGAACTCGTTCGTGTTTGCATCGTTGTAACGAAGAAGCGCCTCACGCGTTTTCGGTCCAAGGTAGATGCGATGAACGTCCTCGGAAGTGGTGCTTCGTATGTTTTTTCGATGGAGTTGTATCTGCGATCCGCCCGTAAGCCCAGACTCGTCGTAGGCAGAAAAAACAGTTTCGTATCGTGCGCTGTTGGGCATCATGATCAATGTAAAATATCTTCCAAGAATGCCAATCCATTTGTAGCTGTCTGTCTTTAACAGCTCTTCGTTCTTTTTTACATTTATGTTTTGTCGTTTCCCTCCCGAGTAACCGACAAACCTTCGCAAACTAATCTGTCTCGATTTCTGAGTAGAGATTACCTCGTCAAGCGGTCCTAGCTGAGGACCAAAATACAGCGTGTACGCGGTGTCTCCTAAATCAAGGAGCTCGTTCTTCTTGTTCTGTAACAATATAGATAGCTCAAACAGGTGTTCGTTTTTCTTAAAAAGAAAGCTCTTCGTAAGGGTGAACTCTTGACCGTTGCGCTTGTTTATAAAATCGCGAGAAAAACGAATCTGTTTTTGCGTGGTGTCAAGTTCATACGAGAAGAACACGTCCCCCGCAAAGAGGTTTTCATCAGATCCCAAATTGACCTTAAACGTGTCTTGCATGCTTCCTGGAACGACAAGTTCTATTTCGGAAATAGAGTTCCCGGTCTTGGTTAATGCAACAAGCGATGTGAGCACTGCGTTTTTTGTTGAAAAAGTCGCAGAAAAAGCATCGGTATTGATCACGACTTCTTTTTCGGGGTTACTTTCTTGAGCAGGGTCAGGCACGATGCGGTTGTCCGCTTGTGCGACAGCAGGTTCGTTCACGCTTTGTTCTATGGCGCTGGTAGGAGGAGAGAAAAAGCGACTTTGTATATAGAGACCGCCATATAGGATAAGAGAGGAAAGAAGTATAGTTATTAGTAAATTCTTACTCATACATTAATCCAAACATTGGAATGGCTAGGCAGTCCTTAGTATCTTTGCCATACGAAGTTGCGTTCGTATTTCTTCTCCTAACAAGGAAAAACGAAGGGTAGTGTTCAACGCTACCAACGCGACTAAATATCCTTTTTCTAACGCAGGAAAAACCATTCTTATGTGCTCTCTCATACGCCGTTTTATTAAGTTTCGTTCAGGTTTGTGCTTTGCAGCCTTTACGGCAAAAACAAACGTGCATTTCCTTGGGGGGGATGACAAAACATACAGACAAACATTTTTTGATTGATAGTACTTGCCCTTTCTGAACAAATTCTTTATTTCTTTTTTATTTGCCGTAGCAAATGGTTTTTTTCCTTTTTGTGACAGATGCAAGTTCTAGTAAGGTTTATGCTCGTCAGATACAGTAAGTTTTGTTCGCCTTTTTGCTCGTCTTCGTCGTAGTATATCCTGTCCGGAAGAACTACTCATTCGAGCTCTGAATCCCAGTTTTCGCACACGTTTTACTCTACTTGGTTGGTATGTCGCTTTCATATCTTGTTATTCTACCATGTTATTCTTTTTTAGTCAAGATTTCTCTTTGTAATTGTCAGACTGCAAGCGCATTCGCGCATTCGCAAGCGCATTCGCATGCGCGTTTGCTAATACACCACTCTGTTCGTGTCCAGCCAAGTGGCATGAGCGCCTATGATGGCGTAGTCCCTGTCTATGGCGGGTTCAATTTTTAAAGAAAAGACGCCACAGTTAGATGCTTTTACGATGGGGGCCCAGTTTTTTAGATGATCTCCCGACAGTCCAAGGGTCGTTTTAAACAACCACTGTATAAATCCTCCATGAGACACGATCAGGAGGTTCTGTACGGAAAGCCCCTGCAGTATTTTTGCCACAAATTCCCATGCATCGATCGCTCGCCGAACGAGTGAAGAGATTTTTTCCGCGTTTTCAATGGCTTCCCAGCTTTTTTGTTTGAATGGAGCAAGCATCTCCGGGTATGTTTGCAGCAGTTCTTGCGTGTTTTTTCCTTCAAAAATCCCTGCCGATATTTCGATAAACAAATCAGAGCATTGCAAGGGAGTGTTTGTGTCGAGAAGGTTCTGCTGCACTGTCTCTGCTGTTTGTCTGCATCGAGACATGGGGGAATGCACGATGTGTTGGATGTTCTTGTTCTGTAGCCACTGCGCTGTCTTTTTTGCTTGCTCTCTTCCCGTCTCTGTAAGGGGAGATTCTTTTCTGCCAGCGATAACCCCGAGCTTATTGCATTCGGACTCGCCGTGGCGAATTATGAATATATTTTTTTCTTCGGCAAAGGTTTGTAAAAGTGGAATCATAATTTTAAAATTGTATCTGTATACGCTCTGATTTTTGTTTGCTTTTAATCTTAATAATTATTGTATCAGTTTTTTTATTATAAAGCACGCCTTTTAAAAGTCCTGCAAGGTCGTAGGTTCCCTTCCAATATGCGTCGAACGCTCGTACAGAACGTGGTTGTTTTACGGGCCAAAGATAGATGTAGCTCGTGTTGTTTTGCGAGCTGATCGCAACGTCCAGGGTCACTTTTGTATTCTTTGTCTGAAGAGAATACTCCGAGCTGGAGAGCACCCTAAAGGAATCGAAGAAGCGAATCCTAGGGTAGGCGTCTCTTTGTACGAGGATGGGATAAAGCGATTCCGGGCTCAGTGTCCCCGAGATGTTGATGTTCAAGGAAGGAGAAACAAAAAACCAACGAGGGAGGTAGCCATCTTTGTCGGACAAAGAAAGAAGCTTTGCGCAAATGTAGTTCCCCAAGCTCCGAAGACTTGGGTCTGAGTGCGACATAAAATACGCCGCTCCAAGCATGGTGATCTGAAGGTCGAGTTCTTGGTTGGCATTAGGAAGCATGATAAACATTGAGTCGTCAACCTTAGACAAGGAAGGCGAATTGTATACCTTTCTTTCTTCGATGTTTACGAGGACAAGGTTGTTAAGCAGGGCAAGCTCTAGATCCTCTTTCTTCTTGACAAGAATCTCTTTTGCTTCTTGCCACTTGGTGTTGGAAAGTTGAAAAAGAAGTGCCGCAGCATTGGAGGGGGTGATGTTAAGCACGGACAGGGAATCTAGATTGGATAAGATTGTGTCCTTTGCGGCATCGGAAAAAAAATAGCTCGCGTTCTGCAAGAAGGCGTAGTCGTCGAGGAGGGAGAGGATGGACTGAGGGTTTTGCATGAGGTGCTTTTCTTGCTGGGTCTCAAGAGAGAGGGAGGCTTCTATCTTTTCTGATTGCTCGCCCACGAAGGGCAGGGACTTCCAGGTGAGGTTGTCCTTGTTGATAAAGGCGGAGCGACCCAACTGCAACATATGTTTTTCTAATTCGTTTCGTGTCAGCGCTTCCGTGTAGGCTGCGATAAGGATGTCTTCGTTGAATATAGAGGTGTTGTACGGATAGGTCCAAGTGCCAGAGGATCGCACGTATCTACTGTTTAGCCAAGCGTAGTAGGCCTTGTCCAAGTAGGCAGAGCGAATGGGCTCTATGTCGATGTCGGGCAGGTCGTTGTTTTCTTTATGAAAGAAAACATTGCTGTAATTTTTTTTGTTTCGCTGCTTGCTTAAACGAACGATCGAGTTTTGGGTATAGAAGACAAGCTTTTTCTCTTTCTCTAAGCTCTCTATATCGACATTGGGAGACAGAGAAACATGACTCGTGTAGTCTTGCGTCTGTATGTGAATCTGCTTTCCTTCAGAGCTGATCCCCGATCCTAACTCGGTGCTAAACGGTATTTCCAAGGAAGAGGGAGTGAAGTTTTTTACCACAATAAGGTACTCGTCCTTACTTGTGGTGTTGATAAAAAAGTCAATGCTTACTGATTGTTTGTTGCGGTCTAGCAGGGCAAGACGAAACCCAGAGTTGTTGGGTAAAGGATTTATTCTTCGAAGCGTCAGAGCCTTCGGGTTATCGTCTACGTTGTGTTTGTAGAATTTCAAGCGAAGTTGAAACACGTTGATTTCTATGGAAAGCGGAAGAATGCCCTGAGCGGCAAAGAGCTCTTCTGACGAAACGAACTTTCGTTCTTCCTCAGGCAGCTTTAACACCGTAGAAAGATGCGGGGCCCAGGTCACGGTCAACAGAGAGTCCTCTCTAAATTGGTTGTATCCTAAAATGCCTATAATAATGATACAAAGTACGGGAAGAATGTAGTAATGCTTTTGTAATCGTAACATGACAATAAGCCTCTGTTATTACTATAATAAAGGAAATCATGAAAAAGAAAACCAGTACTATTGAAGTTTCCCTTGAGGGAAGAAAAATCCATTTGCTTGGCACCGCACACATTTCGGAGGAAAGTGTAAAGGACGTGCAGGCAGCCATCGAGGAGTTAAAGCCAGACTTTGTAGCGATAGAGCTTGATGAAGAGCGCCTTCGAAAAATACAACAGCAAAAAGAAACATGGATGGAGCTAGATCTCTTTAAGATAATTCGGGAAGGAAAGAGCTTTGTTCTTCTTACGAGCATCATCCTTTCCTCGTTCCAAAGAAAGTTAGGAGAGCAGATGAACACCATGCCCGGTAGCGAGATGATAGCCGCGGTAAAAGAATGCGAGCAAAGAAAGATACCTCTCGTGCTCGTGGACAGATCGGTGTCGGTGACGCTAAAGCGCGCGTGGAGACTTTCCTCTTTTTGGGGAAAACAAAAAGTCATTGCCGCGTTGGTCGCTGTGATATTCTCGAAAAAAGAAATGAACAGCAAAGAGCTAGAAGAGCTTAAGACAAAGTCGCTAGAGGGGAACGTCTTGCAGGAACTGTCGGAGACGCTTCCAAAACTAAAGACCGTGTTTCTCGATGAAAGAGACGACTACATGGCCGCAAAACTGTATCATGTGAAAGGAAAGAAAGTGCTCGGAGTTTTTGGTGCTGCCCACGTGCGTGGCATTCAAGAAAAGTTGCAGAACAGAGATCCAAAGACGTTTTCTCAAGAGAGGATTCGTCAGCTAGAAGAAGTGCCTAAGAAGAAACGCTTTTCGTTGCTTCACCTTATTGTGCCGCTCTTCTTTGTCTCGTTCCTTGTCTACGCCTTTATGACGGGCGGTTGGAGTCAGGTCTCTCAAAACTTTATCGCTTGGTGGCTTATAAATGGAGGGCTAAGCTTTGTCGGTGCCTTGCTCTCTCTTGCGCATCCCATTACAATGGTAGTAAGTTTTTTAGCAGCACCCATAACGTCGCTTATTCCGGTTATCGGAGTGGGCTTTTTTACGGGATTGTCCGAGACGTTTTTTCGTACCCCGAAGGGGAAGGACATAGTGGATCTACACAAACTTAAGTTGTCGTTTCGTTCGCTCTATGCAAACGCAGTAAGCAGAATACTCATCGTAATCTTTGCTACGTCTGCAGGCAGTGCTCTGGGAACGTTTTTGGGGTTCACTTTTTTTGCAATTAACAGTGCTTAAATAGTATTTATAATATGGTATTTATAGTATAGTGCTATAGTATAGTGGTTCTGTAGTGCTTAAATATATAGCGCTATAGTATGCACTATAGTATAGTGATTTTAAGGAAGCATAATGAATTTTTATCATACGTCAAAGAAAAACACACATATCTTTCTCGCTCTGTATTCGCTGCTTCTGTTTTCTGCAAGCATAGACACGGGGCAGCAAGAACTAGTGCAGGAATTGCTAAACGAAAACATAGCCTTCTCGTATGACGACTCGTACGACAGAGTGTTTCAAGACCAAGTTCAGTCGCAGCAAAACCTCGTAAAGACATATCTCTCTACCGCGTACCCCATTACGGGCTTGTATTTTCAACCGACAACGCACGACGAAGTGGTAAACTTCTTAGAACAAAAAACTGGTTCAGAGCAGATAACGGAAACGATCCTGTTCTTTACGGAAAAAGAAAACCTTCATCTTGAAACGGTGTTTTCTCTTGTCTCTATAGAGAGTGGGTTTCGACCCTCTGCGGTAAACTACAACAGCAGCTCAAGGGACTTCGGTCTTTTTCAGTTGAACTCGCGAACCTTTCGTCATTTTACAGAGGACGAGCTCCTCCAGCTAGAGACGAACGTTGCGTTCGGCACACGATATCTTCGCTACGCGTTTAACCTGATGGCCGACACGAACAATGCGCTTGCCGTGTACAACGCAGGGCCGAGCCGACCCCTTCGCGGTATAATTCCTGTATCGACTCAATCATACATAAAAAAAATAAACGAATACGCGAAACAGCTTATCTATGAGTTCCATGTATACATGAGCAAGAAGTACTCACTAGAAGATGAGCTCTAAACAAGGCTCCCCCAAGCATGCGCACAACAAGCATGCGTTCTCTTCTGGGTTTCAAGGCACGGTAGGGTTTCAGGGAAGTAGAGGATCGTTTAGTGAAAGTGTTGTGGAGTTGTTTTTTGGGGACAAGGTAAAGAAGGAGTCTCATTCGAATTTCATTCAGACCTTTCGTTCTCTTGAAAAAAAGAAATGTGATTTTGCGGTGCTTCCTTTAGAGAACACTCTTATTGGAACCGTCTATGATAGCGTTGATAATTTTCTTGCGTTTCCCAAACTACAAATAGTGGCGGACAGCACCATAAAAATAGTGCATTCATTGCTCGCGCTACCCAACACAAAACTCAGTTCCATTAAAACGGTGTACTCACAGTTGCCAGGCATAGGGCAGTGTCAGCGGTATTTGTCTCGTCACAAAGACTGGGACATCGTGCCCTTTATTGATACGGCGGCGGCGGCTTCCTTTGTGGCCGAGCAGAAACAGCATAGCATTGCAGCCATTGCTTCAGAAAGGGCGGCAAAACTGTACAATCTTGCCGTGATCAAGAAGGGCATCGAATCGAATCATCATAATTACACACGTTTTGCCATTGTCGCCCACAAGAGTTCTAAGGAATATAAAGAGTTGAACAAGAAAGCGATTCCGCACAATACGGGCTTTTTGGTTTTTTCCGTAAAGGACAAAACAGGCTCGCTCCTTTGCTGTCTTCACGTTTTTTCTTCCTACAACGTAAACTTACACAAGATCGAATCTCGTCCCATTATGGGAAAACCTTGGGAGTATCAGTTTCTTGTCGAGTTGGATTATGCCATCTCGCAAGAAAAGCTAAAAGACTGTCTCGAAGAGATACGAAGACATACGATGTCCCTTCATATTATAGGGCTCTTTCAAAGAAGCCCGAAACCCGAGCTGTAGTCCGCGCTGTCCGCGTGCTCAAGCAATATGACGAATTCCCCCGTATCTATCTAGAGTATGAAGACATTCTCGTTTATGATCCACACCCTGATTCTCGCTCTCATCCTTTGCTCCTGCGCGCCTTTCTTGGGGACGAAGACCCTCACGCTAGTCATGCCCACGATGCCCGATTTTTTTCGGCAACACGACTGGAGCAGCACAACGCAGTGGGCCCTGTACTATATAGATCATGATATGGGCATAGGGGAACGAAGGTTTCCTCTTCACGAAAGCATGCAGATAGAAGTTTCCAAAATGCAAAACACGGTGTTGCTTGCTTGTCTGGAGATAGAGGGTTTACAAGGAAGCAAGAACCCAGGAGACGATCACATGTTCTGTGCGTTTTCGGCAGGGGCGATTCATCCTTATGACAGCAAGAGAGACAGTCTCTTTTTTCGTCGTGACACACGGGCAGAGCAGGCGCAACTCATGTTGTTTTTGCACAGTAGGGGAGCAAACATTCAAACTCTCAATGTGCCCAAGCTTCTTCAAAGCATGGAACAAAAACTAGAGGGGGCGGTCGTGCAAAAGGAGAAAGTGTTGCAGGACATGGCAAACGATGAGCTTTCGTACTGGAGTCTGCGAGCAAAGAACACTCTAGACATACGCTTGGAAACGACTGGCGACACGTGGTACAGCATGTCCACCGCTGTCTCCGACATAGGACCAGATGACGAAGAGCTCGTTGTCGCGTATCCAGCACGATGGTATTTCATCAATACAAGAACGAAGCGACTCGGCTACATCGTAGCAACGGAGGAAGGAGTCCATCACACGATTCGTGGGGACAACTAGCGCGCTGACGCCTAGCAGGCCGATGACTAGCAGGCGACAATGAGCACGCGATAACTAGTAAGCGGAGCTCGAGCTCGAGTGGTCGCCACCGAACACCAGCTGACGCCTAGCACACGATGTTTACGATCTTGTTGGGGATGATGATGATTTTCTTCGGGGTTCTCTTGTCAAGAAAATGCTGGACTTTTTCGAGAGATAGAACTATTTTTTCAACTTCCTCGGAAGGAAGATCAATAGGAATAGTTGTTTTCTCTCGCAGCTTTCCGTTGATCTGAATAACCAGCTCCACTTGGTTTTCCGTAAGAAACTCGGGGTTGTGCTTTGGCCAATCTTCGTGGGCAAGCGTGTCGCTATGTCCCATCTCTTCCCAAAGCTCTTCCGCCATGTGAGGAGCAAAAGGAGCCAAGAGCAGCACGTATGGTTTCCAGACTTCTGTATAGCGAACATCATGGTTTCCCATCTCGTTGCAGAGTATCATCAACTGAGCTATCGCGGTGTTAAACAAAAACGCCTGAACGTTCTCGCTTATCTTTTGTATGGACTGATGCAACGTCTTGCGAAGCGACTCGGGGGCGTCCGTGTCAACGAGTTTCTTGTCTTGCATTTTCCACACCTTGTTAAGAAAACGATGCATGCCTTTGAGCCCGTTGGTTGCCCAGGGCTTTTCTTGTTTAAGCG
>JACSEG010000249.1_pt1 | contig 10177 bp, 4 predicted proteins | sample 8225521 | NCBI WGS metagenome assembly JACSEG01 (sample SAMN15705060, study PRJNA637333) | viral metagenome | isolation source: viral RNA from sea star tissue | host: Pisaster ochraceus | place: USA:Santa Cruz | collected 2018
GTCCTATACTGAGGAAACTCCCTGTAAAATTCTTCTAGCCACATAAATTTGTTACAGCTAAAACAATAGAAATTCCGCTCATACAAAATCGCAGACGGATTTTTATCCTCGTGAAACGGACATGATATTTTTCTATTCAAAATATCTTATATTAAAAGCTCTGCTCTTCGATCGCTGACTGGCGGAGGCAACACTGCCCGCACTAATTTCATGAACGTAGATGCCGTCCGATCTTTCAATGAATGACTGAAACCTGATAATATATACTCCCCATTATAAAAACTTTCAAATGAGCGATTGTCAGAACCTACAGGAGAAACCTCCAGATCTAATGCTATCTTAGATCCTACCTTCAGATTCGGGACAAACCCCGCTATGACATATACCTCTTCCATATCTAGCGAAGACACATCACTACCACTAACCATATCAGAAAAAGAAAATCTTGTCAAGGTATCCTCACCATAAGAACGATCAACTATATTCGAAGTGCCAACCGCCTTCGATTTGGTATCATCTATATTCAAAGTATACCACGTCATTGCACCTAGATTAAATTCAGAATTGGAAAATATCTTGAAACAAGTGTCCGTGCTCTTCGCTCGCCGTACTCGTAAAGACGAATTGGTAAACGTTCTCTGCACTGGTAAATTCTTTAAATATTCATAAGTATATGCAAATATACGTCCCGCACTAAAATCCTTATAAAAAAACAAGTCACGCCCTGTCTGTGCGGATATAACATCACGAAGACTCCGAAGCAACGGGCTTTCCTCTGTCTCCATATCCTTCGGCATCTTTAAAATAGTGCCATGTAAAAAATCTATGTCAGACACAAATTCTAATCCACAATAATCCAGCTCATTCATAGACGAGACACACTTGTTCTCCGTAAACAACATCTCACGAATGTCACTGCAACCCCTAATATATGTATAATACGGCAAACTAAATGCCATCTCAGGTAGTTTCTCTTCCTGTCGATGAATCTGAAACGGGAACGATTCAAGTATGGTTTCCTTAAACAAAACGCCAATCTCGAATTTATTACCTAATGAAAACAATCTAGCATTCAAAAATATACTCGACCGATCGTTGTAATAAAATTCTACACTATCAATGTACTTACTGCTACGGGATATTTGTACTGGCACTTCTTCCAACGAGTCAAACACATCACCCTCATGTGTCAGCAACGATTGATACGACACGCTAGACTCTCGGTAACGAAGATAAAATAGGTATTCTTATCTCCTCATTATATTCCACATCAAATATGCTAGCCTTTCCATTCAATAACAAAGTCAACCCCACATAATCCCATGTTCCATGACGCTCGAATACATCTAATGCTATATTCATCCGTTTCGATTCTACAGTGACATAATCCATATCTGCATAATCCTGACTAAATATAATTAATTCATCGTTCATTCTACACGCTCCCTACCACTCGGTTGCCCATCCACTTGTCATATTGTCTTCTAAAATCCGCTTTCGTGTGACGTCTTGAAAACATCCTGCCCACATTCCAATCGTTATCAGCAAACGGATTCACCTGCAATAAACCCGAATCGGTCGTGGCAATAAAAGAATCCCGTACTATCGATTGCTGACCCTCAAAGCCCGTCGGTAATGTCGCTTTGTCATACGTTCGAACCTGCCCCTGATACAATCTATCTCCTCGATTGTTATAATCCATCAGCAACTTCACTTTCTGTGTGCGACCGTACTGCCGTACAGGAACATCCAAGTAATCACCATAAACAATCGGATCAGGAGTAAACGCTACGTTCGAACGAACGTTTTCTCCGCCGTTGATATAACCGCCATCAATCGCCGTGTCTCCTGCACTTGCACCACGCTCCTCCAAATTCTCAACCTCATTTAAATTTTCATCTAACGGATTGTTTCGTATAGACTGATGAGTCAAATTACCTGACCGATCAATTTCGAACGTCACCAACGCAACCACTTTCTCTTCTCCTAGCTCGTGGCTCAGGCAATGCTTTTTATACATATCCAGCCACACATCTTCCGTCTCTCTAATAGACATGGTTGTGTCTAACGGATGACTCCAAAAGTAAAGCGGATTAGGTATCATCTGACGCTCCTTCTTCGGGAAGGTTGTCCGAAATGGTCTCGAAGGTAGATCTGCAATCGCATTAAAAGATTGCTCAAAAAACCGTGTCATATCTTTCAAATTGCCATCAATATTATCTATGGCACTTCTATCAGAGAAAAACTTGCTAACCCACTCCAATAAATCACCTCCGCCCTGAGTAAAGTTATACGCCAACATCGATGTATAAAATTGTGCCATGCCAACTGGATTAAGTAATCCATAATCACCAGATACCTTTAATGCATCAATATCATCCTGACTACCCAAACTAACCTCCGAAGTAAACATACTCGAAACACGCTGGCTTTCCAACATGGACATATTTGCTTGTTTCAATAACGACGTGGCACGATAATTAGGAATATCCGCTCTGCTGGCGAAGATATCTTTCTGTGCCTGATAACTAAAATAATTCATGATCTCCGACTTGTCAGCGTACGCATCATATAAATCCGAGATCTCCGTTCTTAACCCACCGCTATGATCGTGATTTAGCCCGTAGTAGGCTTCCTCTTTGGTATCGCCCGGTCGCCTCCCTAACCAAAGTATAACCTCCCTGAGCTCCTCAGGTAAATCAAAAGATGGCACTGCACCCGTTACAAAATTATAAAAATGACGACCATCCGTAGACGGAGTGGAAAGACCACCCTCAATATTGACAGGCGGTATAAAAAATCCTTCTTTATCGCTAAATAAAATCGGTATATGAACACGTCTAATTCTATCTATTAATCCTGTCCCGCCCATATTATATGAGAATTCAAGCATCTCATCCAAATCTAATCTATTATTGTTCTGTATTCCACTCGTATTAATGGCAGTTTTAATGGAAGCATTCAATGTAGTGTTCCTTGCCACATTCCCTATAGAAACCAAATTCGCCATAGACGAATAGCTACCAGATATATTCAATTGCCCATTATTTGGCAAGTACGATAGCGGGGCAAACGACCTGCCCCATCCTCCGCCTCGAACACGTAAAGCTCTCTCTCCATTACTGCCCGTTCCACCCGTTGCACCTGTAGTCTCAGCTCTATTAAACTGCACCATCCCCTCAGCCGGGACAAAATCCGATTCATCACTAAGTGTGCTCCCACCAGCTACAAAATTACTCCACATAAACCTATTTGACTGACTATTTGAAACACCAACCGCTCCATAAAACAGCCCCTTATCAATCACTCCCATCTCAGGGTACGACATAAGATTAATAACAGTAGCTTCATCGCTTACCGCATCGAACATAGCACGATACCATTCCAACTGCGAATTCGATTCTAATACCGAATCCGCCAAAACATCCTCGCCCGGACGATTTAGCGGAGTGAAAACTATGTTCGCACCTAACGATCCAGCAGTCAAAGTATAATTGAAACACCATGACGAATACTTGCCCATTATATCTCTATTGCCAACCGTAAAATCATCCGCCTTCCTGTAAGAAAACGGCAATGCCCACGTATCACTATACACAGAAGAATCTGCCTCTTCTACTCCGAAAAACTGAAACGGAGCCCATAACCTATGAGCTGTCCAACTAGCTCTGGCACTATTCATACTCTCAGAATATCCCGGGATGTACTTTAGAAAATCAGGAACGTAGCCCCGCATCACCGATGCAAATGCAGGATGAAACGGACGATCCACGATCCCCCGAACTACAGTGGGCATCTGACTGGAATATCTCCCAGTATCAAATCCCCCATAAGCTTTTCCTATTTGACTATGACTATTAAATCCCGAAGACATAAGAGCATCTTCGTAATCAGGGTAATCACTCCCCATATATACATGAGAAGACATCGTAACACCATATATTGCATCTCTACTATTTGCATTCGTAAAGTAGCCCGATTTAAAATCCTGAACTAACGCTCCCGTGCCTGCCCATCGCATCAAATCAAAATTATTTAATGAATCATCCGTAAACAAATCCTCAACACGCTTAATTCTTCTATCGCCACGTAAAACTATAGGATTATTCCCATTCTGAGGATCTTGGACTACTGCATTAACACCACCAATTTTATCATTATTCGGATAAAAAACAACCATCTCATCAGGGGCAAAAACCTCGTAGGTATCAAATATAAAATCATTCAATAAGATACCTGACTCGCCATCAATTGTATCACCAGCCTCCACCTTCGTTCGAATGTTCGTGTACACCTGATCATTCGGACGGGAAGGATCGCCGTCAGTACAAAATAAATCCCTGCCCCACGTTTCAAAAATACTCTCTATGCTTAAATTCTCAATGCTCGAAACATTCCGTGTATTGCCATTAACCTTGTATTCCCCACCGCTAATATTCAAACTGCTAAAATAAGAATCATTGTCATTTCTAGGATTGAATGACACCTTGAAATCCGTCTCGGACGGGCGATGTCTCTCCGTGTTCAATGATATCAAAGGCACTCCCTCCGTAGAAATCATGCATCTATCATAATTCGTGTTCCATAAAATCGTACCCAATAAAACCGAATCACCACTCGGGCGAGTGTTTTCAGTGGAAAAAGTAATCGCATTGGTCACCACATCATCCCACTCAAACGATGCAGTAATATACGCTTTATCTCTATCAGCAGACAAAGCCCTATGAGTAGAGCCCGTTTCCTTGCTAATCTTAAACCGCACGTCTTCCACATAAGACAAATTCTTCAGCTGATCAAATTCAGACGCCACAGTATTTCCATCCAAAATAGGCGTAGAACAAATCAAAAACGGATTGATCGTGATATAATGAAATTCATCATTCCGTCTGTTTTCTATATTAAAAGTAGGTTTATCTCGTAAACCAACCGTAAACATACTAAATAAATTATTTTTATTGAAAGTACTGCCCTTCAAATCTTCCCTATAATTAAAAGATATTTTCTGATTCGAACCGCCGTCCAACGAAACTGCCATAACATTACTCCTTATAACTCATTTGTATACGACACAAAAATATTCATATATCTCATGTCGTCATCTCTAGATATTAATTTACTATTTATATGAAACGATTGTTTATCATCATAACTTCTACCATACGGAGAAACCATCAATGCACTATACTCGCCATCAGTGTGCTCGGTAATAGGAGAGCCAGCAAGAGTAGTCAAATGTGGGCCATTCGTTTCATATCGAGTATCCGCACCAATCCGAAATCCCACCAACGAAACCGCACCATTTTGTTCCTCAGGTAATGCTAACCCCTCCGATGCCGTCAATCCATCAGGAAACCCCCACAGAGACACCGAATACGCCTCCTCAATCCTATCTCGCATGTCATCCCATATAGAAGAATGAATCAATGCAAATGCCTTATATACATTCGTTCCCTCCACTAAAACACGCTGAACATCATTCGTTACAGCATCTATATTTACACTATATGCAAATGTATGACGCCGTGTCTTATCCTCAGGAGTCACATTAAAATAAAAATGCATGTTCGGAGTGCTCGTGGTAGTCCCGGGAGTGGTAGTCCCGGGAGTGGTAGTCCCGGGAGTAGTCTGTTCTTCTTCTGTAATTACAGTAGTGCTTCGCACACCACCAGCACGACCGCCCGCTGTACTTCTCCCAGTATCAAACCGAACATTCAATCGCACTTCCCGTGCATCAAATCCATCTGGACTAAAAGGCATGGCTATTGTTTCCGAAAGAGTAATTGCATAATATCCCCCATAACCCGTCTTCTGCACCGTACCAACAGAACGATTACTAAGGTCGCCCCCAGTGCCACCACCCGAACTAACATTAAGCCTATTTACCTGAGAAAACGTACCATCGGCATTTCTACTCAATCCATCATAAATATCCTGTGGAAAATTAATGTTAGGATTATCAGTGCGAAACACATCTGAAAACTTAGATTCGTTAGTTTCATCAGGAGACTCCCACCGCACAATCGGACGAACATCCTCTTTTTGCAAGTATGAACTGCCCTCTTGAAAAGGAACATCCAAAATATGCCTTATTTCCATTAACTCTGAACCAATTACACCTCCCCCTCCTGCTGGGGAACTCGTAGAATGAGGCACTGCATAGTATGATTCTACATGCTGTTCATGTCTGAAAATAATCCACCACGCAGACCCTGTCTGTCCCAATCCCATTCCCGTATCTTGAAAAAACGAACTTGCAAACTGCACCGTAATATTCACTCCGTCCGTAACCTCAACCCTCTCAACTAAATTTGTATTATACCGACCCTCAGGGGCTTGTTCAAAAATCGACACATTTGTCCACACATTTGACTGAGGCAACTTAACCGCTAACAAAACATTCTGGTCATCTGGATGACCACGATATAGCTCCGCCCGATATTGCCAATAATTATATTGAAACCCATTGTCTGTTGAAGGTAGTGAACCTCTAAATATCGTACCTCCGACCCGTGTAATATCTGCCCTCTCAAAATGAAGTTCTGCATCCCCTAATTCCACGCCAGTGTAAAACCACAATTCAAGATAAATATCTGTTTCGTCATGCCCTGTAATATACGTTTGTGAACCCAAAAGCCCATCATATAAAACCGTAGAATACCCTCCTGTGCCATAATCGTAAGAAGAATTGTTACTCACGCCAAAATTAGTTAAGAACTCATTATCTAAAACCTCTTCACCTATGCTTCCCGCAACATTCCGTGCAATCAAATTAACCAAACCAGATTCCCTGTCAATGTTATACAACTCCATCTTCAAATTAGCAGGTTCAAAATACGTTCCATCACCTACAACATTAGGCATTCTAAACGTAAAAACTCCTTGAGTATTTGTCACTAATACCCTTACCTTTTCAATAGCATCTATTGTTTTAAACACAATCTTAACATCCATCGTAGCAACATCTACACTCGCACGAGTATCTAATCCATCATGAAAATGAACAATAATCTGTGTTGCTGTATATTCAATCCAGTCAACAACATCATCAGTACCCCTGCCTGCCCCTCGTCCTGTGTCAAATCCAAACGGCGAATGAGGTAAACTCGTATGCCAAATAATATCGTTCACAATAACATCCACCCGATACTGAGTAGCAGAAAACGGATTGCCCTCATGGTCTTCGGGAGGAATCCTGCCTACAAAATCGTGTGTCGTTCCATCCCTCGTTAACGCTACTTCTTGAATATACCTGTCAACATCTTCTCGTTCAATCGTTTCTACTTCCACTGTAGTAGTAGTGGGAGGAGTAGTAGTCCCTGGAGTAGTAGTCCCTGGAGTGACCGTTGTTCCGCCGTAAGTCTCTGTTCCATCTTCATCGTAATCACCATCCTTAAACAAAGGCTTGTCCGTGCCATTTGTTTGATCACCAATAAAACCACGATAAAAAACTGGCTGGGCATCCTGATCCTCATATTCTCTCTTGTAATAATCAAAATCAATAACTGTCCCGAACATAGGGTAGTCTGCTGGACGCCTAAGCTTCTGCGTAAACAATTCAAACAAAAACGCATCAACATCCCGAGACGTCTCCTTTTTCTCACTTACAGTCACAACTTTCATGACCCAGAACACATTGCTAGAAGCATTGTTTAATGCTATTGCAAATTCCTCGTTTATACCACTTATAAAATCTAATGTTCTCTGCTGATCTAACTTCTCTCCTATATCCAAAACATTACCCGTAACCTCCACGTCAGAAATAAACTGACTAATATACCGTACATAATAATCATATATCGGAGAATAAAAACTAAAACCATTCCCTCCCACATCATCAGCAAACGGATTATTTGTAGCCATGTCGTTTCTATGAAAAATCGGAGGAGACGGATTGTGAGAATACCCCACATTATTCTGAGCTCCGCTTGTGGCAGGTATAATCAAAACAACCTCACGAAATAACTCATATATTAACTGAGCCACTCCTAACGTATAATAAAAATCCTTGATCTTTCTAGCACCATACACGCTGGCAAACTTGTCTAGCAATACACTAAAATCCGAAGACGGCACATGAAAGTTTTTGTTCACATTTGTATCAAGACGAATATCCTTGATGAAATGATAATTAGTCTCAATGATATTTCTCAGCTCAGTATCTACCGCATCAAACAAAGCTTCGTTCTCTGCTATGATATCCCCACGTAAAAAATTCTTAATCTCTAACGTGGAATTGTCAATGTAATTTGTATCCAATATGCTCACTAAACTACACCCTCGTGATCGTTAGCAATTCCATCGATCCAGCTACAAAATTAAAATCAGTCTCGAAATCACGATCTACCAATTGACCCACAGACCTGAAATGACGAAACACATCTGACTCGAGCTCGCCCGCATTAGTCACAAAATTGTCAACCGAACCATCCGTAAAACCTACCTGATCACTGAGCTGACCCAACGTATTCTGTGTAATAGCATTCGTCCCGCCAGTGGGAGTCAAGAAAACCGCATCTGTCACATCGGTATCTACCACAATATTCCCCGTATTATCTATACGAAAAAATCTACGCCAGCGAAGTCTACCTGTAAAAACAGTGCTGAATCTATCGTACACCTCACCTGAAAAACTGCCCCGTGCAAGTCTCGGGCCCCCATTGTATTTTGCATCATCTGAGAAAATAGGTATGGACATCTCTAGCTCGGTAGTCTCACCCAACCGTGCAATCGATCCATTCGTATCAATCGTTAAAGGTAAAAAGAAATACTTTGTAGGAAAGAAATTAAACTCAACATAATTAACGCCCACGTTATCTTGCAATAAACAGTACATCTCCGAAGCACGAATACCGCCAACGCCCCTCTTCGAACGAACCAGATCTCTATATCCCGCCTCTATCGTCTCACGTAACACAGTAGGATCGCCCGTGGTTCGAACCTCGCCTCTGACATCAAGAAAGATAATGTCCTTCGTAGAAAACACCAACTTATCCGACACAGACTTTTTATTATTAATATCAACCAAAATCTCACGTTGCTCACGGATACCTACAAACCTCTCGTTGCCATTGTCTGTCTTCGTTCCATATATCTGAATTTCATTTGATACCACATCCAAATCGCCCACATTAAACCCACGAGAAATATACCCATCATAATCACCAACCACCAACGGATCATTCAATAACCCCGTATTGCTAAGATAACTTTCGTATCCCGCCTTTGTAATAAGAAATTCCCTATTGTAATCCCACGCTTCGATATTCGATCTCAGCTCCTCAATGGTTTCAAAATCTATATACCTCGAAATAATATTGTACGAGCTTAACGATAAATTAAATGAATCCACGCCCGTAGTCAACGATACTGGCTGGCTAGAATCAATCACCGAAGACCGCCCAGGGATAGCAACATACCCATCTACCAGCACCGAATAAGACGACGTGGTATCTAACAAGATCTCTTCTTGTCTGGCAACTGTTCCGTCATCGTTCAAAATTAAAACATTCGGAGATACCCTAAATCGTTTTGTTTCATCCACATTCAAAGTCTGAACATGTGCATTCGTCAGCGATGCCCCCATCACCGAAACCGCCGATGACACAACATTATATTCCGACCCCGATACATCCGCTTCCTTTTCCAATGTCACCTGCAATTCTAAATCCGATAAATCCGCAGAAGGTATATCAGCATAATAAAATACTTTCGTATTGTCAGACGGCGATACAAAGAAATTCAATGCATCCGATCTAGAATATACATCCGCTTCCCATAACTCAATGTAAAACCTACGTCTGCCCCCGCTAATCGAAGTGGTAGGGCATGTCCACACACGTGCATCCGCACCTGCAATCGTAGACTCGCTGACCGTCTGCCCGCCAAGATACCCTGACGATTTAATAGGAGATGCTATAAATCTTCTGCCCGCAATCTCAAACAAAGTATGAGCAGGGATACTAATAGAAGTCTCCGTTCCTGTAAATTCAAAAACCGCCTGCACCCTCAATGGTCTACGCCAACGCACAGGATATTTTGTGCTTAACGCATAAACCAGCAAACTTCTCCTGTCTCGCATCTCACTCGGGAAACGCTCCTGAGATAAGAACGATGCAAACTGCTTCGTGGAAAATATACCACTAGCAATGCCCATCGCCATCCCAAACACACCCAACAC
>JACSEG010000250.1_pt1 | contig 10169 bp, 8 predicted proteins | sample 8225521 | NCBI WGS metagenome assembly JACSEG01 (sample SAMN15705060, study PRJNA637333) | viral metagenome | isolation source: viral RNA from sea star tissue | host: Pisaster ochraceus | place: USA:Santa Cruz | collected 2018
ACTAATACCGTCGATCTGTTCGAGCTTAACTTGGCTAAGAAAAATCAAGCTTTGGCCGAGTCAATGGCTGAGCAGCTGGAGATGCAAAACGAAACTCTGGAAGAGCAGTATGATCGTGATCTTGAGTTTATGCAGGAAAACCTCACAGATTATGATGAGTTTCTTACAGCAAAGGCCAATTTAGACAAGAGATACTCACAGCAAAAGCAAGCTGCTGAGATGGCATCAATGCAGGCCGTTCTTTCTGCTACCGCATCATTTAGTAATGCCATGCTTGGTATAATGGACAAGGAGTCAGAGGGATACAAGGCTATGTTCTTAGTATCTCAGGCTGCTGCGTTCGCAAATGCAATGGTTGCTGCAAACCTAGCTTACGCTCAAGTTCTCGCTCATGATGCTGGCATTCTTGGGATGGGTGCAGTTGCCAGTGCTGAAGTCGTCCGTGGCCTTGGTTACGCAAGCGCCGCCATGATCGCTGGTCAGTCAATTGCTGGCGTATTTCACGCCGGTACTGAGGCAATACCTGACGCAGCAACAAGAAAGGATAGCTCAATACTTATCGAAGGTGGAGAGCGAGTTATATCAAAAAATCACAATCAAGAGTTAATGGAGATCATGAGAAATAAAGGGTCTCAAGGTGGTGGCGGAGGAAATGTTACTGTCCAGGTCATGGGAAATGTCTACGGTGACAAAGAAACCCAGAGAATAATATCTCAAGCGGCACAACAGGGCTACATGATGGTTGCTCAAGATGCTAAAACAAACGGTACAGTATACAAGCAGATGAGGCGATAAAATGGCATATAGAGAATTCCCCGCTGAGCTAGTGCCAGCAGAAAATAAATTAATGCTTAGCCATCCAAGCTTTGGGTTTACGTCTGCATTTACTGGTGTTCAGCAAAACGTTGTTCATCCTGGTGCTGTGTGGACTCTTGACATGACTTTTATGGCGCTGCAAGGAAGAAAAAAAAGGGTTCTGTCTTCATTCTTAAACGGAATGCAGGGAAGAGTTGAGGCAATTAAGGTTTACGATCACTCCAAAGAGGGTCGTCCAACGATGGGCGCGCCGGGCGTTAGTGGTACTGGTCAGCTAGGAAGAAAGCTTCTTACTTACGGGTGGTTGCCAAATCAGCGCGTATTGGAAATTGGAGATCAGTTTACAGTTAACAATGAACTAAAAGAAGTCAGCGATGACGTATGGACTGATGGTAATGGGTTTGCAACTATCGAGTTCAACCCTCCACTAAGAAAGTCACCTCAGAATAGTGCACCAATTGAGACTGAAAACCCTTACATGCTTGCCACCCTTGATATGGACGGCGTAGAGCTAACAAATTCCCCTGCTGGGTTCGGAGCTTTCGAGTCTATTACCTTTAAAGAGGCTATTTATCGTGGCTAGTTTATTCGGAAAAACAATCATCGACGAGATGGATCGTGATAATCCGCGCTTATTCATTGCTGTTGAAATACTATATAAGTCAGCCCCAGTAAGAGCTCATACTTCAACGGGCGATATTGTGATCGATGGCCAGCTTTATACTGGTGTTGGCGCTCTTGGTGGTATAGACCCAGTAAAGCAGACTTCAAATAATGGGCCGTCGACGTTGAATCTATCTATGACCGGCCTTGACCCTACTCTGGTAGCAGAAACCCTTAATGAGCGAACATCAGGAAGTAAAGTCAAGCTAATGCTGTGCTCGTTCGATGATGATTTTAAGGTTACCAACGCTTCTATTATTTTCTCTGGTAGGGTTTCAACCCAGAGATTCGCTTACGGCAATGAAATGTCAATCGAGATAGAGGTGGTTGACAGGCTGGCAGATTGGCAGCGGAAGGGGGCTAGACGATTTGATCAGGAAAGCCATACTAGTGAACATCCCAATGATGATTTTTTTAGGTTTATTGCTCAAATGAGCGAAAGGGCCATATATTGGGGGTCGTCCAAAGATTCCCCTGGCTTTAAGTACAACTAAATGGAGGCTTCGGCCTCTTTTTTAATTATTTTAAAATAACTATTGCATAATCATTATAGTAATATTATAGTTATTCCATCGAAACGAAATAACAAATAGAGGTGTTATTGTGAGTGATATAAGAAAGGACGACATGGTTACTGAAGAGCTGAATAAAGCAACTAAAATGGCGATACATATCGGCGCTATGATTGCAATTAAGGTAATTGATGAGGCTCTAGAGTCAAAGTCTGCTATCGATAAGGCAGATATGACCATAATTGAGCGTGTTATTGACTTGAAAGTAAGTGAGTTTGAATTATGAGTCAATCAGAAAAATGGCAAGAAGCCGCCGCAGCATGGTCAGAAGTTAAGCGCGGATTGTTAAGCGCTAAAGACTTTTGGTGTATCGTTCATGATTTGGTTGAAGGGTAATCATTTTAAAATCATTTAATTAAAGGAATACGCAATGGGAAACGCAATAGAAAACGGCATAAGATTAGACTGGTTCTTAGCAAAAGGTTTCAAGTTAGCTGTAGGTGATAATGCTTGTTTTGATTCGTTTGAATTTAAAGGCATCACAACTATTATACTTCCTGATGAGTGGAATGAACCATGTGACGATGATAATAAAAGGTTCATCAAATCATTTGCACTACGTCCGGTAAATTCAGAAAACCCGATTCCAGACGGCGCACCAACCACACACACACTCATTGATAATGTAATGCACTGGAGCTTTGACTTTGACGCCCTACTAAAGATGTACAAAGAAGAAACAGAGCAGAAGCCTAAGACGCGTGGTGAGCAACAAGAAATGCTAGATAAGCAACTTAAACAGATTGCTGGTGTCTTTGGTGTTCCACTTCATTTAATTGCAACTGAGGAATCAGCAAAGAAAGACTGCGAAGAATCCAGAAAAGAGGCTGAAGAAGGTGTTGATGAATTACTGTCTGTAGCAGAGGCAGCAATTAAGACCATGGAGCACCTTAATTACACCTATAGCGGCGGTGATATGTGGGAAGCGCCCATTATAGCCCCTGAACTAAGCGAAGAAGACACGGATTCTTTAAAGTATGCATTTGAATGCATGGACAGTCGATCAAGCGAAGATGAAACACCAAGATAGTTTGAGTTAAAGGTAGTAATTAAGAGAACCTCCAAGCTAACCACCTAATAACCACTTATGCTAAACTAGCCCTATCACTCTCGATAGGGCTTTTTTTATGCATACAACAACCGTCATCGAAATATCTGACTACATTAAGAAGCATGCAGATGCGCCTTTTAAATGGGGCATTTTTGATTGCTGCGTTTTCGTATCTCATGTAATTGAACTTCAAACAGGCCTACAGCTACACAAACCCTACTCTGGCAAGTACAGCGACGAGCAATCATCTATCGAAATTCAAGATGATATAGGAACTGTAGAATCGCTTATGGATAGCCACTTCGCCAGAGTTGAACCAGATCAGGCGTCGAGAGGTGATATTCACATGCTAGAAGACGGCGTAATGGCTCTTCAGTTTTCGGGGTATCGCTGGGCAACAACTAAGGATGGAGTTAAACCATCCAAAGTAGAATCTAAAATCTGCTGGAGGGTTGCATAATGGCTACTGCTGTTGCTATCGCGGTTGTCGCCGCTGGCGGTTGGAGTACCGTCGCATTAGTTGCCGTATCTGACGCATCAATGGCTTATGCTTACTCGATGGCAAAGAAGGCAAAAAAGGCAGGTCAGGGATCATCCCCATCAGAGAGAAAGCAAATATTGCGCTCAAGTTCTGCGCCAAAAAACTATATTTACGGAAAGATACGGTCTTCAGGTGTTTTGACTTTTGCTCAAGAGCAGTCTGGCGATCAGACCGACGACGAATGGGTGCATTTAGTTATTACTCATGCTGGGCATAAAATTGACAGTGCCAGCGACATTTATCTAAACGATGAGCCGATAACTAAATTTCATGGTTACTCAGAATACGCTCACTACCCGGAAGGAAGAACAACTTCAGACCCATACCTTACCATCAGATGTCCCGACTGGTCAGATAAAATGATCGGTGAGGGGTTTGCATGGATGAGGATTTCTTTGAGATTCAGTCAAGAAAAGTTCCCTTCTGGACTTCCAAATATAAACGCTCTGAAGCATGGATTTAGGGTTGAGAATTTAATAACTGGTGCCATTGAATGGTCTGATAATCCAGCTCTTTGTATTCTTCATTTTTTGCGATTGAAAGGATGGGAGGATGAGTATCTAATCCTTGATACGTTCAAAGAGGCGGCTCGTATTTGCAATGAGAATGTAATAAGCAATACCGGAGTTTCAGAAAAAAGATACACGATAGGTTGTGAATTTGACGACTCTGACACGCCTGCATCAGTTCTTGAAAAGATGATGGCCACTTGCGGAGGTGAATGGATTCGTGTTGGCGGTAGGCTTGGCTTGAGAGTCGCCGCTTATTACGGCCCGGCATTCATTGAAATTACTGAAGATGAAATAATTGACGGAATAGAGATACAGCCAGAGGTTGATCGCTCGGAATCTTTCAATATCGTTCGTGGCACATTTGTTTCTCCAGAACAGAACTACACCGAAATCGATTACCCAGAAGTAAAGGTTTCTGATTGGGTGACAGAAGATGAAGAAGAAATTGTAATGGACATGGACTTAAACTACGTCCAATCACCTTGGCAGGCTCAAAGACTTGCAGATATAGCATTGAAACGCTCAAGGCTTGGAATGACAATAAAGTTACCTTGTAACATGCGCGCATTCCAAGCGACACCTGGAACAATGATAAACCTTTCGTTGTCCACGATAGGATTTAACAAAGAAGAGTTTATGGTTGTAGATTGGGACTTCTCAATTGATGGCGGCGTTAATTTAATTGTTCGTCGTGATATGCCTAGCTTCTATGATGACGCAGTTGGCCGACCTATTGTTGCCCCACCACTTATAGACCTTCCTACTGGTGGAATTCCAGCGCCAACCAATCCACTTTATACAGCAAAGCCAGTTGGCGATGTTGTGCAGGGGATAGTTAGCTGGACAAATAGCGCGTTTCAAATATCTCACACCAACGTGATCATAAAAGACACTAACGGGTTTATTTTGCAGTCTGTGCAAGTTCCATTTCCCGGCAACGACATGGAGTTAAATGGAAAGCTAACAGGAAGCTACGACATAGATCTTCAAGCAGTTGGTGTTAACGGTTCTCTATCGTCGATCACGAAAATGAGTTTAGTTATTAGCGCGCCAAAAACTCCAGATACAATAGCTATAAAAGCTTCTAACTGGTCGATTAACTTAATTCCATCTTACGCTATCGGGACAACACCATTCGGCACTCTATTTGAGTTTTATGTTGACACTTCTGAACAGGTAAATCCTCCACCGTCAACAAGAAAGCCTGATGAAGTTGCTAGCTCATGGAACCAAGGCGGGTTAATTCCAGATACTAATTATTATTATTGGGTAAGAGCAGTAAACTCATACGGGAAATCTGGATGGACTAAAAAGACAGCAAGAACAACAGCGGAAAGCGATCTGGTTGAAACTCTTGTTGAGAGATTGGTTGCTGTTGAAATAGTTTCTAGTAATTACGTGGAAGGGGTTTCAGGATATAAAATTTATGGCCCTCAAGATCCTGCAAAAGATGGGTCTGCCGAATTCAACGACTTGATAGCAAGAGGTGATATTTACGCTAAATCTCTAACATTCTTACCTGGCTCAACAATTCCGCCTGAGATTGATAATGACAATGTAGACACTATCAATACATACAAGCAAACAACTGAACCAACGCCACCGATTAAGAATGGCTCAATTTGGTATGACACAGACGATAGCAACAAGCAATATCGATGGAGTGGTGCAGCATGGGAAAGCGTTGTTGATTCAGATATCGTAAAGGCACTGCAAGATGCTGCAAGCGCTCAAGCCACGGCGGATGGAAAAATAGAATCATTCTTCCAGCCAGACCCTCCAACTACGGGAAGTGAGGGAGATATCTGGTTCGATACTAATGACGGAAATAAGCAGTATGTTAGAAGGTCTAATTCATGGGTGGTTGCACAGGATACCGCTATAGGTGATGCAATCCTAGCAGCACAGAATGCTCAAACAACGGCCGATGGAAAGGCGACAACATACTACCAAGCAAGCGCTCCAACCGGCGCTGGCGCTGGTGACTTATGGATAGATACAGACGATAAAAACAAGCCTTACAGATACAGTGGATCTGCATGGGTTGAAATTCGTGATGGCGGAGTGATAGATGATGGAAAGGCGAACGGTGAGCTATACCCAGATCAGACCAATTTAACGATAAAATCTGGCAACTACATTCAGGGCCAAAGAGGCTGGGCAGTTGATTACAATGGCAATGCAGAATTTAACAACGCTGTAATAAGAGGAACCCTTTTTGCTGCTGATATTGTTGGCGATATATACCGATCAAGCATATTCGTTAATAGCAGCAATCTAACATTCAACTCTGGACCACAGACACTTTACAGCTTCAATACTGGCGATGATGGAATGCAGAAAACAGTTGTTATTGATGAGATGGAATTTGGCGTTGGGAAATCTGCGCCTTGGCTTGGAGGATCTTATATTCAAATAGTTTCTGCTGGAGTGGTGAAAAAGGAGTTTACCAGTGCTGATGATCTTACCGATGGCATTCTTTACCCTGGACACAGAACAATGAAATTTGAATTTACCGCAATACCTAACTCGACGGTTGAGATAAAATTAGTTATCAGAGAAGGATATGGTGCTTATTACAAGCAAGCTGTAGAATTCAATTACTATAAAAAATAGAGGTCAAATCAATGCCATTAACAATATCTGGAAAGCTATCACTGCCAATAACTGGTCATCCAGCATCAAACGCGCAAATCAGGTTTAGGGCTGTTAGCTCCGCTGGAGAGGTGATCACTGGTGCTGAGTCAATTGTAAAGTGCGATGCCGGAGGAAATTACACGGCCAGCATTGAGTTTTCACGATACGAGCTATCCACTCGTATCAGCACACCTGATTTTGTTGTTCACGGTCAAGTTACTATTGATAGCGGTACAATCGCTAGCGATCTAGAGGACCTGATCGCGCTAATTGGAATAAGCGGAACTCTAACTGATGATCTTATAAGGCAGTTTGAAATATTAAAGGGTGAAGCGGAAGCCGCCGCCGCAAAAGCGGAAGCCGCCGCCGCTAGTATTGGTGATGGTGTTTACTTCATGTCTTCAGATGAATTCGAGGAATTAAGAGCTTCCAATTCTGAAAGTCACTTAGGTACTGGTGTCTTATTTGTAGAAAAAGCGCCGTCTGGAACAAAGGTGGTTTACGGCAACTCCGTAAAGGGAGGGCTTTATGAGTTAAGTCCGATTGAATCAAATAAATTTGGTATGACTGAGCACGTATTCTTAATTGATTGGATTCAATTTAATGAGCCAGCTCAAAAAATTACTTTCCCTGACGCGCCGAACACCGCCGCCAATCCTTCAGAAATGAATTTCGCTTATTTCTGGACTCAGAAAAACGAGGCTAACACCGCAACCACCGAATTTAATGCGGCTAAGGTTCGTTATTATGATAAAGAAAATAACAAGTTTATTTACTACACAACTGGAGTTGAAACGCTAGCTGTTCCGGATGGGTCAACACTTGAGAGTGCATTTACTGTGGCCGGTTACACTAAGACAGTAAACAGCCCCGGATACTTATTTTCAAATGGAACAAGAAATGCAACAAGCTTATTTTTAGTTGGACGATTTAATCAAGCTTGTTTTCATGAATTTTATAACCCTGAAGGCTGCGCAAATGTGCAGGGCTTGGCGGGTGAGAATGATAAATGGTACAACACAGACAGGCCAATAACGAGTCGAGCGAATTGCTTTCAGTATGCACTGAATGGCTCAATTTCATCAGCCTCAAGTGGTCGTTATGATCAGTATAAATATTACGATGGCATTTATGAGGGCCGTGTATTTGATTGCCGCATCAGCTCAAGAATAATACGCCATGACGCAAAAGAAATATCCATGGCATCGGCTGTCAATGGCAGTATGCGCGGTAGTGGAAAGCTAACTTTTTTACAGACATTTGCTAATAATGCACAAGTAAGCACAGGAACCACAAATGGTGTTGTGACAATAGCAAAATCAAACATTCTTGGTAAAACTGATTATACGAATGAGCTATCAATAATAAATGAGAATCCACCTTGGATATATCACCACGAAGGCGATAGGGCGTATAAGCTTCTTTCATTTAGAGCAAGTGGCTCTGACATGGACTTTATACTTTCAGGGCAACAGTCTGGCGGGAGATTAGAAAATATACCCTCCGGGTCTCATTGGTCTTTATGTGTTGGCCCTGATTTATCATCAGAATACGACTCCTTGCCTTATGTGGACATAATAGGAACGCCGGAACGAATAGCAGCAACCATTGTAAATATGGGAAGCGATGGAATGTTAGGATCGTGGGTGCCTGTTATTCCTGATGGAACTCAGAAAGTTTATGGGCTTACACTCAAGTCAAATGAGCCGTCGGCAAGGCGTCTTATAACAAGTGATAATGGTCTTAATTGGGCTTTTACCTCAACTCTAACCCTTGATGGAATTCTAAACAAAATAAACACAGGTTCAAGTACCATTACAGCAGATCAAGTTCAAATAATTCAATATTTAGCATTAAGCGCGCAAACACAGCCAGCAGCGCAATTGCCTATCGTCGGCAAGCCTGAAACCGTATTTAGTGGTTGCTTTTATCAAATATCATACGGAAATAGATTAATTTCTTCACTTACTGGATTGATTGCAAAAAACGGAGACACAACAAAGGGCGTTAATAAGAATTTAGACGTTAAAGGATTTAGCTTTGATTCATCTAGAAAGCTAGCACTTAGTTCTGGGTGGGGAGGAAAAGGCACGCCATTACATGAACCAATTGATTTTGGCTTACCTCAAAACGACAGCCCAGCACTTAAAACCATGTACAATACAGTAATAGATAACGGCTTAGTTTATTTACAGTTTAATTATGTTGAATTAAGCAGATCTGAAACATCATCAAGTGATTTTGAAAAGCTTGAATACACAAACCCCGTAAATTCAGAGTCAAATTATACACTGGTATATTTTTCTGACGGTTTTTTTCAGGGATTTTATGTTCAGATTTCCTCTTTTTCATCTGGAACATGGATAAGTCACATTACAGTTGGAAATCTAATAAAAGATAAAAATGGGGATATAGCTACAGGATCAGATGGGAGCATTGTTTTATCAAAAGTTAGTGTTTTTGGATCATGGGGTGATAACAGAAAAATACCAATCAAAGACAATGACGACATAATAACAGATTTAAATGGGACCGTTGTTAGATGCGGAACGCATCGTTCCAAATTTCCCATTGGAATTGCAAATTATAATAATGATGCTCAAGCCGTGACTATAACAAAGCCAGCAATAAAAATGTTTGGTGGCTATTACGGCGTTTATCACACATAAAAAAGAAGGCCCCACATGGAAACTAACTGGATAAAGCAAAACGCCATAGCAATGGCAATAGCGGCGGTGTCTGTAACATCGTCTTTCGTAATTACTCAGCAGTCAACTGGCGATAACACAAGGAGAATAGTTAATCTTGAGAAGTACACAAGAGTTAAGTCTTCAGAGCTGAAAGAGGTTGAGGTGGATGTTGCAGTATTAAAGGAGCAGCAGAAAACTAATGCGGTTAACAATAACGACATTAGCGCCCTTATTCAGAGCACAGTTGCTGAACTTAAGCAGACAAGAATAGCGGTTGAACGGCTATCTGCTAGAGTTGAGGGGTAATAAAAAGGGCTCTTAATTGAGCCCTTAGTTTATTTAGATGTTTCGATTGCTTGAGTGCCTTTTTCTTGCATTTCGAATATCAGTTGCTTGGCGTAGCTTGCTGAATCTTTATCGACAACAGACTTGGTTGCTTCTGTTACTGATTTCTCAAGATTATTGATGATGTCGCAGCACGCCGTGAGATCATCGCCCTGCTCGATTAGTTCGCGAGCTTGGCTGATTAGCGTTTCATGAGCCTTTTTCTTTTCTCTTACTAGCCATTTAACAGCGGCTTGGGTATCAAAGTCATCAGTTTTTTGCGGCGCTTCAATTGGTTCACTTTGCTTCATTTCAAACGATGAAGCCTGCGTTAGTTTCGGTTGCTGCATTGGCTCCTCACCT
>JACSEG010000251.1_pt1 | contig 10142 bp, 6 predicted proteins | sample 8225521 | NCBI WGS metagenome assembly JACSEG01 (sample SAMN15705060, study PRJNA637333) | viral metagenome | isolation source: viral RNA from sea star tissue | host: Pisaster ochraceus | place: USA:Santa Cruz | collected 2018
GGGTGTGTTTGGCGGATGAGGCGTATTACTGTTGTGTCCCCAGGCACTCTGCGGATTGAGAACTTGAAATAATATATCTGACAAAGTTCTCTTCAATTTTGGGGGAAATCTGTTATATTATGCTACACTATTATAGTCTACACAAACATAATACCAAAAGTATAGGTTCATGAAAAGGGAATTGTGGACAAAATATAAAGCGTAGTCGATTACATATTCTTCGGTTGAGTAAACTGTCAACAAACAACAACAAGTTAACAAATGCCTGATTTCAAAGTGACTGACGTTGCGTACCAGTTAGGTAATCTTATTGTGGATTTGATAGTACACGTATACTTACTGCAACTGTAACGCATGTGATAAATTTAGTACCACTGGAAACTGATGTGAACTCTCCCAAAGCCTCTGTGATATCCCGCCCTGTTGCCTGGCGACGGGCCTGGACGAACAGCCCTTGGAACGAGTGGCCCCTGTTGGCCTGTACCGTTGCTTTGTCCAAGTAGAAAGTGGAAATGGTTAATAATAGGGTGGGGGTATGCCACTGATCTCTATTATACTGACTGGATAGTGGGTTGAGTGGTTCATTGAAGTCACCGCAGCTCAGTGGACGCCATTTTGAAACACCCATAACAACACACAAACAGCGTGGGGCATGCACATCCGTGCTTACAATCCTGTCTTTTAGCCGATATTATTTAGCAAAATGCCTGCTTGTGCGGCAATAAACTGCATTAACAGTTACTCCCGTGGATGTGGGAAGACATTTCTTCTGTAAGTATCTATCTATTTTTCGTGAATGTTTATTTTAGGGGAATTTCAGGCTGAAAACTTGTCCACAGCATCGCACTGCAAAGTCATGATGTAACTTACAGTTTTTAGTAGATCAAGTTAGTAATAGTATTCGCCATGGCAGGCTCTACGTTTGGGGTTACAAACACACTAGTATAGCTGTCTGTCTGAAAATGAAACTTGCCCTTGGATGTTTTTGGTTTCCACCGTTTTTAACCATTTCCTTAACTATGTACGATATTTTGTTAGAAACTAAATAGTAGTAATATATAGTTTAGTAGGCATTGGTGTTTCAAAGGATGTCAGACAACTCGTCCGTTAGACAACTCGACAGTTTGACAACTCGATGGGTAAGACAACTCGTCCGGTCGGACAAATCGACAGTTTTACAACTCGCCAGTGTGATTTATTTAAAATGATCACAAGAACTCATCGGACGGTCATGCAAAATGTTTTTCAAAAAACCCTAAAACGCAGCATTTTAGGTAAATATTGTGTGGCTTATCACACGCACTTTCAATAAACAACTCTGCACACCGATTGTAAGAGACGCCCTCATTCGTTAACTAAATGACTTGGGTAGGTGGGGTTTCCACTATTTCCGGCTATAATTATTTTGTTACACTGTATCAACTTTGCTGTGATTGGTTGAATATTTTCGTCGAACAGGAGAAAACAGTGAAAACATCAAAACTTTTGTCCAATCAAATGCGATGTCACTTCACACCACGGTACGGATGGGCGCGCATTGTGCACGTCTGACATTTTAACACTGAGGACTGCTGCCACAGCATATGACGTCCTTTTTCACAATTCAGGTTAGAATGCTGTGGTTTTCCTTCCAGATTTTACTTTTGAAAGTATTAAACTATTTAACTTGTCAATTTAAGACATAGCATTTTAAGTTCAAAATTATTTATTTTCAAAGAGATTATAGCAGGTAAACAAAATCTTTTTTTGGGATGCAGTAAAGTCATGGGTGCAATGTCATGTGTAGGCTCGGAAATTTGAACCACACCATTATGATGTAGGGAATTTACAAGAAATCTGTAGGTCTTGTTTAGTTGTGGTCCTTGTTTAACAGCTTATGTTTTTTTTATTGTTCTTCATGTAGCCTAGCTCTACAATGTGTAACTTAAAGTCATGACTAACTGTTAATTTGTTGATTTCCTATTTTTGCCAGGAATCTGAATGGCAGAACTCAGACAGAGACCCCTTATAAATTACCTCGAGCTTGCCAAAGGTCCATCTTTGCCACACATCCATGCGAAAAGAGAAACTTGGTCGACCAAAAAACTCTATGATTTGACTGTGAGTAAGAGCAAACTTGAGGATGGTGTTTTGAAGGTGTTCGTACATTATACTGGATGGGCATCGGCGTATGATGAGTGGAGAGATGCTTCTGACATTTTAGATATTCCTGAAGAATATTTGTTCTCTAACAAAGAGACTAAAAAGCTCTGTTACTACAATTTGCGAATCGCCATCAAGGAGTCCCTGCATGGACAGCGAAAGGTCAACAGTGTCGTTGAGGTCCACCATGCAATCCAGAGAGATGTTTTTGATGACTTCGTAGAAGTAGTTGGAATTTTTACTTCTTGGTAAAAGCTGGCACTTCTTAACTTACTAACTACTAACTTGAACTTGACCAGTCTTCAGTGTCCAAAAGACTTGTTAAAACAGAGAGAAAGAATGAAGAACTATAGCGTCAGATTTATCGCCTACAGAATCCAGTGGGAAAAAAAGAGAGGGCAAAGAGGTCGAGGTAAACAAAAACAATCGCATAAAAAATCACAGCGGTATAAAATACGGGCAAATAACATAAAGGAAATGAAAAACATGGTTGAAAGAAAGGCAAACGATTCTGGATTTATTCCAGTGCAATTAGATGTACAAGATGAAAGTGGAAACTTAATGAAGATTTCATTTGGTGATAATGATAGTAAAGAAGGTAAAGTCTCAGAGGATGACCTGGAAGAGATGTTATTCATTTTGGACAGTTTCAATATTTCACACAAGGGGTTTCATGAAATAGCACAACGTTATCCGAATGTGCCAAGACTCTGTACACTCAAGAAGCTTGCATTGAACTCAGAGTGTCCTGTAAGAGAAGTTAACACTAAGTATGGTGATCTCACAATCACAGGTGTTGTAAGATCGTTAACAGAGTGCCTTACGAAAACATTGTCCGACCCACAAAAATCAAATTTGATTCAAAATGACACAGTGAGTATTAAAATAAGTGGGGATGGGACACGAGCAGGAAAACAAGAAACACCTGTTAAACTTTACTGTCACTATAGTCGGAGAAGATAAATGTAAGGCTGAGCAAGGAAATTACTTGCTAGCTATGGTTAGGTGTCTTGAAAACAACCAATGTTTAAGTGTAGCATTGGGTGAACTTTTTGAGGAATGTAATCATCTTGAATCAGTCTTCATCAATGGTAAAACAGTACACTTGAAAAAGTACTTAGGTGGTGGTGACTTAAAGTTCTTAAATCAAGTAACAGGAATTGCAAGCTTCTCCAGCTTGTATTCATGCTTATGGTGCAAGTGTCACAGGGAATCCCGTTTTGAAATGACTTATCCTGAACAAGGTGCTCGCACTCTTGAAGAAATTTCAAACTTTGCCAAGAAGAAAAAGCTTTGGTGTGTGTCACAGTCAAAACCACTTTTCAAGTCGGTCCCGGTAACAAACATTGTGCCCGATACTCTGCACCTTTTTCTAAGGATAGCAAATCAGACGGTGTACCAGGTTATAAAGTACCTCCAAGATAAGGACAATTTTGTAATATTATCTGCCAATGAGCTCAAGAAGTGTGTAAACCTGCAACGTTTCAAAGATATGTTCAATCAATTGGCATTCAAGATTGGCAATTTTTCATAAAGGATGGCAAAATGATACATGACTCTTTCACAGGACCTGAACACAGAAGGATGATGGAAACCATCAATTTTGACACATTGATTCCTCTTCATCAAAAATTAGAGGATGTAAAGTCCTTGTGGACTGGGTTCGAATTACTAATGGACCAGCTGAACATGGATATGACTGCCGACCAAATTAATGAGTTTGAAAAGGCTGCAAGAAAATGGGTTGAGCTATATGGTGGGAAATTGTATCTTTCGAAAGATATAACACCATACATGCACATTTTGTCAAACCATCTCCCCAAAGTTATGAGACTTCATGGCAATGTCGTAGAATTTTGCCAACAAGAACTTGAGAAGCTAAACCACTCAGTAATCAAATGTTTTTTTCGATCATCTAACTTTCATCAATCAGCATTAACCCAAATAATGCACACATAACATAGACTCAGACAACTGGAAGAGAAATGTAAACGAGTCAACAAATTCAAAATCACATGCTCTAAATGTAAAAACACAGGGCACAACAAACGCACATGTTTCGCCAAGACGTAAGATGGAGTTTTGATGGGTATATCAAAAAATATGGTTCCGCTATTTACTATACGTATAATATTGTAAAAATTCTTGCTCATTAAATGACTTGTTTGGTCATGTATTTGTGTCACAATTTTGATGAGGAATTTTCACAGTTGAGTTAACAAGTGTTTTTAAAGTTGGTTCAGTGTGCAATGTTGAGGTTTCAATATATTGTATTTATTACGCTAATCCTTCTGCAACAACCATCTGGCATGTATTTATGTCTTTGGTTTTACCCCAAATCTTGGATGTTGCTTAAAACCATGACAACATCACATGAATTAGGGGGAAAGTAAACAGAAATTGTATTAATAAGGACATGGATAATGAATGATGAATGAACTGTAGAAAAGTTTTACGTGGTAAAATAGCAATGCTACTGTTATTTTCATTGTAATTGCAATAAATAATTAAACACCGTTTCATGAATTATTATAAAAAAAGAAGAAAGTTTTGTTGCTCGTATTTTTTTTTTTGTGTTTTTAACTCATACAAATTCACAACCACCAACTTAAACTAAAACGGACAAAATAAAAAAACATGTCTCTTACGCACTCATCAAAATCTATTCACCAAACACATATCCCCGTCACAACGACAAACATTGCGAATGTAATAAACTTACACGGACCCCACCAATAAAACTTTTAGCAATTATTTTGCAATGTTGTTTTTCAAGTCGGCAGTCATAATGTCATTGAATTGGACAGCGCCATCATTTTATTTACCACCGCCTAAACAGCTGCCGACACTTTGACATTCTGATAAAAAGTTGCCAAAGAGTTCTACAATTTTCATTGAATTCACAATAAAGATAAAGTTACTTTTGTATAACTACATGCCAACGCACTTTTCAGTTGTAAATATTAAACGGATATAAAGTACAGAATATTTGTTGTTAAAAGGGTCATGAGGAGGGATCCAGAGAAAGGCTCATAACGGGAATCATTTGAGATTCAACTCCATCTGAAGCAGTTGCGATACTTTTTTTTCTTCACTGGCCAACCCTATCAAAAAAAAATAAAAAATAAAAAATAAAAAGTAGTGGGTAATACTAATAAAGAGCCAAATTTATTTAAACTCGAAATAGACAATATTAAATTAAATGAGTTTGCCAATCGATTGGAATTGAACAAAAACATTGTTCGAGTCATGCTTTGCCCAATCTCCAGTAGACTCAATATCCTGCCTCCGGCCGCCAGTAGCCCTTAGTCACGTCACCGAAACTGTAGGTAAAATTTTAGAGGGGGCCACGGGGATGCAAGGGGCACTTCTGGCCAATTAAAACTTTAATTTCCGTTTGCACAATTCATTTTATCATTATTTTCCCTCTTAGGTAGGCCTATATAATATAAGCTGCCCGCTCATAGAGTTTCGCCTCGCCCCAAGGCCCGGCACGCGACTAAATGACCCCATGCACGCCCGCCATCTTTGGTGTTTGACCCCCACCCCCGGGGGACGCCTGTGGCCAACTACATACTTGTTAATTGTACCCACCTTATTGAACATCAGTTGATCGAATGATTGTTTTACTATTATTTATTGTTTTTCTATCGGGCGTTCGGCAGCTCGCCATGGCAGCTTCTGCTGTTCTAGTTATAAACATGGATTAATTCTGAATTGGACCCGACGAAATAAGTTGCTCTTCAAGCCACATTGTATAAGCCTCTATGATAAAATCATAACGTAATCCAGAAGTGATATACAGCATGAAAAATGGGATTTTTGAGATAATTAAATATTACTTTTTCTGTTCTACGATTAATGCGAAGTCGGCATAACCCTTAGCACAAATAAATCAGAAACTGGACAACCGCTGTAGACTTGCTAACCTGGAATAGATCGCACCCGGGAGAATACGTATAGGCTAAACTTGTAAAACCTGTAAAAGTGCACTATTAAACAACTTAGTGGGAAAGACGCGCAGTTAAATTTGTTTCTCGTGAACGTGAACGTGTGATTAAAGAGAATGAAGGACTTGGAGGAGTTTAATGTTGATCCGCATGGAGAGCAGCAGCTTTATAGCCGTTCCAATTTGATAAGGGCCTATACTAGTTGGTTCACGGATTGCTGCGACTAAATCTGTTGAAAATCAAGGAGAAAAAGAAACTGAAATACTTGGAAAATGAGTGCATCACAAATCTGAACTTGACCTCAGAGCACCACTAAATATTGCAAACAATAATGAATTGAGGAACAGCTCAAAATAAAGTTAAAATAAAACACCGACGCACTGATGGAGCACCATTGATAACAATATGTAAGTAACAGATAATGTTGAATGTTAATAAAATGTTTCATGTAATGTTATTAGATGTAACATGGCAAAATGACTGCCAATTGCAGCGTGAAGCAAGTGTGTAAAATTAACCCCAACAATTTCCCTAAAGTCTAATTGAAAAGTCTGCTAATCCCATCTGCACTATTAAATTGAAGGGAGTGGCTCGTAAGGAATGTAGTCCGGTGGCCAAGGGCAAATATTTGGCAAATTCGTGACACACTGGATTAGCACCAAATTGTGTAGTTATTCTATTTTTATATAAGGTCTCATAGAATTATTCTAGGGGTGCTCGGTTTGGGTGACCTAAGTCAAGGTCAGACTGAGGTCAAAGTTCATGTGGTATTATAATACTGCCTATCATTTTTTTCATCAATAGGGCACATCTTTAAAACTTATAACAATTGACCTTGCAGCTTCAGACACTCAGGCAGAGGCTAGCTATGTGGGAAAAGTTGATCTCTTTAGTTTACTGACCTTGAGAACAGACCGGGCTCCCCTCCCCCTCTCTAATATTCTTCCATGGGACCCCTAAAACAAGTGTGCAAAGTTTGTTACTTTAATCCGGCGTGTCACGTTTTTTTCATTAAGCAACCGGACTAACGTGCTTTTTCGGTTTGCGAGTGAATGGGTCTTTTGTCCCATTGTGTGGCGATTTCTTTAGGTCGTGAGCGCTCAGTTTGAGCATTGAGGTTTGAGACACAACGATTGCAAGAAGACAACGTGGTCGCCATCCCCTCATGCTTGGTATTGAGAATTCATGGGTAATCTAGCAAACGAAGCGTCCTTATTCTTCGTCAAGTACAATGTACGTATGATAATATTTATGTTATGAGTAAACTTAGTCAAGATGTGCACCGTATGTGTGGTATGTTCGTTGGACTATAGTGAATAAAACTTTAAAATATTGGAATGCATTTGTCTTTTCCCTCGGCCCAGTCAGACGAAAGGGAATAAGAAACTTGATAGAAAACATTCCTTGTCCAAGAACATTATTTAGTCTCATTCAAGTTTTTACTTGATTCAGCGATGTCCTGTGGTGATATAAAATTAATTATTTGATTAAATTTGGTAAAGAATTAGTGAAATGTTTTATTTTATTATTATTAGACATTTTGTTTAAAACACATTTTTATAGCCCCATAAAATAGGGCCAATCCACTTCGTATCCTTGGCCCCCAAACCATTCTGTAATCCTATTTATTGGTCCGTTGTATTTTAATCCAGTTCGTTCTCAATCATGAAACTTATCGATCGAATAATACTGTATTGTAGATAGCTCCATTGCTAGATTGCGAGTCGCAAGTGTGCATATTTGTTGCTCAGCGTGCTGAGTAAATCTGCTACCGATTTGCTCATTGTGCAGAGCGCAATCGAGGTTTAATGAGGTAATTTCATAAAGTTAACTCTACGAGTAATTTATTATTTTACACCTGGTTTAAGTCCACATTCACATTTTTTTAACCAAGACGTTTATTTGGGGGCATAGAGACAGCGAATGTTAGTCTAGGGACTTGGGGAGTAGAGTGTAGGTTGCCTATGGGCGGCCATTGGGGCAAAAAAGACAACTACAAAAATAAAGAGATTGCCAGAAATAAATCTTCAGATTATAAATTTTAAAATGCCCTCTCAGATTAAGCGCATTTTATGTAAACTTGTGTAAACTCTCTGATATTTACAAGCATTTCATTCACTTATTTATAACAACCTAGGCTGCGGTGTGTCTGCTAACAATACAGTGTAGCTGTTGTTTTTTTTTAAATAGTTTTTCTTTTTTGCTTACAATGCTCACGCGTGAAGTCCTCTCTAGCTCTGTACCAAGTCCGCCGTCTAATATTTTGACGCTCATGGTTCTAATCACCCTACTGGCACAAAATACCCCTTGAATTAAACACTTTTTTCTCATTAAAAGCTGGAAAAATCGAGAGACACAACCCGCTGGCGCTACCATTTGATTTGATATAGTGATTTGAGAATGAACTACACAGGCAGCATGTTACTCACTTTCCATGCTATTTTATGCCTTTCATGGGTAGGAAGTCCAGATACTATACTGCTTAGTTGGCCATCTAAATAATTTAACATGTTAATCTTGTAAATTGTCCGTTTAAGAAGAACTCGTAGTTATTATGGTGCTTATATTCCACTATCTTTCTATCTTTTCCTTTTACATATTAATCTTTTTTCACAAAACTTTTACTAAAACTGAAAGTAGAACATATTTTGTGAAAAATAGTAGATGAACCGTGCAATACATGCGAGAAACAACACCATATTTTCATTTTGCCAAGTATCAGGTGACCAGTCATGTGACTTTATTAGCAGCAAACGTAAATAATGGTCATGGACGCGGCAGAACGGAGATGGATTTTCTTGTCACTCATTTCATTATTTTGCATCTGCACGGAAGCTGGGCCGATGTACAAATTGGATCCAATGTGGCCAGGCCATCCCTCTGTATTTACTGGTCCGGTTTACAGTGCAGCTGTCGATGACAAAAATGGGGAAATATATGTTTCACAACGTGGGGATTTAAATTCGCCAGTCCTGGTCTTCAATACATCTGGTGCTCTTCTGAGATCCTTTGTTTATGATACAGTGGTGATCAATATGGTCCATGGAATGAGGGTGCACTACAATGCATCCTCAGGCAAGAGTCGACTTTGGCTTACTGATGTTGGAGACGGGCAGTTGGGGTATACAGTTAAGAAGTTTTCTCCTGATGGTGAATTCTTGGAGTATGTGCTAGGCACGCCTGGAAAGAAAGGCAATGGACTATCCCCGGTTCAGTTTGATCAGGTTGCAGACATAGCCATCAGTGATGAAGGGGACATGTTTATAGTTGATGGAGATGGAGGCATGAACAATCGTCTTTTAAAACTTCAAAAAGATTTTAAAGTGGAATGGCACGTAGGCATCAATGGATCCAAGCCGGGACAGTTTCACATCCCACACAGTGTTGAATTGGATGGTGTTGGGCGTGTCTGGGTTGCAGACCGAATGAACGGCAGACTACAGGCATTCAACGCAAACAATGGGAGCTACTTAGGGGAGTGGTCATCATCATGCTTCACTGATGGGCAACCTTACTCTGTTAGACTCAGCGCTGATCAAACTCACTTCATCGTGACCCAACTCCAGTCTGATCGGATTCTCTTCGTTGCATCACCACGGCAACCTGGCACCATTGGCAACTGCACAATAATGGATAGCATCCAATTAGTATCAGGCTCTCATCCACACCTTGTGGCTGTCAGCCAATTAGAGGGGGCCTTTTATGTGGGGGAGATCGGGTCTAAGACCTGTCAAAAGTATTTACGAGTTACATAAAAATGCAAAAATGTTTGTTGATACTGCAACAAATACTCCAAAATAAAATAATTGTCTGCTTTTATTATATCAAAGCTGAAAGGTCCAGAGTTACAAATCAGATTGTATGCATCATTGTCCAATGATATTGTCTGCAGGTAGGTCTAAACAAAATCTAAACAATGTTAATATATTATTTAAACAAAGTCTTGGCCAAAGTCTTTAAATTCAAATACATCTTCAAAGTTTTTAATGATTCTATTGTTCTCTCCACGAGAATGGTTTATTCTGTCTTTGTTGTCATTCACCCTCCACC
>JACSEG010000252.1_pt1 | contig 10116 bp, 20 predicted proteins | sample 8225521 | NCBI WGS metagenome assembly JACSEG01 (sample SAMN15705060, study PRJNA637333) | viral metagenome | isolation source: viral RNA from sea star tissue | host: Pisaster ochraceus | place: USA:Santa Cruz | collected 2018
GGCATAAGATGCTAAACCAGTCATATACAACTACGATGGTGTTAAAGGGCAACCAAAGATTGTTATATGCGAGGGGGAGATTGATTCTTTGAGTTGGGAAGTTATTGGTATTCCTTATCACACTTCTGTTAATATGGGTGCGCCTAATGTTGGAGACAAGAGTATTGACAAGAAACTTGAATGCCTAACAACCTGTTATGATGTTTTTGACGAGGCATCTACTATCTATATTGCTACTGATAATGATGACAATGGCAGAAACTTACAACAGGAGTTGATTAGACGTTTTGGCGCAGAGAAGTGCAAAATAGTCGATTTAAGACTGTTTAAGGATGCTAATGAGGTCTTAGTCAAGGAAGGCATAGAAAGTCTCAGAAATCGCCTTAAAATGGCTCAGGCACCCAAAGTAGAGGGTATCTTTGACGTTGATGATGTTGTTGAGTCAATGATGGATGGTTTTGAGAACGGTCAAGAGCGAGGCTCAAGCACTTACATTCCTCAAGTGGATAATGCTTGGACTTGGAGAATGGGAGAGGTTAATATCTGGACAGGCTATCAGAATGAGGGTAAATCGTTATTCTTGAATCAACTTGCTACTATTAAAGCATTCCACGATGGCTGGAAGTTTGGAGTATTCAGCCCTGAGAATATGCCGATGAAAGACTTCTTTAATGACATTGTAGAGATGTACATAGGTAAAAGTGCTGACCCATACTACAAGAATAATCAGATGACTAAGGATGAATATTATGAAGCGATTAACTTTGTCAAGAGGCACTTCTTCTTAATATACCCAAGAAAGAACTTTAACTTGGACTCTATATTTGATAGGGCAAAGTTTCTTGTTAAGACAAAGGGTATTCGTTCCTTAATCATTGACCCTTACAATACAGTTCAACACAAAATGTACAGGGGAGAAAGAGAGGACTTGTATATAAGTAGGTTTATGAGTGAGTTGAAACGCTTTGCAGTAGATAATAAGATATCTGTAAATCTAGTAGCGCATCAAGTTACACCACAGAAAGATGAGCAAGGCAGATATTACAAGCCTGATGTCAATAGAATAAAGGGTGGCGGTACGTTTTCTGACAAGGCAGACAATGTGATGTTTGTATGGAGACCACACAGGGCTTTGGATTTCTCAAATACAAGTGTTATCTTTGGCTCACAGAAGATTAAGAAACAAAAGCTAGTTGGTATTCCTCAAGACGTAGAGGGCATCAATTTTAACATTAGAGAACAAAGGTATTACTTTGAAGGGTACACCCCATTTAAAGATATAGATGTTCAAAGATGCGAAAAAAAGCAAGAGTAGATGCAAACCAAAAAGAAGTAGTGAAACAATTAAGAGATTTAGGCGTATCAGTATTACATACTCATCAGTTGGGTAGAGGTGCGCCAGACTTAGTACTAGGTTACAGGAATAGTAATTTTATGATTGAGTTAAAAGACGGAAATAAAACAAAGAGTCAGCAGAAGTTAACACCTGATGAGGTGCAATTTCAAGAGAAGTGGAATGGCAATTATGCTGTTTGCAATTCGATTGAGCAAATTTTAACTTTAATAGATTATGTTGACGAAGGAAGAGTTGTTAAAAAGACTCGCAAATAAATATGATGATTGGTATAATATGGCTATGTCTTTTAACATTTCAAGTGAGCAGGCTAAGGAGCTTGTTCAGGAGATGTTTGTTAGGATTTTTGACTACGTTAAAGAGCCTCAAAAGATTATGTATAACGACACAGAGGTCAATACCTTTTACATTTACATTACGTTAAGAAACTTATATTATGCGAATACACACACAAGTTGCAAAAAGAATCCGATTGTATTTCCAACAGATAAGATTACGGATGATAATTTTGAAGGAATGTATGAGGATAGCTTGGATTCTATCGAAGAAAAAGAAAAAGAAGAAGAATTATTTAAAAGAGTTGAAGCTCTGGTTGAGGATTGGTATTGGTACGACAAAGGTATCTTTAATCTTTATTACCATAGGGGTATGTCTATGAGGGATATTGCCAGAGCAACAAAGATAAGTTTAAGTAGTATATTTAATACGTTGAAAAATGCCAAAGAAGTCATCAGAAAAGAAATCACAGGAGATTAAATCAACAGGTCTTGGCGATACTGTTGAGAAGGTATTTCGCAGGACTGGCATTGATAAGTTAGCTAAAGCGGTTCTTGGAGAGGATTGCGGTTGCGACAAGAGGCAGGAGCTTCTAAACGATTTGTTTCCTTACAGTAAGTATAACGCACCTACTGATGAGGAACTTGACACTATTGATTGGCTCTTTACCGAGTCTAAGAACACCATTAGTGGTAGTATGGTTAAAGAGATATATTCTGTTTACAATAGGATATTTAATGATAAGGCACAACCGACATCTTGTTCTAGTTGTTTCAAGCCAGTAAAGCAGAAATTGCTTAAAATACACAATAAATTCAATGTTAGATAAAATATATGCCTTAGAGAAAAAGGTTCTTAACCACCTTAATTCAAAGGGGTGGGATTTAGTCCACACAGGAGAAGGCATCTTACCTTACGATGCTAAGGGAAAGACACCTAAAGGATTTGATTGTGTTATAGAGATGAAGTTCAGAGACAAGTATTACGACACTAAGCTGCTTGAATTGGCAAAGTACAGAAAGCTTATGAAGCTTGATAGCGACATACAGAAGTTTTACTTTGTATCAGACCCTAACGGTGGCTATATGTTTTGGCTCAACAAAATGAAGGACTTTCAGGAAAGCACATTGTATTGCCCACAAAAGACATTCTGGAATAGTAAAAAACAAAACAAGAATATATTCTTACTTAAAGAGGAACAGGCTATCGCTAAATTTGAACACTATGCCACTTATTAAACCAAAGAAGTACGAGAAACAGAAAGACTTTATAGTTCGCTGTATAGGTAACGCTAAGATGGCATCTGAGTATAAAGATACCGACCAGAGAATGGGAGTTTGCTACACCATCTGGAAAGAGAACTTTAACCCAAAAAAGTAAAATAGTTAGCCTCTTTTTTTTGTTTATATTTTGTTAATTACTAAATAGTTTGTATATTTGCTTAAAATAATAAGTAAATGGACAAGTTATTAAGATTTATATTATCCCCCTTAAACTTACTGAAGTTAGTATTTGTAATCGTTCTGGTATTCATATTCTGGATGCTTGAGAGTGCGCTGATGATACTACACTATGTTCTTGACTCTCCGTTGAGATGGATTTTGAGTAAGATAGAAAAGTTAATTAAGTTACTAATAAGACAGATAAAATGAGCAAATCAAATGAGTTATTTCAGAAGATGAGAGAACGAGGTTCTCTTTCTGATGAGCAGATAGATAGAATGGAAATTCAATACAAAGAAGAGATGGAACTTGCTGAGTGGAGATACTCAGAGGCAGGTAAGAAGAATAGAGAGGACATCAGATACACTCTTAACAAAGTGTTTGAGGAATTTCATCCAATGCAATTTATAGCACCAGAACTAGCTAAAAGAACGATAGATGAGTAATCAGATAGTTACACTTGACGGAAAGTTTTGGGATAAAGATTCTATCTTAAAACAAATGGATAACGATGAGTTCTACTATGAATACTTAGGCAAGAATGCCTTGAGTAGTAGTAGTGTAAAACTCTTAAACAAATCACCTAAAGCATACGATAAGTCGCTAAGGTTTGCCAATAAGCGAACGGGTGCTATGACAATAGGATGGTTATTACATTTGGCGGTTTTTGAGCCTGAGAAGTTTGCACACCTTAATTGGGTAGATGCCAGTACAAGGAACACTAAGATATACAAAGAGGCGTTTGCTAACAATCCGATGACATTCTTGAGGAAAGAGTATGAGGACACTATGAGAATGGCTGATGCTATATATAGCAATTACGATGCTGAAATGCTAATAAAGGGTCTTGATTACGAGAAGCCAGCTATCGGAAATATTAACGGTATTCCTTTTAGGGCTAAGGCAGATGCTATTGGCAAGAATGGAATCGTAGACCTAAAGACTACAACAGGCCTTGCGGAGGGTAGCTTTCCTTACAATGCTAGAAAGTATGGTTACGCCAGTCAGGTTTTCATTTACTGTAATTTATTCGGTGTCGAATACCAAGACTTTAAGTTCTTGTGTATATGTAAGGACACTAAAGATATTGCAGTATACGATGTTAGCGAAGAGTTCTACTTTCAAGGCGAAGAATTAGTTGTTAGCGCAATAAACACTTACAGAGAATGGTTTTCTGAAGGTAGTAAAAATATAGAGGAATACATTATAAAAGGAATACTTTGAGAAAAAAGAAAATAACCCAGCAAGAGAGAATTAACACACTTGAAAAGGCAGTAACAACTTTATATGCTATGATTCAAGCAGTAATTCAAAAGTTGCCAGAAGATAAGAAAGATGACATATCAACAAGTTAAAGAAGATTGCCGAGAGGATGTACTACTCTCATTGAGAGACGGAGCCTTGCTCTTAAGCGAGGTTCAGCTCTTAATACAGTACTTTAAAGATACAGAGCAGTATGAGTGCATACAAGGTGCTATGGAAGCGTATAATGAATATAAAAAAGAATTAGATGGAATTGGAGATAGAATATCTTAAGAGATTAGTAGAAGAAAAGACTGGTGTTAATATGGGCGTTAAAACCAGAAAGAGAGAGGTTGTGTTTGCCAGAAGGATGTATTATAAGTTGATTAGGGAGTTTTATAAGCAGATGTCGCTTCACTCCATAGGAAATACATTACCGTTAAAGCAGAACCACGCTACCGTACTACATCAGATAAATGAATTTGAAATAGACTACGCCCAAGACAAGTTGTTTAGGAATAAGTATAATTCAATACGGAATGAATTTTGCGGTCTTGCAGGAGAGCCAGAGATTGATTTTGAGGAAGAGAACCTTAGACTTAAAATAGAGGTGTCTGACTTAAAGGCAGAAGTTGAAAAGCTTAAGGGTGAGCTAAAGGATTCTATAAGAGATAACATAAGACCCAGAAACCAACAGACAAAGGTTTATTACGCCTCTGAAGGAATAAGTGGTTCAATATACTAATAAGATATGAAGCTAAAGAAGAATACATTTGTAAAGGCATACGCCTACTTTAAAGACCAATTAGCATTAGCACAACAGAAAGAGGATAACGATAATGTAATTATGTATTACAATAGTCAGATTGACTCATTGATGACTAGGTACTACTCCCAGTAAATCAGGCACTTAAACACTTCGGTATGAACTTTATTATTTAAATATGCCAAGACCAAAGAAGAGAAGTCTAATATCAGACGAGAAGAAAGCTGAATTAGGAATACCGATTAAGCCAAAGCCAGAACCAAAGGAGACCAAACCACACATTCCATATTCAGATGGGCGTAGAAACAACGGTGCGATAAAAGGAGTGTCCAGAGGGCAGGGCAGAAAGCCTAAAGCCAAAGAGGCAGACATAAAAAACTTTGCGCTAGGTTCAATGAAGAAAGCCTTTGGAAGCGAGAAGAAGGCTTGGGAAACACTTGCAGAGATGAGCAAGGATTCCTTTGCACACTTACGTCTACTGTGGGAGTACAAGTATGGTAAGCCGAAAGAGCAGAAGGATATTAACGTAAAGCAGGAGGTAAACATTCCTGTGATATCTTTCCTGCAACCAGAAGAGACTATCGATATTGAAGCAACAGAGATAAAGGATGAGGAAAGTAAATCTTAACCCTAAGTACAATCCTCTGTTCAGAGACTCAAGTAGGTACTTTGTAATTACAGGCGGTAGGGGAAGTGGTAAGTCTTTTGGCGTAAACACATTCTTAGTATTGCTTACTTACGAAACTGGACACCGCATACTGTTTACTCGATATACAATGACTTCGGCATCAATGTCTATTATACCAGAGTTCTTGGAGAAGCTGGAACTGATGGGGATTGCAGAAAACTTTACCGTTACAAAGAACGAGATTATAAATAACCTAACAGGGAGCAGCATTCTGTTTAGTGGTATCAAGACTGCGAGCGGAGACCAGACAGCCAAGCTCAAGTCTATTCAAGGCGTTACGACATTTGTCTTGGATGAAGCAGAGGAACTTACAGACGAGGAATCGTTTGAAAAGATAGACTACTCTGTTCGAGCCACAGGAAAGCAGAATCGCTGTATCCTTATCTTAAACCCCACAACTAAACAGCATTGGATATACGAGAGGTTCTTTGAGAATAGAGGCATTACAGACGGTTATAATGGCGTTAAAGAGAACGTCAGCTATATACACACAACTTATCTTGACAACAAGCAACACTTGTCTCCGTCATTTGTAGAGCAAGTTGAGGTTATGCAAAAGCGTAGACCAGAGAAGTATAAGCACCAGATATTAGGAGGTTGGCTTGAGAAAGCGGAAGGAGTTGTGTTTACTCATTGGGAGGTTGGAGACTTTAATAATGAGTATGATACGATATTTGGGCTTGATTTCGGATTTTCGGTAGACCCCTCAAGTTTGTGCGAAATTGCCGTAGATAAAGTTAGAAAGACTATCTGGATAAAAGAACACTTCTACAAGGCTGGCTTGTCTACATCTAACATATTTGAGCTTTGCAGGAGATATGCTGGCAACAACCTAATAGTATGCGACAATAGTGAGCCTCGACTCATATCAGAGTTAAAGACTAAAGGTCTTAGAAACATTACGCCTACTATTAAAAAGAAGGGTAGTATATTATCTGGGATTGCACTTATGCAAGACTACAACATAATAGTTGATAAGGACTCTGTGAATTTAATACGAGAGTTTAACAATTATGCTTGGAAGTTAAAGGGTAGCATACCAAGAGATTCTTGGAATCACAGCATCGATGCCTCGAGATATGCAATTCAATACGCCCTTGAGCGTACTGTGCCTAAAGGAATGTACGTATTGCGTTAAACATAAGGTATATCCCATACCATATAATTACTGTTGCCACACATATAATTGTCCACATTATTCTTTTCATTCTTGTTCTATTATGGGTTCAACTGATATTATACCTTGCCTGTCAAACTTGACCACAACTTCATTACAGCCATTGTCTAAACAGGAGCGGAGGTATTGATTAAATTGCTTCATCGTCATTCTCTATCTCTTTTTGTAAGTTAGCTAACGCCCTCCAAGCTACTTTAGCGGAGTGTCTGATGCCATCGGTATCAACAGTACCTGCTTCAAGTAAGTGCCGAGTAAGAGCATCCAATTCGTCTCCTGACTTGCTTCTATCCCAAGCTAACGGTTTATCTGGATTGTGTTGTTGTTGTCCAACGTAAGAACACTTTGCGATTTCTCGAATTGCATCGGGAAAGTAATTCAATACCCCTGTAAAGATTGGAGTTTGTTTCCTTGTGAATTTAATAGGGGTTTGTTCCTCTGGCAATTCAATACCCCCCTGTGGCAATTCAATACCCTGTTCTTGTGGGATTGCTTCAATATCCCCTTGCTTATTCCATTTATACATATATTTGCCTTTAAATATCATTACACAAAGATAGTAAATATTTTACAATTACTTAACATTGGCTTAACATTGGGTAACATTAGGCTTCGTATGTTTGCATTGAACATAAAAATAAATACAAATGGAAAGTAAATTATTAGACAGAGTTGATGACGGATTTAACTATTTTCTTGATTTTAGATTAGAGGAGATAAAAGAAGATGACCAATACTACATTAAAGCGTTTATGCAGTATATTGATGCGTTGGAATGTAAAGTGGATAAATTAAGTAAACAATTAAGAAAATAAACACAAATGAATAACGAAGTATTAACAGTATTAGAGAATTGCAAAGATTATATTGAGCAAATAAAAGACGATGCGCTTGCAAAGTATTTGATTAAGGAAATTGAAAGGGTTATGTTAAATGAAATACAGGGGTACGAACAATACACTCCTTCATTTGCACAGGTAATAAAATTCTACAAAGAAACTACCTTTGAGCAACATAATGACTTTTTAAATATTATATACGATAAATTAACATTCTTTGATGCAAATAGCAAAACAAGTTATGAAGTAGATGATGAGTACATAATTGGTACAAATGGCACATTCCACCAAATAAACATTAAGTAAGGATAATCATTAACGCAAGGATAATCATTGCATACAAGGATAATCATTGCATATAAATTAACACATAAATAAATACAGATGAAAATATATAATAATAGATTAACACTAGAGGATTTTGACGCTTGGTCTGGTGCAGTAGACACTAAACAAGTTATAATTGACAATAACAAGGAGGCTGACTTCGAATTTCTTATTGAGGAATTATATCCAGAAGGAATTGAAGAAACCCAATTAAATGACATACTTTGGTTTGAAAGTGAATGGATATATAAGAACTTAAATATTAGAGAAGATGATTAGTTTAATAACAGGAATATTATTTTTGGTAATAATTGGTTTAACTTTAAATTAACGGAATGTTTGAAATTGGAGTAAGTTTTGTTTTGCTTGGAATGTTTTTAATTGCATACTCAAAGTAAATTCAATAGATGAGCAATTCAATATATAAGCAATTCAATATATAAGCAATTCAATATATGTGTAATTGCATAGGTAGTAATTGTATAGGGTAATTGTATACGGTTGCCCTGTTGCCCTTATTTAGACCGAATACAAATAAGCATCTATATTTGGATATGTGCCAAAATTATTGTAGTATTCGCGCGCCCGTTCGTATAGTATATATGTATTGTATTGCTTATTTAGAATCTATACAAATAGTAAATAAAATGTCAATATCTTTGGTAGTTTGTTAAATTGTTGTATATTTGTACTAACAAAAACAAACAATTATGTATATCAATGAATACGGAATAAAGACCAGCAAGAAGTTAGATAGAATTGTCAGAGCTGCTACAAACCATACAAGAAGAAACTTTAAAGGATATGAAGTAAACGGAATTACGTTCGGTGATTTTTGCAATACAAAAAGAATGCTAGATTTACGCAATAGGTTCGACATTGAAGTTGAACGAATTGGCGGTGTAGGTTATACCTTCGGAGATTGTTTCGCATAATAAACAAAATAACAAAAACAAAATAAATATTTCAATTATGAACACAAATAAAAACACAAGCAACAGAACACAAAAAACGATTGAAACCTTTGCGCTAATCATTGCAACAATTTACAGTATTGCAACCGTTCTTGGTGTTGGGTACATTCTACTTAATATTGATAAAGTTTCCTTTAATTTCTAGTAATATGAAGACAATCGACAAACTAACAAAAAAAGCGGTACACCTACTTTTGTACATCGTACCGCTATATTTAGCCCTTCGCATTATATTAACACAATAAAACAAAACAAAGATGAAAATAGAATTCACAAAAGACGATAACGACAAAACAATAGGCTATAAATTGATACCTGAAAACGAAAGTGAAAAATACCAAATAAACGAAATAAGAAACCAATATTTTTTCGGTTCTGTGAAATATAACGGTAGAGAAGGGGGATGCGATAAATTTGCTGGAAACCTAAAATTCAAATTTAGTGAATTATAAAACAAAACAAAGTGGAACTACAAATATATATACACCGTAAAACTAAATTCTTACGACTAAGAAACAAACCCTCCGTATATATTGGCAAGGGTTCAATACAAATATACACAGGCAAAATATTTTGTTTTGCTGCTGGTTTAAACTTATATAATAAAGTACAATAATAAAACAAAACAAAGATGAAAACAGTATTTAGTAACAGCGAATGCATCCATACATTTGCACAAAGGACACAAGACAACGGGCGTACCTCAAATAACAATATATTTTTTGAGGGGAACAAAATATATAGTTATGGTTATCATTACGAGCTAGGACGCTTCTTAGATGACAAAACTATATTGATAAACGATGAAGGTTATAGCGTTTCAACAGGCAAACATATAAGTTTGTTAATTGGTGCAACCTCTCAATATAAACGATACTACAAAACAAAAACAAATATATATTTAGTACATAAACAGATAATGTACCTAAAAAAGAAACTAGCAAAAGCTAGAAAACCTCAAATGTATATTAGTCAAATTTATAGTTTGTGGAATTCCTTTAATGAATATATAAACGAGCGCAAAAGAAACGAAT
>JACSEG010000253.1_pt1 | contig 10114 bp, 4 predicted proteins | sample 8225521 | NCBI WGS metagenome assembly JACSEG01 (sample SAMN15705060, study PRJNA637333) | viral metagenome | isolation source: viral RNA from sea star tissue | host: Pisaster ochraceus | place: USA:Santa Cruz | collected 2018
GCGTAGCCCACTACATAGTTCGAGTTACTTCCTACGAGACCTCCAGCGCTACTACTTCCTGATACATTTCCTGTTGCATATCCTCCCTCTATACGACCTCCATTATCTCCTACAAGACCACCTATGTTCACAGAATTCTGCGTGGGACCCACCACAGAAATCTGTGCACTTGCATTACGTAAAATCGCTCCTGAGCCTAACGATCCGATAAGACCGCCTCCATACCCTGATGGAATACCCCCCGGTCGAGAGCCTTGTATCGTTATTTTACTCGAGCTACTGTCTGCCACCACACGCACCGAATCAATCGTGCCTCTGTCTACTTTTCCTGCCAACGCTCCAACATACGACTGTCCCGTAATTATAGGATTATAAATCAACAGATTGCGCGCTATAATCGTGCTTCTGTTGGCTCCTTGCATAGACCCAAAGAGTCCTTGGTAATTGCTCGTGCCTTTGTCTATCTGAATCCCCGATATACGGTACGAAGTATCTCCGTTCGTGCCGTCTATGCTCCCTGTAAACGGAGCACTCTCTGTTCCCACAGCTTCAAACTCATACGAATCAGGGAACACTATGTCTTGCTTTATAACATAATCTCCACCTAGATTAAGCCTCATCGACTGGAGATCCTGCCATCTTTGTATTTCTAGACCTTTGTATATTGCTATGTTTTGTAGTGGTCTATTGCCTCTTTTTATTTTTAAAAACGCACCTTCCAATGCAGAGTGATTATTTCCCTCGAGACGAAAACCACTGCTCGAAAAATCTGACTTTGTAAGTTTTATATTACCGTTGCTTGCGGTCTTGTTTAGCGTTCCTTGTGAACCAAAAACCACTGTATAGGGTTCATCTTCTATGAGATCACGAATCGTCAGAACTACCGTAGAACCATCCATAGAATCATCTACCGTTCCCTGCCCAATTGTTGGCGGCGATAGTGTCGTCCCCTCAAGACCACTGTAGGCAACAATAGTGATGGGTGTGATTTCTATCGTTATATCAACTGTTCGATAGTTGTTTTGGTTCGTTTCTGGGGCACCTTCTACAAACACACGAACTGTGTATGTACCACTGCCTGTGTTCGTTGTATCTACATTAACTGATATTGTCCCGTCAGAATCTATGCTGACCACCCCCACTGCAAACTCTACTCCTTCTTTGTAGTCGATTCTGTATGCAAGGCTTTGTCCTACTGAGATTCTAGGACGAGAAACAGGGTTGATCTCTTGTATTGAATCGCCTTGTCCATATCTAAAACTCGTGCTATCATACACGAGGACTCCCCCAATACCCGTATTCTCTGTTGTAAACACGTGCACTGTTAGTCTTTCTGCGGGTGTGCTTTTTTGTATTGCCGTGTTGTACGGCACTATTGCCGCGTAATATCGTGTGTCTTCTTCTAATTCGTAAACACTGGCATTTGTTTGTCTTGTTAGTATTACGTTCCCTTCTCTGGTTGCAGTGTCAACAAACGCTTCTAGTTCTGGTTTCTCTTGCCATATACTTGCTTTTGCGTAATATATGTTGTAATCGATATCCACGTCCAATGTGGGTGTGGATCCCATTTGTTCAGATCCTGTTTGTTCGGGTGCAAACCAAGAAATATCCACTCCATCTTCTCGAGGAACAAACTCAAGAAGAGAAATATTTCCCACAGCTGGTTCTACCGTGATCGCTAGTGGTGCTTTTTGAGCATCATGCCCCTCTATTTCTGCATGAACAGTATACATACCTTGTCCTGGGGTCGTCAAATCTACGCGCAAGACAGATGCCGGAGCTATCGTGACAAAATCGTCACCTCCACCATGCTCTATCGTGTAGATGGTTTCTTTGCCTTCTACACTTGGGCGAGAAAGAGGAACAATATTCTCTGTTCTTCCTGTGTACTGCTTAAATGAGTATTCATTTTTTTCGTAACTGAGTGTGCCTGCAGCAGAATCGATAGAATTGGTAGGGTCAACAGTGTTAACCCCATCCCCCGTATCAGATACTCCGCTCCCAGATCCCGTAAGGCACGAAAAAGCAACAAAATGCATCAAAACGAAAAACACCAATATGTATTTGATCGTTTGCCCTTTCATGTATGAACTCCTTTTCTTATGTCATCAAATAATTATACAACAAATGTATATTCTTTGTAAGAACATACTATTAAATTTTACTCCAATATTTGCACATTTTTACTCCAATATTTGCACGCCTATAGGTGCTAAGTCTCCCATATTTAGTGCTGGCCACTTGCCGTTGCCTGCCCATATCCATTGTCCTAAATCTGTGCCAAAAACGAGATTGCTAAATATCATTGTATAGTTATCGTCTGTTGTCGTGCTTATGTCCACAGAATTTCCATCCTGTCCTGTTCTGTTTTGTAGCTCGGTCGTCCCGCCACTATCATAGATTCTGCTCTCGTCTTCCCGAAGAGAACTGTAAGCACTGGTTACAATAGCTTCGGCACTAGAAGATATTTTTCCAAAATTTAGGTTGCTCCCCATCGTACGGGTAACAATACTTCTTGAATATCCGTTAATGGTGACATGTGCATCTGAATTCTCGCTCCCAGACAGAACTCTTACTGCACCGTATATTCCCCCAGCATTTTTAGGAGAACTGACAGCCCCTGTCCCGTAGCCGATAATAGAGTGTGGCAATCTCTCGCTACTTAAATTGGACCCAACGAGAGCTCCTGCATATGAAGTGTTTGCGGTGACGGATCCCGTTGCGTATCCTATAATCGTATTGTCAATGTTAGTCCCCACAAGACCTCCAATAGACACATCACCAACTACGTTCCCCGTTGCATAACCAAGCAAAACTGCTTTTATATAATTATATCCTACGAGCCCCCCCACTGATTCCTCTCCACTCACAGTCCCTGTCGCATATCCTTCTACATATTTTTCATTCTCTCCAACCAAGCCCCCAACATACGAATCACCACTTACATTGCCTGTAGCATGACTCGCCTCTATGCGGCCTTCATTTTTTCCAACCAAACCTCCGGTATACCAAGCACCACTTACATTACCTGTGGCATGACTCGCCTCTATGCGACTTTTATTTTGCCCAACCAAGCCCCCAACCAAGCTTTCGACATACAAATTACCACTTACTCTACCCGTGGCATTACCTGTAGCATAGCTCGCCTCTATGAGATCTTCACTTTGCCCAACCAAGCCCCCAATACGCGAATTACCACTTACATCGCCTGTAGCATAACTCGCCTCTATGGGACCTTTACTTTGCCCAACCAAGCCTCCAATATGCGAATCACCATTTACATCGCCTATAGCATAACTTGTCTTTATGAGACCTTCATTGTAGCCAACCAAGCCCCCAATACGCGAATTACCACTTATGTCACTCGTAGCATAACTCCTCTCTATGCGACCTTTATTTTCCCCAACCAAGCCCCCAATCCATTTTCCACTGTCAACAGTAATAGTTCCTAATGCATAGCCTTCCACTATTTCTGCATCACTTTCCAAATGCCCTGCAAGCCCGCCGGCTCTATCTAAAATTACAGAGTCTTCTTCTGACACAGTGAACTGTGAGTTGACATCACGAATACTTACCTGCAGATCTAAATCTCCTGTCCCTGCACGTCCAATAAGACCTCCTACAAACGCATTGCGAGTAAAAACTAGATCTACTTGTGACACGATTTTACCCGAACCCTCAGAGCTAACCTCTGCATCTATTACTGCCATGGTTCCTCTTTTTAACCAACCAATAAGCGCACCTATGTGTGACTTTCCTAGTACAACAAAGTCTCTTATTTTTAACGAACTTATTACCAACTGATTTTTTCTGTCTGCTTCGACCACCCCAAACATCCCTTGATAAAAACTGTCGCTGTCTATATGCAATCCTATAATGCTGTGGTTTCCCCCGTCTAGGCTTCCCGTAAACGGTTCGGCCACAGTGCCTATTGCTTCGTAATTATATTGACTCGTGTCCAAAGGAAACTCTATGTCATTCTTAAGAACATAGCTAGCATCTTTGGTGTTTCGCATCGCTTGAAGATCTTGCCAAACCCTTATATCGGATGGGTGATACACTGCTATTGCTTGTGGCACTACACCTTCTTTTTCTATCAGGATCTGTGCCCCTTCTTTATAAGAAAAATTGTTCTCTTTTAGATCTTCTTTTCTTATCTGTATCACATGTCCACTTGCCGTTCTTCTAAAACCTTCACTAGGAGTAACTTCGTCAGGGTCTTGAAATAGTATTGTATATTCCACGTTGGCAGAAAGATTATTGATAAAAAGAACTACTTCAGAATCATCCATGATATCATCTCTTATTCCCTGCCCAAGACTGACCGCTTTGTTTAAATTCCCCGATTCGCTGTTATACGCTAAAACAAAAATCGGTACTATTCGCACAGCAAGCTCCACTACTTGAGGCTCGTAGCCTTCTACAGTCGCCTGTATTAAAAACGTTGCGAATCCAGAAAAAGATGAAGCACCCAAACCTATTTTAAGCTCGCCTTCTTCATTAATCGTAAGTCTGGGGAAAGACAACGCCTCTTCACCACTGCTTGCTCTTACGCTGTAACTGTACAGAATATTCTGTCCTTCTACGGTCGGTGTCTCTATCGGGACTATGGTTTGTACAGAGCTTTCTTGCCCAAAGGTGTAGTAGCTATACTCGTAGCGCAGTTCGCCTGATAATTCTGGAGCTTGGTAAGGCACCACTTCCACCTGACAACTAAGCACAGAAAGAAACGCAAAGAAAAATGCAGAGAAAAACGCAGAGAAAAACGCAGATCCTCGTGCTTGATAAATGAATGTGAATATTCTTGATTTCATCATAAACTAACCAATACTTATGATATCGTAATATGTATTTCTTGTCTCATACAGAATGTAGGCAAAAGACTAAGCCGCGGCGCGGTAGCCGAAGGATTGGCGCCGAAGGATTGGCGGATTGGCAAGAATACGTTTTGACAAACTTTTGACAAACTACAGATACGTTTTGACAAATTTTTGACAAAAAAAACCACCAACATTACTATGAATGTCGGTGGTTTTCTTAATGCATTAACTACGAAAGAACTGTTTCTTTGTAAGAAACCGTCTCTTCGTAAAAAGAACTGTTTCTTAGTAGGCAACCTCTGCGCCAATAGCAATAAACCCAAGCTGTGCAGCAGACACTGATCCTACAACACCTTTACTTGTATAGAATCTATCGCTTCCGTTGTACGAAGCATCTTTAGCTATAGTGCCGTCAACGAGAAGATCTCCTGACTCCCACCATATTTGGAAAACAGTGTTTGGCACGAGATTAGGAACATCTGCACCTACTTTTAAACGAACATCCGTTGCGTTTTGAAGTGAAGCTCTTGTATAATCGGTGCCTCCAGTACTAAAAGAGTCTTCTCCTTGAAGAAGATCTAAAACTCTGACTGATGCCTTAAGATAAGGTGTTACAAATGCGAGTGGCACTGCTATCTCAACGAGGGCTCCAAGATCAGCTCTTGCTCCTAATGTAAAGCTTCCTGTCGTGCTAGGGATATCACCATCTGCAACTGCATATGTTCCTCCAAGAGCGTAGTTAAAGTCAAGAATAAGACCTGCTTTTACACCAGGAAGAATACCTATGCTACTTCCTGATTCGCTGTCCCAAAGTGCGATTTTTGCACCAAGATAGGAAACATTCAGTCCTCTGAAAAAAGAGTGTGGAAGTGATCCATAGACAAGACCAAGAGAAACACCGTCTGTTGCTTCTACGTCCTTGCCAGGAGCATCAAGATAGTCGCTTTCATTCTGATATATACCACTTTCTCTCCAGTCAAACGCAACGCCAAGTCCTACCTCATACGCAATACTGCTTACTGTACCAACATCGGCATTTGGAGCTAAGATAGTTCCGCTAGCAATTTCAATATCTCCTCCGTACTTGGCAACCGAGTTTTCTACTTGTAGCTCTGCTCCAAGTGCTGGAGTAAGGTTAAAGTCTCCCATAGGAAGCGTATACCCTACTTCGAAACCTACAGTAAGAGGATTGCCCTCTTCGAGAATACCACTAGGCGTTAATGACCCAGAAGCAGCATTGTTTGCCGTAATCGTAGTACGTAGTTTTAAAGAAAGGTTTTCTACTGCTAGTAATTCAAAGTACAGAGAAGCCTGAATAGGATACAGATCAGCAAAATCTGTGTAGCTAATTCCTGCTGCAACACCTATGCGGATGTCGAGAAGATCATCAACTTTAAATCCCACAGAAATAGCATTGTTGCTACTTGCAACCCCACCTAATGAAGCTCCTGCAGTTGATGAATCTGTGATACCTTTGTAAAGAAGCTCGTAAGCACCTACTGCTATGGTGTCGGCGTCTTCTGCTCGTGCTCCAACATAGCTTGCCGTATCTTTAAGATCAATTACGCTATAGGTAAGAACCGTATAGGGATTTGAATCAAGGTCACCCAAGACGTTGTCAACCAAGGTTCCTTGATCTCCATGTCCATCGTGAACAAGATTAATATACACAGGACCAATAAAAATAGCACTTTGTATAGCGCCCCACTTTAGTCGAAGTGCTTCTGCATTACCGTCTACTCTTGAGTCATAGCCTTCCATTTGGGCTCCATTTGATGTGGCTTCTATAAGAAGATCCTCCACCTTTATGTAACCATAGGGCTTTGAATCACCTGTGAATTCAATGTTTGCGTCCCACAGAGAAGCTATCAATTCAAGCTTAGCAGTCCCTTGTAAACCAATGGTTCCTAAATCTAAATTGTAACCTGCATACGTACTAACCGTTGGAATGAATTTCCATTCAACAAACGGAGCATCCGCAACTGTTCTCGCTGTCTCGGCAAATAGTACTCCCGTACTCAGTACAAAAACCATAAATAAAATAAAAAGTCGTTTCATATAACCTCCAATGAAATTAAATTTTCTTATGAGTATTATCTCTTTTTTTAAAGTTCATGTCAATAGAAAGAGTGTATATTTTTGTTTTTCCCTTTATTTTGTGAAAAAACTGTCTAAAAAACCATTTTTGTGTGTGTTTTTGTGTGTTTTGTGTGTTTTCTGCATTTTTTTTGTTTTTTGTATATTTTTTTTCTTCGTTGTTTTTTTATGACTTTGTCTATGCGTCTTTTTCTTCTTTGTCTTCTTTGTCTTCTTTTGCAAAAATCGAAATGTTCTGACCTGTGCCTTTTTTCATAACAAGTATTCTCTCGTTCTCCGAAATTACAACTATATTAGACACTCCACTTATTGCAACGGTTCTATCAGAGCGAACACTTACGTTGCTTGCATCATGTAAATAGACTTCCTTTCCTGCTTTCTCTGACATGTACTCACTTACTTGATCCCAGCTACCAATGTCGTTCCAAGAGAAACGAGCCGATACCACCGCTGCTCTCTTTGTGTGTTCCATTACGGCATAGTCAATGGAGATCTTTGGTACTGTCAAGAAATCTACGCTGCTCGGCACACAACATTGATACCCTTGGAGTGTTTCTGTTTTCCAGCAAAGAGCGGCTTTAAGCAATATTCTGTGTATCTCTTCTGCGTACAAAGAAAGTTCTTCTTTCATAAGTTTTGCAGAGAAGCAAAACATGCCACTGTTCCACAAGAATCCACCCTGCTTGATGTAGTCCTCGGCTGTGCTCCTGTCTGGTTTTTCCCGAAACGATGTAACCGCGTACGCATCATGCTGTAGTTCTTTCCCACATTCGATGTAGCCGTATCCTGTCTCAGGTCTGCTGGGCACTATCCCAAATGTGCTGATGTAATTCTGTTTCGCAAGCTGTACTGCTTTTTGCACATCGGACAGGAACTGCTCTTCTGAATGGATAAGATGATCCGCAGCCACAAGAACTATAATCGCATCATCATGTTTTTCTAAAATGTACGACACTGCCAACGCTACAGCCGCGGCAGTGTTCCGTGCCTGTGGCTCACCTATCAAGGTTATCTTCTTTTTTTGATCGGAAGAACAGCGAAGGTGTGCAGGAAATACTTCTAAATACTGCTGTGAGGTAAGAATGATTAGTTCATCTCCCAGAGACTGCACTCTCTCCACTGCTTGTTGAATCAAGCTGCCTTCTCCAATGTGAAGGAATTGCTTCGGGAAAGAAGGGAGCGATGCTGGCCAGAGGCGCGTCCCCTGGCCTCCTGCAAGTATTATGGGTATTATTGTACTCATCTCTCTCTATAGTATAGTATAAGTGCTGGCTGTTGGACGGCGCGGCAGCTGGTGCAGACGGCGCACTATTGCGGCTGGTGCACTATTGTAGCTTTTGTCACTTCCTGTGTTTATGTTATACTTACAACACTGGCGCGCAGGTGTGTAGCGCGAAAAAACAAATAAAAGTACTCTCAAGTACCAACAAACAAGGCGGTCAACGACTCGTATGCGAACTTACATCTTTTTTCTTTTTTTAGTGGCTCTTCCTTTTATGGTATTTCAATCTTGTTCAGGCGGAACGCCTGTTCGGGTGGCATCCCTTGCTAACAATGAAAGCAAGATACGAGCAGAGATAATAAGCACGATGATAGAAGCCAAGACTGATCTAAACGTTCGTGTCACACAAAACACGGGAACCCACACCGAGATATTTCAAGCACTACAGTCTCATACATTCGACATCTATCCTGACTCTATTGTTTCCGTGTACCAAACGATATTCCAAAAAGACGAGGTCCTGGACGCAGAAAGCAAAATCTTGGATGCAAAAACTACTTATACTATAGTTCGTAAGGAACTCTTAGAGAAATTTAATATTATTGCTTTTCCGTCAATGGGATTTGTTGACAGCAACGAAAAATCTGTTAGCGAGAAATCAGTCAACAACAACGAGTCGCGGTTCCTCTTTCCTGATTATGCATTGCCTCTTGCTCGAAAGGAAATTTTAGACCAATATCCCGAACTTATTTTTGTTCTGTCCCTCCTCCTCGAAATAGTCAACGAAGAAGAAATGATTCGCATGGTCGCTGCTGTCGAAGTCGGTTCACAAAGCCCTAAGGAAATAGCTTACGATTTTCTTGCGAACAAGGGGCTTCTCTAGGCAAACAAGGGCTGGGGCTCGGGCACGACACAAAGAGGGCGCGGCAAACGAGGGCTCGGGCTCGGCTAACGACAACGACAACCCGCGGGAAGGAAAGAGATACTTTGTGCTATGCTTATGACATATGGCAAAGCTATGGCAAAAGGGATACTCACTCCATCCTCGTGTTGAATCGTTTATTACAGGAAAGGACTTCTACTATGATCTATACTTGCTTCCCGCCGACTGCGTAGGAAGCATGGCCCATGTACACACCCTAGCCAAGGCCTCCTTGCTTACGAGTAAAGAGACCCGAGTCCTCCTTGATGCTCTTCTTGAAATATTTCTTTCTGCACATGAGGGGAAGTTTCGAATACAGCGTGACATGGAGGATTCTCACACAGCCATAGAAAACCATCTCCGAAAGAAATTCGCAAAGAGTTTCCCCAAACAAGAAAACCCCAGTGAAAAAATACATACTGGTCGAAGCAGAAACGATCAAGTCCAAGCATCGTTGCGCTTGTTTTATAAAGAATTTATTTTTCGTATACAGACGGCCGCCCATAACCTGCTTGCAACTCTTTATGCAAAGGCAAAAGAAAACCAAAACGTTCCCATGCCCGGAAGAACCCACTTGCAAAAAGCGATGCCTTCCTCTGTTGGATTGTGGTTTGCGTCTTTTGCAGAGCAGCTGCTCGACGACCTCGACCTGCTTGAAACCGCGTACACTCACATAGATAGATCTCCTCTCGGATCTGCGGCAGGCTACGCGACCCCTCTTCCCCTTGACCGAAAATTGACTGCGTCTCTTCTCGGTTTTTCCGAAGTCCAAAACAACGTAATTGCCGTGCAAAATAGCCGAGGAAGACTAGAACTGAATCTGCTCTTTGCCCTTCAACAAATATCCATCACGCTAAGCAGATTGTCAGAAGATCTTATTCTGTTCTCCTTGCCCGAATTTGCATACTTCTCTTTGCCCGACTCACTTTGCAGTGGTTCTAGCATCATGCCTCAGAAAAAAAACCCCGACCTGCTCGAGCTTCTTCGATCAAGAACCGCCTTTTTTTCTGGATCCGTAAGTTCCGTTGCATCGCTTGTCGGCAAGTTACCAAC
>JACSEG010000254.1_pt1 | contig 10042 bp, 10 predicted proteins | sample 8225521 | NCBI WGS metagenome assembly JACSEG01 (sample SAMN15705060, study PRJNA637333) | viral metagenome | isolation source: viral RNA from sea star tissue | host: Pisaster ochraceus | place: USA:Santa Cruz | collected 2018
TGGGTGTGTTTGGGTAATGTTGTCCGCAGGGCCGCCTGTGCGGCCTACTGCGGAAACAATGCCCGCCGTTACAGTGGATTGGAACCCAAGAGGGCTGCCTATGGTGAGCACCCAATCCCCAACCTGCAGACTGTCGGAATCCCCCAGTGAGGCAATGGTTATGTCGCGTTCCGCGCTTGTAAATTCCACCAATGCCAGGTCTTTTCTATCGTCCTTTCCCACCAGACTCGCGATATAGCTTCGACCGTCATCGAGGCGAACCCGGATTTCCTCCGCCTCTCCGACCACGTGAGAGTTGGTAAGCACGTACCAGGATTTGCCCTTGTTGCGGACAATCACTCCCGAGCCAAGTCCCTCGCTTCTAAACTGATGTTCGCCTTCGGGGGTATTTTCCGGGTTAAAGAAAAAATCGAAAAAGGGATTGGAATTCTCACCTTGAGGACCCTGCACTTCGCGTACTTCAACGATGTCGATGCGCACTACGGCGGGCAAAACGGATTGCACGACGGAGCGAAAGGAGTTCTGCATTTCCTCCAGATTCATCATGGCCGGTATCACCACCTGGGGCGGCGAAACTTTGCTGCTTGTGGCGTTTCGGGTGGAATTACAGGAACCCAGGACACTTGAGCCTGCGATCACGACAATTAAAAATGCCCAATACCTGTGTACTTTCACAATACACCTCCAAAAAATGCTCTTGTAATACTAAGAAACCAGTCTGTTTCTCGCTGTCAAAATTTCCGGCTGGTCGATACCAATAAGCACCGTGTGCTCAAAATGCGCCGAAACGCTTCCATCCCTGGTAACGACGGTCCAATTGTCATCCAATACCCTTACTTCGTCTCCACCGAGATTGGTCATGGGCTCTATCGCAAGTACCATTCCGGGTTTAAGCCGGGGATTCGGACCCGATCCGGGATAATTAGGTACGCTGGGTTCCTCGTGAATCCCGAGTCCGACGCCGTGCCCGGAATATTCGCGAACGACGCCATAGCCTTCTTTTCTCGTGTGGCCATATACGGCCCGGGAAATATCTTTTACCCTGTTTCCCGCCCGTGCCGCCGCAATGCCTTTGTACAGACTTTCCTCGGTAATATTCAGCAGTTTTTGCACTGAAGGATCTGCTTCGCCGATGGCATAGGTATAGGCACTATCGCTAAAATACCCGTTCAGAATAATGCCGCAATCCAGAGAAACCAGATCCCCTTCTCTCAATTCCCTGGTATCGGGAATGCCGTGAATAACGGCGTCGTTTACCGAAACGCAAAGGGTATTGGGAAATCCATTGTATCCGTAAAAAGCTCCCTTTGCCTTGTGGTCGGCTATGAATTCGGCCGCAAAGGAGTCCATCTTGCGGGGGGTTGCCCCGGGTACCACTACTGACTCCAATTCGTCGAAAAGCCGGGCAAGCAAGCGGCAGGACGCGCGAATACCCTCAATTTGCTCAGTATTTTTTATTTTGATCATGTATCCTCACTATTAAAATATTAACTGGCCTCGCGGCGAGCAATTATTTCCGTAATTCCCGGTATAAGCGAATGATGCACTCCCTGGCTTTTGAGCATTTGAATAATGGTCATTGCCTCTCCGGGTTGATTCAGAAGCGCGTGACACAGCGCAATATGGACTATTATATTTTTATGGTCCTCCCAAAACAACGTCCCCGGCTCCGCTGAACTGCCACCGCTTCGGCGCCGTATCAAATCCGCGGCACTGCGGAAGTTTTCCAACGCATCCCCTATCGACCTCTGTGAAAGCTCCAGCAATCCCAGGTTAAACGCCGCGGGGTAGAGTCCCGCCTCCGCCGCAGAGCTCAATAGTGCCCGGGCATCTTCCCTCCGGTATTCCAGCAATGCGCTAATGCCGCGATAGTACCCGGTCTCGGGATCTTGCGGGACATCGTCCCTGTCGAGATATAGAAACAGTTCATTTCTGGCGTCGTTGAGAACGAGAAAATACGGCAAAAGAGTTGCCATGTGCGAATTGCCGTTTTCGTCGAAGATTTCCCACAATTTCAAAATGCTTCGCTCAATGGAAAAGGACGAGCCTTCTGCTCCCCTGCGGCGATATTCTGCAAGTAATTCCAGCGCCTTGAGCCGCGTATTCCCGGGTAAACGGGCGGAATAAAAATCCAGACTTCGGTAAAACTCCTGGGCCGATTCGCCATCGAAGGAATACGCAAGATAGTGGGCAATAATGCGGGAATCCGAAGGATAATACTCCAGGGCCTGGCGGAGCAAGGTTTTGATTTCAGTATCCCCAGGCGAAAAATCCAGCCCCCGGGCAATGCTCAGCAAATTGAAATAATTATCGGCGGTATCATGGTGCTGGCCATCGATAGCCATTTTGTGATAGACCCAGCTTTGGTCTATATTGCCCATAAAATAATGAAGATCCGCTCGCAAGCCGAGATTTTCAACACGTAAACCCAACGAGGCAGGCAGAAACGCGGCAAGTTCGTCCACATCGCCCTGGTACCCGGTATCGTAAGCCAAAAGCATGAGAAGAAGAGCATCCCTGCGATTTTTCAGTTCGCTCCGGTGGGCGTACAGAATATCAAAGGCCTCCTGCTGCCTCCCCAGTGCGGCAAGCATCAGCGAACCGTTGACAAAATAGCGGATATCCCCGGTCAGCTGGCCGGCTTCGAACATGGCAATTGGATCGGCAATTCTTTCGGGCGTAAGGGGCAATCGTGCGCTATCGAGCAAACCGGCGGTTTGGGAATCATCGACGCTGCGACCAGCTCTCAGCAATGCTTCCACCTTTAAAGCGGTATAGGATTTTCCGCTCAATTGCTCTGCAATATCTGCGGCTATCGAAGTCCGCCCCTCTTCCAGCAAATGGTTCAGGTACACCGCCCGAATTGCATTATTGCCGGGAAAGCGCCCATAGGCCGTTTCATACAAGCCGGAGAATAATCCGGCTTCGGTACCTGCCCGAATCAACTCCCTGCTTCGACGGGCCAGGGCCAGATAGTCGCTTGCGCCGCGGCTACTGGAAACCAGTCTGCGAAGCAATTCAGCGGCTTGGGAATAGCGTTCTTCGCTGATGCGGATATCCAGATTGGCAAGGCCGAAATCCAGGTTATTGCGGTCTCGCATTATTAAAAGTTGGGTAACAACAATCAAAAGTATGCTTGCAGCGACAATAACCGAAGCAACCGAAACGAATAGTCGATGCCGTTGTATCAGTGACGAAAATTTTCCCATCGATGCTCCGAGGACATTGTCGGCGACTATTTGCCAATGGCGTCCAGAACTCCATTTATAATCCGGAAGGTTTGCCGGGACCCATATTCCTTCGCAATTTCAATAGCCTCATTGATAATTATCTGCCTGGGAGTATCCCCGGCATAAAGCAGTTCATAGCTTCCCAGGCGCATAATGGCGAGATCGACCTTGCTCAACCGCTCGAATTCCCAATGGTCGAGATGATTGCGAATTGTTGCGTCGATATCGGTTAAGTGTTCAATAATGCCGTGAAGCAGGAGCTGTGCGAAAAGAAGTCTGTCAGTGCGATCCTCGCCCAGGTACTCATACCAGGGAAAGTCCATAAGAGTCTCCATGTCTTGTTGATTCAACTCGGCACTGTACAGTGCCTGTACGACCAGTATCCGACTCTTTCTTCGGGATAACATACCCGGTTTACCAACTAATATTTGCATCAACTATGCGTATTTCCGCTTCGTCCCGCAGCTCCCCGACAATTTCGTTGAGGGCCGCCACAAGGGCCTGTTGTTGTTTCTGGTTCAAAATGTATTGCACAATCTGTTGGTTCACCGTAAGGCTTTGTCCCGGCATAAGCGGGTCACTGAGCTGGAGCAACCGGGGAGAACGCCTGTCAGTTACTTTTACAATATGTAATCCGACATTTGACGTCAAAACACCGGATAGCTCTCCGACGTCAGAAGAAAACAGCTCGACAATAAAAGACTCTCCCATAACCTGCAACGCGGTGGGTTCGCCCTTGACCAGGTAGCCGAAATCTCCGCCGCTGAAACTGGCATCGTCCAGGCTCTCTTTTACAAGCTGATCAAACACCTGCCCTCCGCCATTTCTGATTCTTCGATAAAAACCTTCCATTTTTTTGCGGGCCGACGAAACGTCGGAGTCCTCCATGTTTCTCGTATCGATGAATATGTGGCTAAAAGAGACCATGGGCGGACTCAAAAAACTTTGCGCATTTTCCTCGTACAGATCCTGGATTTCCCTCTCCGTCGGGCGGGAAATGCCACTGCCCAAATTCGGCCGGAGATGAACTATGTACTTTTCCTGAAGCAACCGGGAACGAACCTGGACCTTGTATTGTTCCCAACTGGCTCCCGTCTGCTGAACAATCAGTCTCTGAAATTCCTGATCGCTCATTTGCAATCCCATGACTTGTTTCTGCTGGGTTATGGCTGCCTGTATTTCGTTTTCGGTAGCGATCAGCTTTGCCCGCTCGGCGGCCTGATTGATAAGAATGCTGTTGATTTTTGATTCGAAGATTTCCTGCTTCTGCTGCTGCGTCAGCTCGGTACCGAGCCGACTTTCAATAAGGTCAAATTGTTTGGTGATCTCGCTTTCATTTATCGCCTCTGTTTCCGTGAGCCTGACGGTGGCCAGCGTCTTGGTCAGCAGCTGGGCGCCGACGGTGGCGGAAATAAACAACAGTGCTACAATTGTTGCAATTCGAACTCTGTTTCGTTCCGGTATTATTTTCATGACAGTCACACCTTAAATGGATTTGTTTCCAGTTTTTTCTCAAATGCTTTAATGCCGGCAATCCCGGGATTCATTTTTTTCGCCTCTCTGAGAAAAAATTGCGCCCTCTTTGTATCGCTCTTGAGCAAATACAATTCCGCCAATTTTTTCATATATGGAGCCCGTTCCTTTTCCGATAACGGAAGATACGCAACCTGTAATACAAAATCAATATGCCGATCAATAGTTACATTGTTTTCCATTTCCTGAAGAAGAAGGCGTCGCATCCTGTCCAGCAATTCCTGAAAAAAATGCTTGAAATAGGGAGTTTCCAGTTCGAATTCTATGAGCGTTTTAAACAAATTAAATGCCTCCACGAAATTCTGTTTTTGTTCGTATTCTTCGGCCAACAGAAATGAGCAATCCATAAAATCTTCGCGATCGAGGTGTTGGGATAAATCAAACGCTCTGTGTTCGACCAGTGTATCGTAAAGATCAAGAGCTTCGCGCTGGTGCGCATGGAGCAAATCGAAAAAGATTAACTTGCCTGCGGAGTCCATGTCCCCCCGGCTGCGGAGCAAAAATTCCCGGTAATTGAAACCCCCTCTGGGAAACATTTGACGATACTGTATGTCGTATTCTTCCCTAAGGTCGCCGTTGATAAGAGTCTCGTACGCGCTGAGAAGCTCGCGCATTGCAGAAAGAGTTTGAGGGAAACCCTCTCCGGTATCGGGATGTATTTCCTTTGCCCGCCTTCGGAATGCCTTTTTAATTTCGGTGAAATTGGCATCCCGAGAAACCTGGAGTATTTGATAATAATCGGGTAAACCTTGTACGTATCTCATGTTCCGATGGAGAGTTTTTTTCCCACCTCCCGGGCCGTCAATTCAGCGGGGAGAACGCCGTCAGCGGGGAGAACTCCGTCAGCAGGAAGAACGCCGTCAGCAGGAAGAACGCCGTCAGGATCGACCTGATGCCCCCGGGATTCTATCCCCGATGCCAGTGCTCTGCTGATTTTGAGAATTTTCCCCCTCTTTCCGTCAGGAAAAAAAACGATAGCCACCTTCATGAACCACTCCTGGGTTATTACATATATCTGACAGCGTGCTTCCAGGAATTATAAACGATGCGGTTTAAAAAAAGAAGAACAAAAAAGACTCCGCTCAGGAGCCTTTTTACCCGGTCTTGTCTTACTCGGTTGTATCCTGGTCGGTTTGCCACCACTGCGTCGTAGTGGTTTCCCGTTCGGCTTGACGGGCGGCTGCTTCGATGTCGGTATTGTCAACGCTTCTATTAACCCAAGCCAGTCCCAGACTACTCAAAAGAAAGAGAATTCCGAGCACCGTAGTAGTGCGGGTCAAAAAATTGCCTTTGCGGTTACCAATTTGGCCCGACATGCCTCCTCCGCCGAATATTCCGCCAAGACCTTCGCCCTGCTCGTCTTGCACCAAAACAATGGCCAGAAGGAGTATGGCTGATATGGCGAAAACCGCCAATAGAACTATAGATAAAGCTGTCATTTATATTTCCTCTCAATAGCAAGCAAACAGCCACCACCGCAATGGCTGTACCTTGTACGGCCTATTAGATATCAAATTTTGCAATGGCTGTAAAGTCCTCGAGCTTTAGACTCGCCCCACCCACCAAGGCACCGTCAATATTTTCCTTTGCCATAAGGTCAGCGACATTAGCCGGTTTTACCGAGCCTCCGTACTGGATTATCATTGCCTGAGCAGCATTTGCGGAATACGCTTCGCCTACGACCTTGCGAATAAATGCGTGAACCTGGTCGGCATCTTCGGGAGTTGCGGTTTTACCCGTACCTATGGCCCATACCGGTTCGTAGGCAATGGTGATAGCGGCGAGTTCAGGTTGGCGTATGCCTTCCAGTCCCTCTAAAATCTGGTTTTTGACTACCGATTCCAGCTTGTCTGCCTCCCGTTCTTCCAGGGTTTCACCGACGCAGAAAATCACCTCCAAACCCGAAGCCAACGCCAGCCGCAGCTTTTTATTGATAACCCCGTCGTCTTCACCGTAGATTGCCCGGCGTTCCGAGTGTCCCAGAATCACGGCCTGAACCCCCACATCTTTCAACATTCCGGGGCTAACTTCACCGGTATGGGCACCACTTTCGGCGCTGGCCATATTTTGAGCGCCCAGCACTATATTGCTACCCCTCAGCACCTCCGCCACGGCAGGTAACGCAACAAAGCCAGGGGCGACCAGCAATTTGTGATTCACGCCCTCAAGAGAGGAGCGCAATTCAATGGCAAAAGCCTTTGCTTCGCCGGGCGTTTTATTCATCTTCCAGTTTCCGGCGAGAAAATACTGCCTCATAAGGTATCCTCGTATGCTATTTTAATGCCGCAATTCCGGGTAGGTCTTTACCTTGGAGAAATTCCAGGCTCGCCCCCCCGCCAGTAGAGATATGGCTCATTTTTCCGGCGAGGCCGAATTTATTGGCCGCCGCCACCGAATCTCCGCCTCCAACTACGGAAACCGCATCTGCCTCCGCAATTGCCTGGGCCACCGCCTTTGTTCCTGCGGCAAAATTATCGAATTCGAAAACCCCCATGGGACCGTTCCATACAATGGATTTTGCAGATGCTATGGCCTTTTTGCATTCGGCGATACTTTTGGGGCCGATATCCATTGCAATTTTTTCCGCAGGTACATTGACATCGTCCACCGTTTCGCCCGGGGCATTCTCGCTAAATTCCGCAGCAACCACATGATCAACGGGCAGCAGAATTTTGACTCCCGCTTCTTCCGCCTTTGCCAGGAGCGATGTGGCCGTGTCGATATAGTCTTCTTCCACAAGTGATTTGCCGATTTCCTGCCCCTGGGCCTTGAGAAAGGTATAGGTCATCCCTCCCCCGATAATCAACGCACTGCATTTGGGAAGCAAACTTTCCAGAACCCCGATCTTGGATGAAACTTTCGCCCCACCCACCACCGCCACCATAGGCTGCTCCGGGGCGGTTACAAAGGGTTCCAGGAAGCGCAGCTCTTTCTCTATGAGCAATCCCGCATAGGCAGGCATTTTATGGGCGAGTCCTTCCGTCGATGCATGGGCCCTGTGAGCCGTGCCGAATGCGTCGTTTACATACAGATCGCCGTACTTAGAAAGTTCCTGCACAAACGAAGGCTCGTTCTTTTCTTCCCCCGCATACCAGCGGACATTTTCCAGCAGCAGCACTTCCCCGAATTTGAGTTCGGATACCATGGCTTCAACCTCGGCACCGAGTACATCGGGAGCCATTTTGACTTCTTTGTCGAGAAGTTCGGCAAGGCGTTTTGCAACGGGAGACAGGCTGTATTCCGGGTTCTTTTCTCCCTTTGGTCTTCCCAGATGACTCATCAGCACCAAAGACGCACCTGATGCGAGAATTTTTTCAATGGTCGGCAGTGCAGCTCGAATTCTGGTATCATCGGTAACAACCGAATCCTTGAGGGGAACGTTAAAGTCGACCCTGCACAAAACCCGCTTTCCTTTGATATCCAGGCCTTCAATCGTTTTTACGGACATTGTTTCCTCCCGGTTTTCCCGGAGCAAACCCGGCGGTTCGCAGGGGGGAATTGAAAAAAGGCCGGTCTCACCAGAGCCAGCCTTTTTTGCGATGCTCAAAGATGGCTTTCCAACGCGCTTGCCAGATCCACAACCCTGTTGGAATAACCCCATTCGTTATCGTACCAGCTGAGAACTTTGACCTTGTTTCCGTTGAGAACCATGGTACTCAGTCCGTCGATAATGCTGGAATGGGAATTGTGGATAATATCTACCGACACGACGGGATCTTCGGTGTATTCAAGAATTCCCTTCAGTTCGCCCCGGGAGGCCTTTTTCAAAGCCGCATTCACTTCATCGACTGTTACGTCCTTCTCCAGGGTCGCTACCAAATCGGTCACAGAACCTGTGGGCGTCGGTACCCGCATGGCCATGCCGTTGAGCTTGCCCGCTAGCTCCGGGAGAACCTTGCCGACTGCAATGGCTGCACCGGTGGTAGTCGGAATTATCGAAACTGCCGCAGACCGCGCCCGGCGAAGATCGCTGTGGGGCATATCCAGTATGGCCTGATCGTTGGTATAACTGTGAATGGTGGTCATGAATCCGTCTTCAATACCAAATGCATCGTTGAGAACCTTTGCCATAGGTGCCAGACAGTTGGTGGTGCAGGAAGCGTTGGATACAAAAACATCTTCTTTTTTCAAGGCATGGGTATTGACTCCCAAAACGATGGTATTATCGATTTTGTCTTTGGCGGGGACAGTGAGAATTACTTTTTTCGCCGGGTATTTGGCGTTTTTAATATGGTCGCCGTATCCGCCTTTGGGGCTTTCCTTTGATCTGAATACCCCGGTTGATTCTATTACCACATCGGGCGAAGCTCCCCAGGGAATGTTCGCCGGATTTCTTTCCGCCGCGACCCTGTACTTCTTGCCATTTACAATGAGGCTTTCATCGTCAAAACGCACCTCTCCGGGAAATTGCCCCTGGGTTGAATCGTACTTGAGCAGATGGGCGAGGGTTTTGGTATCAGTGAGGTCATTGATGGCCACTACTTCCACGCCCTTCTCAATGGCGATCTTAAAAACATTTCTTCCAATACGGCCAAAACCGTTAATAGCAATTTTCATTGGTGATTCCCCTGAAATTTATATGGTTATTTCATCAACCGGCTGCCAGAGCTATGCGATGTGACAACGATTAATGGTAGAAATAGTCTAATGACTTTGACGGATATGTTCAAGCATAAATTCGATATATAATTATCCATTACCTCAAGCGCCGCAGACGTTCGTAAATATTGTCAAACAATGGCCGGGGGGTCGGTTCAACCAAATCAATTTGCTCCCGCTCCGGAAGATCATCTGAAGTGCTCCGGGATTCGGAGACCGCGAAAATCAGGCTGTCTCCGACGGAAATGCTGTCAAAGAACCCACTATGAGTAAATTCGACTTCGCTCACCAGAAAATCGCTGTGAACAACAACAGCAGTGCCTGCCACATCTTCCTGATCCCAGATATAGCCGCCACCGAAATTATTGAATCGCGGACCGGGACTGTGAATGACCAAAAGTTCATTTCCCACTTCGACGGAATCGTAGGTGCCGATATTTACAAGGCCCTTTTCAAAATTTCGATCCAGAAGTATTCCGTGAAGGGGAATTGCGGAAAGCAGATTCGAACCCAATTCGATAATTGCATCTTTAAAGCGATTGTTTCCGCTTCGAATTACCGTAAATCTGGCCCGTTCCCTGCCGCTGCTCCCTGAATGCATGCTTGCTTCCAGTCGCAGGGAAGTGGCGTTTTCATCCATTGCAAATACAAAGTAAAAATCGGCACCGGCGTCTCTGGCG
>JACSEG010000255.1_pt1 | contig 10032 bp, 6 predicted proteins | sample 8225521 | NCBI WGS metagenome assembly JACSEG01 (sample SAMN15705060, study PRJNA637333) | viral metagenome | isolation source: viral RNA from sea star tissue | host: Pisaster ochraceus | place: USA:Santa Cruz | collected 2018
CTGACATTTTAGGAGAAGAGGATCATCTTGGAGACATGGACTTCAAGGTTGCCGGCACAGAGAAAGGCATTACGGGATTTCAGATGGACATCAAGATAAAGAATGTCGATGCTGCAGTCATGAAAGAGGCGCTCTATCAGGCAAAAGAGGGACGACAACACATACTAGGCAGGATGGATGAAATTCTTAAATCGTCCAGTGGAGAACTTTCAGAGTTTGCTCCACGCATTCTTTCGTTCTCGATTAATCCTGATCAAATAGGTCTCTTAATAGGTTCTGGTGGCAAGACCATTCGTGCTATTAATGAAAACTATCAAGTCGATACGAACATCGATGACAAAGGCTATGTCACTATTTACAGCAAAGATGCTAAAAATGCCGAAGGAGCGAAGAAAAGTTTTCTTCAATTGCTAGAAGAACCTGAGGTAGGGAAAGAATACGATGGAGTAGTGCGAAGAATCATGGATTTTGGAGCATTTATCGAGATCTTACCAGGGAAAGAAGGGCTATGTCACATAAGTAAACTCTCTCGAGAAAAGGTAGATTCGGTACACGATGTACTTCATGTTGACCAAGAGGTTCGAGTAAAGATTATTGAAATCGATAGACTCGGTCGAGTGAATCTTGCTCTCATGAACAAAGACGGAATTGCGAATGCTTCGCATGAACCCCGTAGTGATTCTCGTGATGGCTCATCCTCTTCTCGACAAGGTGATTATAGAAGCAGAGATCGAGACTCATCGCCTCGAGATCGGAATTCATTTCGAGATCGAAACTCGTCTCGGGATCGAAACTCATCGAGAGATCGAAATTCGTCTCGGGATCGTGACTCGTCAAGAGATCGAAACTCATCGAGAGATCGTGACTCGTCAAGAGATCGTGACTCGTCTCGTTCTTCTTTCGGCGGACGGAACAGCGATAAGATATGCAGAAAACCAGTGTTCGTCTAGCTGGTGTGCTTCCTAAATATGCTACGGAGGGTTCTGCGGGAGCAGATCTTTTTGCGAACATAAAAGAACCGTTATGCGTAGCTGCATTTAAGCGCGTTCTTGTGCCTACTGGTACTTTTATAGAAGTGCCAGCAGGATTTGAAGGTCAGGTTCGTTCGCGTTCTGGCCTTTCGTTTCGATATGGTATTCTTGTTCTCAACTCTCCGGGAACGATAGATTCGGATTACCGAGGGGAAATCAAGGTCCCGCTAGTCAATATTTCAGAAGTAGATTATACTATTCAACCAATGGAACGAATAGCTCAATTGATTATCGCATCACTCGTTCAAGTTCAGTTTGCGCCGGTCAAGTCAGTGAGTGAGCTTTCAAGAACGGTACGTGACGAGAGTTCGTTTGGTGAAAGCGGCAAATTTTAAATTTTTATGGATAATACAAAACAGAGATTCCGGTTTCCGTTTAGACTCTGGAGATACATACTTCTAGACTATATCTCGTTCTTTTTCGTTGTATTCGTATTTTTTATTGTTATCTTCATTGCCAATCAGTTCATACTCTATGCAAAAGAAATATTTCGTATTTCGGTCCCTGTTTTTGAAGTTTTAAAATTATTCTTCTATTGGCTTCCTGATGTCATAACCATTGCCATACCCTATGCAACTTTGGTTGCCTGCCTTATGAGTGTGGGAAGTTTTTCTAGCAAAAGCGAGTTTGTTGCGATGAGAGCATCGGGCATTTCTGCTTTTCGTTCGTTTTTTCCGTATTTGTTTTTTGCCATCATTATTATGGTGTTTTCCTTTTTTATGAACGAGGTCGTACTTCCTTGGGGAAGCATACAGGCATCGAAGCAATACCGGAAGCTGCTCTTTGTTTTGCCTCAGTTAGAGTTGGAAGAAAACTCGGTTAAACGCTACCAAGACAATGTCATTGTTACAAAAAAACTTACTGATGATGGAATCGATGGCTTGGTGATCATTGATCAGGATAACGATGGAAATAGCAGGGTGATCTCTGCTGATTCGGGAACCCTTGTTGGTGATGCACGAAAAGGTGTAATTTCATTGCAGCTAGATGATGTGCTGAGTGTAAGTAGAGAAGAGAAACCACAAGAATACAGCTACTTCCAAGCACAGAAGCTAAAATACAACCTTCTCGTAAAGGATCTTAGTACGGAAGTGCAATCAATAACTGTGTCACAAAAGAGCATCACGGACCTTAAGAAGTACATAGATAACGAGCAAGTAAAAAACATCACTCCCTTTCGTTCAAGGCTTAAAGCGAGGTTAGAGTCGACCTTGCAAAATATTTCACAGAATTATGCATCGGCGAGTGTTCGTTATGAGCTTGATACACAGCTTAGCGATACACAGAACAAAGAAAATCGCTCCTATCTCCTCCAGTACTTTAGTATTTTCAAAAATAAATACTTTAACAGGGCATACCAGGTGCATTCGGTACTCTTTCATAAAAAACTATCTGAACCAATAATACTGTTTCTCTTCGTTTGTCTTGCGTTTCCTCTTGGGTTATTTGCGAAACGCAGCGGACGAACTATAGGATTTGGTATGGGTATTTGCATCTCGTTTATCTATTGGATCATCAGTATCTTGAACCAAACAGTCGGTATGACGAACAATGTTTCTGCTGCATTGGTTATTTGGTATCCTTTGATTATTATTTTTCTTGTAAGTATCCTTCTTGCATACATAAAGAGGCTCCATTAAATGATACTTATCCATCGCTACTTGTTTCGCACAACATTGCCTTCCTTGCTGATTTCCTTTGTCATGTTTACTCTCTTTTTTGAAACGATAGATCTTGTCAACGACTTGGTACGGTATCTTTTGCTAAACACTCCTTTGAGTAGCATTTTCCAAGTACAACTATTATTTCTTCCTACATGCATGATCTATGCGCTACCGCTTTCTATTTTATTTTCCATCAGCTTTACGCTAGGGGAATTTAACTTTAACAACGAGCTCATTGCACTCTATACTTCGGGTGTTTCACTATTGCGATTCGTGTGGCTTCTGGTAGTACTCAGTATTGGACTTAGTGTCGCTCTTTTTTTCTTTCACGAAGAGCTTGCAATTGATTCTCTTAAACAGAAAAACGAAATGAAGCGAACCTTGCTAAACCAGAACATAGAAAAAAGCAACACACAGGTTTCGCTTATCCAGTTTGCAGGAAAGATTATCTACTATGCTGAGTTTTACGATGATTCAAAAACACAGTTAAATGATCTCATTGTTGTTCTTAGTAATGACGATAACGTATTAGAGATGCGAATAGATGCAAAACAGGCTAAATGGAATGGCACAACATGGATATTAGAGGGAGTAAACATATATTCCTATGATTCTGAAAACAAAGAAATTGGTCTGGAAAGAAAAAAAACACATAATGACGAACGTATCAATGCAGATCCTCGGTTTTTTAGAAAGGTGATAAATACGGTCGATGAACTACGTTTTTACGATGCCTTGCAGTATCTAAACGACCTGCGAAGTCAGGGTGTCAATGTAAGAAACCTTATTACCGATGTCTACTCACGTATTCCGTTTGCACTGAGTCCATTTATCGTCATGATCTTAGGTTGTTTGTCGGGAAACCTATTTAAGAAGAATGCGCTGTTGATGAGTTTGCTCTCTGCCATAGTTGTTTCCATATTGTACTATGTGACCGATCTTGTAGGAAACATTTTAGCCGTTCGAGGAGTCATACCCCCTCTGCTTGGAGCATGGTTAAGTTTCTTTTCATCCCTTGCGTTGGTTTTTGTGATATACCAACCCATTGCTGCGCTACCCCTAAGAAAAACCATTGATTAGCAACACACAGCAAAACAAAACATCTGTTCTTGTGGCTTTGTTGACCATCGTTTCTCGTGTTTTTGGTCTGTTGCGTATCCTCGTTATCAGTGCTTTCTTTGGTACTTCGAGCAGTGCAGATATTCTTAATCTTGTTATGAGCGTTCCGAACAATCTGCGTAAGATATTTGCAGAGGGAGGGCTGAGCAATGCTTATATGTCTGTTTTTGGAACAAGCATCAAGGACATTCAGAGGTCTTCAGTCACTTCACAACGGTTTTTTTCAGAGTTATTGTGGTATGTGGGGCTGACATCCTTGCTTTGCAGTATATTGCTGTTTCTGAATACTTCAGTGCTTACTCGTTTCTTGTTTCAATGGAATACGTCCGAAGAGGGAATGGTCGCATCTAGACTCCTTTCGATACTTGTTCTGTTTTTATTTTTTATTACTATTAATGTTGTCTTTTCGGGACTACTCCAGTCGCATAAAAAATTTGCATTGGTAGCCTTGTCTCCCGTGTTTCATTCGCTGTCGGTGATAGCATTCGTTCTTTTCTTTCATCGTTCACTAGGCATTTATGCTGTTGCAATTGGGCTGGTACTCGGGGTTTTTATCCAATGCGTGGTATTGTCCGTCTCTCTATCTTCGTTAAAATACCACGTGCTTCCACGCCCTACGTTCCGGTTAAGCCCAGAGATGCGCATAGTCATCAAACGCTATCTTCCTTCCGTTTTAGCAATCGTGGTGGTGGTCATAAACCAGCAAATTTTATTCTACTTCTCGAGCACGCTAGAAGTAGGTTCTAGTTCTTCCTTTGCCTATGCGCTCGTCTTTTTTCAGTTGCCCATAGGCGTATTCATCAATGCTATTAACTCTGTTGCCTTTGTGTATCTTGTACAGTTTTTTGAAAAAAAGGACATAGTTCAATTTAAATCTTGCATGCTTAATACGTTTAATAATCTAAGTATTACCAGTATTCCCATAAGCATTCTTTTCTTCTTTTTTTCACATGCTGGTGTGGCAATAGCGCTACAACGAGGAGCACTCGATTCAGAAGCTGCCTTCCTTATTGCGCGAATACTTCGTGGATATGCCATAGGAATTCCGATTACGGCACTCTATCTTTTCTTTCAGAAAGCGCTCTATGCAATACATCGTCATCGTACTGTGCTCTTGTATACCCTATTGTTTTGTGGAATCGATTTGATTCTGACCTTGATTCTTATAAGAACAAACTTAAGAATAGTGGGGGTAAGCTATGCATATAGTGTCTCATTGCTTTTGGTTCTTCCGTTTATGTATCTTAGTCTAAGAAAGTTCATTCAAATAGGAAAGGCGGCACGGTTTTTGTTGCGGGTTCTTATAGCCTGCTTGCCTCTGGCTGTGTTCTCTGTTCTGCTTTCGTCTGCAACAAGCGATTTGTGGTTCTCGGGTCCGAGTTTTTCCAACATAATACGCTTTGTAATAATCACAGCTTTTGCCTTTGGCTTGCTCTTGCTTGGGTCTAAATCGGTTAAAATAGATATAATAGGGGTATTCAAAAAGAACAAACCATGAAAAAGATCCAGCAAATAGTAAAGATCCAGCAAATAGTATTGACAATGCTCTTTCTTATCTGTACAAGCGTTTCGTTTGCGCAGGAAGCGCAGGAAGCGCAGGAAGCACAGGAAGCGCAGAAAGACGGAGACTTACTAGAAAAGATTTCTAAGGACTTGCAATATGGCGTGGATGCTGTCGTAAAAGACGCCATTACAACTCTTATAGAACTAGACTTTACAGACTATACATCTCGTGTTTTAGAACGAATCGAGTATAGCAAGAGTAATGATGTAATAATCGCGGGCTTGCAGTACCTTCGTCATTTTCTCTTAGACGATGGAATTCCGTTTGCACAGAAAATACTGAGTGATGCAAATACCTGGTCGGTAAGAACCATACAATACGTATTCTTTTACATGAAGGACATACACGAAAAACTGAACGAAGAAGACATATCTGAAATACTCACGAGCATAGAAAAGATACTGATAACAGAGAACATAGGGATGGTGCTCGCGTCCTTAGAATTACTTCCGCTTATCTACACGGAAGTCGACATTCCGTACCAGAAAGAAACAGAAGAGAACGAGCTCTTGCAAAAGGATATCACACAGGACAACACTTCCATTTTGCTTCGAGATGAGACACAAGAAGAACGAGACGCGATAGACGGGATAGATGGGATAGACGCGGTCGTTCCCGTACAAAAATTTTCATCGATACTGAGGTCACGGTATGATGTGGGTACGGTACAGATAATACGAGAAGAACTTATAGAAGCCCTTGCAAGAATTCAAGCATACACGAGCTTAGACTTTATCTTGAGGGTAGCAAAAAACGATGCACTTTCTGCCTCGCTTAGAATCGTAGCATTGCGATCTCTTGCATACTACGATGTATATCCAAGCGAGAGCATAGGGGCAGAAATACTTGACTTGCTGGATCTGCTCCGATCTGATACTCAAGCAAAAATACGACAATCCGTGTGTGGTTTTGTTCAAAACATACAGCAAGAAAACTTTTTTGCAGATCAAGTCGATCTAAAAAATTGGTTGTTAGAAGGTTTGCGTGACTCTGAGGAAGAGGTTCGTGAAGCGTGTATAGAAGCTACAGCAGCACAGATAGACAGAAATCCTGCCCTCTTTGATTCGCTCGAATTTTTTGCTTACATTATTAACGATGATCCTTCAAAAGAGGTAAGAAAGCTAGCTTTAGAAAAATACGTATCTTTATCGAGTACCGATGAAGGAAGGGCCTATCTTCTTGAACGCTTGTCAAATATTGAAAACCTTACCACAGATAACAGGACCGTACTGATTCTTGCGTTTCGAGAAAAAGATCGCATAGACACGATCTCGGTGTTAACAAAACTGATAGAGAAATACAAAGAAAGAGACATCTCATTTTTGCTGCGTTTCATAGCTGAGCTTGCTGCTGGCTACAAAGATTCCTCACTAAGCTCTCTTGCAGAAATACTTATAACAAGTAAAGATTCGGAAGTCGTGTACCATACATTAAACATTATCGCCAAAAATAGACTGTACGAACTTTCAGGATACGTGCTTGGGATATCTCGCGACAGGTCTAAATCTGCAAAGACCCGCCTGCACGCAAGAAGAATCGTAGAGCTCTTGCAGAAAAGATAGTATAGGAAAAAAAAGAGACGCGCGGACGATTTTAGCTCTTAGCTCTTAGCTTATGCGTAGAGTTTGTTGTCTATGGCCTGTATGTCTAAGATTTTTATAGAACGCTTTTTGTTGTTGATCAAGAACTCACAGGTTTCTTGAATCTTCTGCTTATATAGTTTTTGACCAAAGGGCGAGAGGTAGGAGATTACTCCTTCTTCTGGATTAGATTCCCATGGACCGAGTATGGTGAATTCACTTTTCTTGTTATGTCCGTCTTCGGTGTGTTCTTCTAGAGTGACCTTAGTGCCAAAACTTACGGCAGCAGTGTTTACGTTTTCAAAGTTAAAAATCCTAGCCTGTTCGATCTCTTGTTTTAATTGACCAACACGACTGTTTAGCCCTTCTTGCTGTTCTAGGGCTGCCTTGTATTCTGCGTTTTCCTTGAGGTCTCCAAAAGCTCGTGCTTTTTCTATTTCCTTGCTGTTTGCAGGAATGTCGGTATCGTATATGTGAGATAGTTCTTTTTGCTTTTCTCGAAACAAGCGATCAGTAGTAAGAAATCCTGACGTATTTGTTTCTTCGATGTTAAATTGGTCGTTAAATTCAAAGTTAGGAAACCGTACGAGGATTTGTTCGCGTATACGTAAAACTTTGTTGGGTATAATGTCGTTAAGTTGGCTGAGGAGAGAATATATGTATTGGAGTTCTTGCTTGTTAGACGAATCTGTTGCTGCCGGTAAGTTTTCTGGAAGAAAGAGAAAATCTTGAATGACAGTGAGGTTTCTTTTGTTTTTCGGTACGTTTTGTTTGTTTGCAATGTCTCGAACTATTCCAATGGAAATACGAATAAGATTAGAAAAAATTCGTGTATTATTGGTGATCTTTTCTAACCACTCTCGTTTTTTCAACGATATGGTAAACCAAATCATTGCTTCACGAAATTTCGTGGGGTTTGTGTAAACATAAAGAAAAATCTTTTCTAAGAGTTCGAAATCATTGGCTTGTTCTAATTCGTTAATGATGTCTTCGTTTGGATAGTAGGGAAAGAGGAGCTCATAGAGTTCTTTCCAGTTTTCTTTGTATTGACGAATTTTATGAAAGAGCAGGAGTCGGTAATCAGATATCTTTAGTTTCTTTAAGATATTACGAAAATCTGCAAGTTCAAAGTCCTGTAGTATTTTTTGCATAGGAAGATCTATCTCTCGTGCATGTTTGGGAATGTATTTCAGTGCTTCTTCACAGACAAAGAGCGCGTATACGTAGTTCTCATCAAGAGCATTGTTTTGATTCTGTATGTACGAATAGAAGTAGTCAAACATGAGCCAAAAATAATCAAGTGAGTTTGTTTCTGCCTCTGTCTTGAGGGTGCGAAACGCTTTTCGAAAAAACTTTATCTTTCCGATAAATTTTTCTTCTATTTGAAGTAGTTTGTACAGCTTTTCTATAGGGCTTACAGAAACTTCAGAATAGGTATAGTGGTCTATCTTGTTCGAGACGATGGCAAACTTATGATTCGAGTTAAGAATTTTTCTTGCTTTGATGCTCCAGTTTGTCCACTCCTGATTACTGAGTATGTCAGGTACCAATTCACTTTTGATTTCCTTCATGTCTGAAGATCCGTGGCTTTTTAAGATGCATTTTAGGGTCCATTCTGGCGATTCTATTACTTTTTTTCGAAGGTTCTCGTGGGTGAGAGCACTTCGAATAATCCAGAAATGATTTTTGGGAAGAACCTCTAAAGAGACAACAGCCATGGCGATGTCCATCATATGGTTTCGCTTTTTAGAAAAATCAATTACGAGAGATAGGTGAGTGGTTTCTTTTATTTTACCTATACCCCATTTGTTATGGTATACGAAGTTGTTTGGAAAGAATGAAACATGCTTCTCAAAATCGGAGATTGCTTCGTGCACGTTTCTCCATGTTTGAGTAAGATTTGTCATCCGTATAAAGTCACCTATTTTTTCATGCTTTTCGTACTTTTTTTGATATTGTTGCACAAGCTGTTCTCGATATTGTGTGTTTTCAGATTTTATTTTAAGTAAGTTTTTTAAGATGTCGATTTTAATGTCTGTCCCAGAATCCTTTGGGATTGCGTTTAGCAAGGATACGTATAGCTCTTCGGCAAGGTCAATGCCAACAGAAGTTTCTACTTTTGAGATATAACTCAAAAAGAGGTTTACATTTGCTATGTCCTTTTCAAGCAGAATCTTCCATATCTCTCGTATCTGTGTGGAGTTTCTTTGATAAAGATATCTGTTTATCGATTTTCGGAGATCTAAGATACCGTTTTCGGGTTCATCATGGGCGATCTTATAGAGGGCAAGTTTGTACAGGATGTCGGCCTCTTCGAAGTCTTCGAGTACTATTTTTTCCCAGACCTCAACAAGTTCTTTGCTCATTTCGTTTGCTCGGTACACTTCTTCAAGTTTTCGGAGCGCTTTGAGGTTATTCTTTGTCTGTAAAAGTTTTTTACAAAGATATTCCACGACGTTGAGTTTGTTGTTCTCAAAAAAGAGATCGATCAATCTGAAAACGTATTCGTCATTAATGGAATTCTGCTGAAACAGAAGATTTCCTGCAATATAGAGTGCATTGATACTCTGTTTGTTCTTTTCAAGCTGTTCTATACAGAACTGTATTATTTCTTTTTGTTGCTCTGAATCCATGTCTTCAACGAGAATATCGATTTCTTTAAAGCTATTTGTGGAAAAAGAGTCGTATGAAGCACGAGTCCACTGTTCTTGGTATATTTTTTCGAGTATTTTTTTCATTGAGTTTTCCGTTTTATCTTTCACTAACTGGGTCCCCCTGAGCCCTACGCACTATGTATAGTATAGAGGAAATTGAAATAAAGTGCAAATAAGGAATATACATAAAAAGAACGAACGAACAAAAAAACCGAAGTTTAGTTGTGTTTATTGTGGTTTTCCTCGTACAGAGAAAAAATATACGAATCATATTCGCGTATCTTGTTTGCTATTTCATCTCGTTTATGATGAAGTTTTTCTGAAAGCGAGTAGTGGTCAAGCAGAAGAAAAAATTTGCTCAGAAGACGAGGAATAAGAACCGCAGAGTCATCTTTTCCTAAAAGGCGCACATCATTGAGT
>JACSEG010000256.1_pt1 | contig 10015 bp, 9 predicted proteins | sample 8225521 | NCBI WGS metagenome assembly JACSEG01 (sample SAMN15705060, study PRJNA637333) | viral metagenome | isolation source: viral RNA from sea star tissue | host: Pisaster ochraceus | place: USA:Santa Cruz | collected 2018
GCTCATATTTATGACAAAAATTGATTATTTTTCTATAATCAATTTTTGTCATAAATATGAGCTGCAAAAATAAAAAGAGGAGAAAAACGGAGAAAAATGTAAAATTTATCGCAAAACATATTGACAATAGATCTTATGCGTTATACCATTTTAAATATGAAAAAAAAAGAATACAGCGTTGCTGAGGTCATCATAAATGTACTCCAACAGTTAGAGGTTGAATATATATTTGGTCTTCCTGGAGGGGCAGCGATTCCCATCTTTGACGCTTTGGTAGATTCTCCAATAAAATTTATTCTCACAAGACACGAGCAAGGTGCCATCCACATGGCAGACGGATATGCACGTGCATCAGGCAAACCTGCAGTGGTCCTTGTTACCTCTGGCCCTGGTGCAACAAACACGGTAACAGGTCTCCTTACGGCGCTGATGGATTCGATTCCTATCATCGTCATTACGGGGCAGCAGATTCGTAGCGTTCTTGGGCTTGATGCCTTTCAAGAAGCAGACGTAATGGGAATCACCTATCCAGTTGTAAAACATTCTTATCTTCTCAAAGATCCAGAGGAAACCGTACGTACCGTAAAAGAAGCCTACTATGTTGCAACAGAAGGGCGTCCAGGCCCTGTTCTTATCGATGTCCCCAAAGATGTATCCTCTTCGATCATTACCCCTAACTTTGAAAGCGAGATTCAACTTCCTGGCATCGCTGAAGTTCCAAGCCCGCTTACCGAGCAGATAGAACATGCTTCGGAATTGTTACAACAGTCATCCCGCCCTCTTATCCTTGCAGGACATGGCGCCGTTCTTTCGAATGCGCAGAAGGCGATCATTCATCTTGCAGAAAAGCTCCATATACCGGTTACGTCTACCCTTCTGGGAAAGGGAGCATTTCCCGAATCACATCCGATGAGTTTAGGGATGTTAGGAATGCATGGCACAGCGTATGCAAACATGGCCATCACGCACTGTGATCTTATCATGTCGATAGGTTCCCGCTGGGACGACAGAATCACGGGAAAAACGAGTGAATTTTGCAAAAACGCTCGTAAGATACACATAGACATTGATCTAGCGGAATTCAACAAGATTTTACCCATGGACTGTGTCATACATTCTAACGCAAGTATCGCGGTTGAACAAATTGCCAGCATCTCAGAAAAAAAGAAGAACGATGTATGGATTAATCTCGTAAGCAAGTGGAAGAAAAAATATCCTTTGAAATACAGAAAAACAGGAGAACTAAAAGCACGACACATCATTGATGAGGTGTACAAGCAGACCAAGGGCACAGCCATTGTTACTGCAGACGTAGGTCAGCACCAGATGTGGGCCGCACAGTACTATCTCGTAGACGAAGGGTATCAATGGATTACCTCAGGTGGTGCCGGCACGATGGGCTTTGGGCTTCCTTCGGCCATAGGGGCGCAATTTGCTTTTCCAGACAAAACCGTTGTCGCCATCGTTGGTGATGGTGGGTTTCAGATGACCCTGTTTGAGCTCTCTACCATCATGATACACAAGCTCCCTATCAAAATATTTATCATCAATAACAAGTACTTGGGCATGGTTCGCCAATGGCAGTCTCTATTCTTTGAAAACAGACTCAGCGGCGTTGACATGGTGGGAAACCCTGATTTTGCAAAACTCGGAGCTTCCTACGGCATGAAATCCTTTCGCATTCGACATAGCGCTCATGTAAAACGTACTATCAGAGAAATCTTTCATTATCCTGGCCCCTGTCTTGTCGATGCTATGGTAAAAAAAGAAGAGGATGTCTTTCCTATGATACCGGCAGGTGCGACATACGATCAAATGATTATTGAACCTCCAAAAACAAAACTAAAAAAACCGGTAGGGAGTACCTAGAATGGAAGAAACAACACAAGAAAAACATGTAATTACCATCCTTGTTTCCAACAAACCGGGTGTTCTCATACGAATAGCACTTATATTTTCACGAAGAGGATATAACATACATTGTCTTGTCACCCACCCTACTCACGACCCTACGCGCTCGGTCATCACCATAACCTCGTTTGGAGATAGAACGGTGATGAATCAAATACTGAAACAACTCAACAAGCTAGTCGATGTTATCCATGCCTCTGATCGCACATCTGATAAAACAGTACAACGAGAACTCGCCCTCATCAAGGTAGCGTTCACAGAGGAAAATCGATCGGATATTCTCCTCCTCATCAAGTCGTTTAACACGTATATCGTGGACATTTCAAACAAGTCAATCATTATCAGTTTTTCGGGGACAGAAACCGAACTTGATCCTCTTGAAGTATTGCTTTCTAAATTCGGCATCATAGAGATTATACGAACTGGATCTCTTGTCATGCTCCGTGGAGATGACCTCAGCACCTAAACTCTGAGTCTGCCCGCGAGCCCGCACAAGCCCACCCTAAGCTCGCACAAGCCCGTTCATTGACATGAAGTACTCTACTTCGTTATACTGTTTAAAGTGATTGTTATTAAATCAAAAGAGCAGATTCAAGATATCCGTACTGCAGGAAACATTATCAAGCACACCTTTCATGTCCTCCACGATTTCTTGAAAGAACATTCTCAAAAAGGCATTTCAACAGAAACCATAGACAAACTCGTGCATCAAATAATAACGAAAGAAGGTGCGGAACCAGCTTTTCTTGGGTACAATGGCTATCCCGCAGTAAGCTGTATATCCATCAACGAAGAAGTGATACATGGCATTCCGCGAAAAGACAAGACATTTTCTTCTCATGATGTAGTAAGCATTGACATAGGCGTACGTTTTAACGGACTCTATGCAGACAGCGCAAAGACCTTCTATCTTGGAAACGACGAAGAAATTCTTCGCCTTCTGTACACCACAAAAACTGCCCTTGCAAAAGGCATCGCAGTGGCTAAGGCGAACGTATCTGTTCTGGACATATCACGGGCGATACAAAAACACGCAGAAGCAGAGAACCTTGGCATAGTCACCGAGTACTGTGGTCATGGTGTGGGAGTAGATCTCCACGAAGAGCCCGAAATTCCTAACTACTATCATCGAGCTTTCCACAAAAAACTCAAAAAAGACATGGTCATAGCAATAGAACCCATGTTTACTCTCGGCACTGGTTCCGTTCGACTAGCAGAAGACAACTTCACTGTCATCAGTGATGACAATAGCATGGCGGCACATTTTGAACACACTGTTCTTATTACCGAAGATGGTTCAGAAATTCTGACCTAAGGAAGAATACCCTATGTCCACCATAAAACAACGTATAAAACCGTCTCTGTTCTTCCTCTTCTTTTTGCTTGTGTTCTTCTCGCATTCGGACACGTTCGCTAGAGAGCAGAAAGACATTATCCAGCAAGCACTACGTTCTACGGTTTCCATAGAAAACAAACAAGTCAAGCTACGTGATCCGTACAAGGCATCCAAGGATTTCTTTGGTTCTTCTGATTTTGGAAATTCTCTTTTTCCACGAGAGGACATCAGTTCTTCGGTCTTTGTAGGATCGGGAGTCTTAATCGAAAAAAAACAGAACGAGTACTTTGTTCTGACAAACTACCATGTGGTCGAGGACTCGGTAACACTCTGGATAAGCATTTTTACAGGAGAAATCTTTCAAGCAACGTATCTCTACGGAGACAAAAAACGAGACCTTGCTATTGTTTCTTTTCGCTCAAACCAGGAAATTCCGATTGCAAAGTTTGTTTCTTCAAGTCCTGTAGAAATCGGTGACGAGGTGTTTGCCATAGGAAGCCCCTACGGGTTTCCCTTCACCGTTACACGAGGAGTGATATCGGCTCTAGACAGGAGCATAGAAAAAATAAACAACGTGTTCATTCAAACGGATACAGCGATAAACCCAGGTAACAGTGGCGGATCGATAATAAACAGTGCGGGCGAAGTAGTCGGAATTAGCACGTGGATTTTTACCTCAAACCCACTCCATGGCGGAGGCACCATTGGTATAAATTTTGCAATAGACATACACCACGCACTACGCATCATAGACAGCCTAAAACAGGGCAAGTCCGTCCCCGAGTCCTGGTTGGGGCTTGGAATCGCTTCTATCGATGTCGAGACATTGGACAATCTTGGTATTCGACAAAGATATGCTGCATTTGTCGGAAACATCATTAGCAGTGAGCCAGAAACCGTATCCAAGATGCGAGTTGGTGATGCAATCCTCGCCATCAATGGACAGAGATTGCACACACGTCTCACAGACAACTACAGTTCTATTTTTCCACGAATATCCAATATGGCGGTAGCAAGTACCGTTTCCCTCGTCCTGATCCGAGACGGTCAAGAGCAGACCGTAGAACTTCAACTGACAGAACGACCAAATGACGACACACTTCGTTCTTTGCACCCAAATGTATGGCCAGGGTATGTAGCTCACCCTCTAAAGGAACACAGAAAACAACTGTACGGGCTTCAGAAGACGGATTTTGCACTCTTAGTCGAAGATGTCTACACCCGAAGCCCTGCCTCTATTGCCTCACTAAAAAAGAACGATCTGATTGTAGGGTTTGGAACTCCTTCTTTGAATGACCACTCTTCTTTGAGTGACCACAAGAACTATCTTAAACAAGTAAATACTGCGCTTGCAGAAAACAAGGAACTACAGCTAGATATTCTTCGAGAACAGGGTAAACAAGAGCGAATTATTCTCCTGCCTCCCCTCCTCCCAGACAAGACCACAGAAAGCCCAGTCCCCTCACTTCTTGGCAAGAAGCGCTAACTATTCAATTTTTACAGAAAGTATTTACAGAAACTATTCGCGAAAGAACGAGTAACTATTCAAGAAACCAGTCTACGTCTCGAGAAGCAACATAGCTACCTCTCCAAAGCCCTTGAGAACTGGTAAAGACAAACAAAGTGTCCAAAATGTCGTCGTGAAAAAACCCAAGAACCCCTGCCATATTCAAGTTTCCAGAGCTGTACTTGTTTCCTGCAGGAATCGCGATTTCCGCTATATCCCCACCTGCTAGTTCTCTATACCCGTCATCACTTCCAAAGCTATTCGTAAGTACGGAACCGGGGATAAAACGTGTCCCCACCAAGATGCCTGCAAACCCTACTTCATCGATCTCTATAAAACGAGTAAACTGTATGTTCGGATGAGTCGCCACGGTCCACGTCGTTGCATCGTATTTCCATATACTATCTTGAGCAGAAAGATAAAGTTCGTTTGCCAAGCTTACGTAAGCCCCTCCGATTAAACCAGTCAAGTTGTCTTCTGCTGTTTTTACATCAACCATGTTCAAGGAGCCTGCACTCAGTTCAAAAAGCTGAGACTGCGTGGACACATAGGTAACACCATTTAAATCGACAAATCCTGTAGTATAGTCGTTCCTGTCACTTTCTATAAGTTGTGGGCTTGCTGTTTGGTAGTTCTGATAGTAGTCTATGAGAGCGGCCCCATCTTCTTGCTTCGAAACATTTGCAAAAACGTTATCTTGTCCCTCGATAATAAATATCCTTGACAAGACACCATCAGCTTTGGAAACGGTTTGAACCGAGGTAAAGGTCAGCTGTGTATCAGTTGAAGCATCGCCGTTTATTTGAAACAATGCCGTATCACCGATGTTCACATGGTAATCTTTTATAAGAATCACGTAGGAAGCAAGTGGATCTAAGGAGACAATATCGCCTACACCTTGATGCCCATCAGGAAGAGGGATTACAGTCCAATTTTCTCCGTCCACTTTTCTTCGGTAGAGTGCCCCACCCGTAGAGATTACGTAGAGGTCACCAATGCGAACCATGCCTAAGGTCGTGACTTTGTCTGGAAGATTCGATGTTCGTATGATCTCTTCGTTCTCTATGCTTGCAAAGACAGGCTCTAGCTCTGTGCAGGAATAGAAAAGGGAAGCAAGAACGACCATGAGCACATACAATAATGTGAAGCTTTTCTTCGTTTTTGCTCTAGAATTCGTTTTTGCTCTAGAACACATACGAGAACCCCACGCTTGTGTCTAAGAAATTACCGAGTCGCGAATATTCATTTCCCAATGAATAGTTATAGGTCTGGACATCAAAAAGATATGAAGTAAAAACGCCCACGGCCCAATTTTGATTGATTCTATAGGTAACACCGACCTTTGGTTTTAAGATAAAATCTATTTTGAAATTATCTCCAAACGTTATAAGATTAATTCCTAGTGCAAACGACACGGGAAATTCTATTGGATAAATCTGAAAGGTATATTTTACATGTACGCTTATTGGTGCAAAAAGTAAAAACCTGTTGTTCGGAGAAAGCAGAAACGAACCATTTATTTCCATCCCAACAGACAGTGCTCTCCAAAGATATATGTCCCACTCAAGCCACGCCGAAGTTCCCAAAGACAGGTTTGTCTTGCTTATGTATTCTCCTGTAAATTTTTGAAAAAAGAGAGGAACAAAGACTCCGACTCCTAAACTTAAACTCCCTTGACCTGCTTCATACCTTGGTATGTATCGTTCAGACGATTCAAGCAAGGGGACTGGTGGTGTTTCTCCTTCAAATTCTTCAGGAGCGTTTTGGGCAAAGACAGATGTACTACACAATGCAAATAGAACTATACAGAGTAAAAACCGTTTTATATACATATATCTATTCTAGGGTATCACTTACCGAGAGGATATGTCAAGAATACCGAGCAAAAATCGATTACACACGGGTGCTACCCTTCCTCGTCTTGACTGAGTAATTTTTTAAAGTTAATCTGCTCTTCTAGATAGCGAATATGGGGGTACGTTGGTTTTATTGTTTTCAACTTGTCTAAATAGGATCGAGCTTGTTCGAAATCATTCTCTAGAAGGGCCAATCTAATGTATTGTGAGTGTAAGAGTACCGATATCTTCTGTGTGGGTACGAGAGATAGCTTTGATTCAGATTGAATCAAGTACTGATAGGCTTTTTCTCTGTCTTTTTGAGAAATGCTCCACGACGCAAGATTATACGAATGCCACCATGGCAATTCATCACTGTCCAAGAAATTAAGATCTAAGTCCTTGATCTTTGCTGTATCACGTGCCTCGTTCGAAAGATCAGCATAAATCATGTAGGGATAGAGTCTTTTTGCATGGGCTTCAAATCGTTGAAAAAACTGATCTAGGGTAGGACTACTGAAAAAACTCAGATGTCTTGCCATGCTTTCTAGCCAATAATAGAAGGTCTCCTTGTCTGGGTTATCAACATGTTCTTCTAGTTTCTGCCAAAGAAAGACCTCTAGATGAACTAATTCATTGTTACTGAACAATTTTTTAAGAAATTGAAAGGTATTGTCCGAACGTATTTTTTGATCAAGGACGTACTTACTCTCTGTAAGCCAAGCCTCTCCTGCAACACGATCATACTTATATAAATAGAGCAGAAACTGTAGCGTTAGGGCTACCGACCTCTCCAATCGTTTTTGTAAGCGAACAAAGACCCTCCCTAGTCCTTCTATGTCCTGCTGGGAACCATAATTTCGTACGAGCCAAATATAGAAATGAAAGAACTGGTCGCTTAGTTCGGCATAGGGGTATTCTGCTTCTAGTTTCTTTAAGTACAAAAGAGCCGTGTTAAGATCGCGTTCTTTGTACAAACTCTGTGCTTGACGAAAAAGTTCCTCGCGAGAAAGTATGTCAATTTTTTCTTGATTGCTCAATTGAGTTTGAGTAAGGTAATTGTTAAAACGTTGTACGAGCTCTGTTTCTTCTGAACGCCATGTACCACTGATTGTATTAAAATATCTCTGAGCGCTTTCTTTGTCTTTTCCAAATACATGGTACATGGAAATAAGAAAGGGGAAAACTTCGTTCTTGCTTATGCCCGCAAGTTCATGATAGTCTTGTATCTTGCTCCCTTCTGGGCCTGAGACCCTACGTATGAGAGAGAGAATCTCATCAGACTTCGCTAAGAGAGAAAGTGCAAGCTGCTTGTCAAGAAAAGCGTAGTAGCGCATCAAGGCAGGGTACTGCTTCCAAAGCTCGTCCCGATCTATGGTGCTGTTTCGCAACGTAGCCAGATCCTGTTTTTTCAGATGATATCTTACAAAAAGTGCATCGAGAATTACACCAAGGTTTTTTTCTCTCGCAATGTCCAAGGTGCTTGTGTATGCATCTTCGAGCTCGTTTGCCTGGAGACGTTTCAACAAAGAAAGATACTGATCTAGAGTTTGTGCTCTCTTTGACAAGAGCATCCAATCGCTTTCAAGTAGTTCCGGATTCGCATCATACCTTTCTAAACGAGAAAGGAAGTACCGATGGCTACGGCTGTTCTGAAAAAAAAGAAATCCTACAAGAGCACCAACAAGAACGACAAGAAGGAACACTGAAAGCTTCCATCTTCGTCCTCTCTTCTTCCGAGATGCATCATCCATGACATCTGTTCTGTCGGTTGATTTATAAGAATCAGACATGGCTATAGTATAGCACCTAAGTGTGGCATCTAGGGGTTAATTTTATCTAAAATCGCATTGATCAATAAATATGAGTTGCTTTCTCCAAAGGTTTTTGCAAGAATAATGGCTTCGTCAATAACTAATGCCTTCTCGGTAGGTTCGGGAAGAAAACGCAACTCTGCTACCGCTAGTCGCAGTATGGCAACAAGCACCCACGACAAGCTTCTCATATCGACGTTTTTTGCGTTTTCTTCGATGATGTAATCGATATCCTCTTGGTTTTCTACTACACAACGAAAAAAGTCGACAGCTACTTCCATCTTTTCTGAAGGAGAAAGAAAGTTTTCTAGAATCTCGTCTTCGCTTAAGATCCTCTTTCGAGGGGAATTGAGACCGTACATGTAGACAGCCTGGAAAGCTGTCACTCGTTGTTTATGAGCACCCACAAATTTTTATCTCTCTTCTACGTGTTATTTAAACTTAGGATCGAGAATTCGTATCTTTGCTTTTTTTCGCAATTCTTCCACTTCGACCTTGATCAGTTCGGTAAATTTTTGCTGTCTGTATTGATCCTGCAGTGTTGAAATAATTCTCTCTCTTACGGTAACTCGTTCCCCCGGTAGTATGGGATCATCTAGAGAAAGAAGTTTTGCCGAACGCTTGTCCGTTACCTTTACTATGTGGTATCCGCTGTTAGACTCTATTGCTGAACTTACTTCACCTTCTTTCAGAGAGAAAATAAGATCGAGAAATGAAACACCAAGAATTCGTTTCGTCTGGTCGTCCCGTATTATGTACCCTAGATCTCCCCCTTCTATCTTTACGTTTTCCAATGATTTCTTTAGTTCGGAATCGAATTTATCGCTACTCTTCTTTATTGTCTTTGCAGATCGTTCTGCCTCGTCTTTCATCTTCCTTCTGTCTTGACTGCTCACATCTCGAGCATCCCAAAATAGATGTTCTATGCGAACCATGGCAGGATTCAAAAAAAGTGTCGCGTATTCCTCGTAGGTTTTTGTAATATCTGCATTACTCGGGGTTCTTACTTCTCGTAATTCATTCTCGTATTTTACCGTAATATACTGCTCCTGTATCAAACGTTTACGTATCTGCGTCCTATACTCGGCCCAGGAAAGACCCGTTTGTTTCTCCATGAGTGTTTTGAAATCCTCATCAGAAATGGGAGTGCCGTATGCTTCTTTTTGGAGTTTAATGATCTCATCGATTTGCTGTGACCCCACATTAAGACCTTGGGCATTCGCCGCCTGAGAGATGAGGATATCATCGATGGTTGCCTCCAACACATCTTTTTTCGTCAGTGACGCACTAAAATCTCCATCGAGACTTGCTGTTTGCTTTGCCAACAGATTATATTGTTTATCTATTTTATTCTTTGTGATGCTTTCGGTCTTGATATAGGTAACCACTGCAACACTTTTATCAAGTATCTGTGAAGTGGCATCAAGGGTAGTAAGAAAAAACACAGAGGCAATACCGATGATACTAAGATTTCTAAGGAAGCGATTCTTCGTTAGTACTTGATTAGAGTATTTATTTTGCATGGTTTTACTATAGTGTATTTGATAATTGTTTACAAGAACAAAGATCTCGTTTTTTCTCTTGTGTGTTCAGAATGTGTCAGAAATCCCTC
>JACSEG010000257.1_pt1 | contig 10010 bp, 5 predicted proteins | sample 8225521 | NCBI WGS metagenome assembly JACSEG01 (sample SAMN15705060, study PRJNA637333) | viral metagenome | isolation source: viral RNA from sea star tissue | host: Pisaster ochraceus | place: USA:Santa Cruz | collected 2018
GATCAGGAGACGCAGGCGGTGGCAAAGCGGAGAAGACCAGCTTCGATGTAGTACTCAAATCGGTGGATCAGAAGATTCCTGTAATTAAGGTGGTGAAAACCATCGCAGGTCTCGGTCTAAAAGAAGCGAAAGATCTCGTGGAAGGGGAGAACCAGAAGATAAAATCTGGTGTCTCTAAAGCCGAAGCTGAGGAAATAAAAAAGAAGGTCGAAGAAGCTGGGGCTACTGTAGAAATAGTATAGTAGGCTAGCACAATATATAAAGTCTGCGTCCGTTCCTTTGTGGAAGGGATGTGGGCTCTATTTTCTTATACATGGAGGCAAAATGGTTGCACCAAAAAATGCAGTAAAAAGAAAGGTACTAGGTAGGTCATCACATTTTGACCTAAGCATACCGAATCTTATTGATATACAACTCAACTCATACGAGAGTTTTATTCAGTTAAAACGCTTGGAAAAAAACGAAGAACTAAAGAATCAGGGTCTCGAAGAGATCTTTAAAGAGATATTTCCCATAGAAAGTAACAAGGGCACCCTTGTGTTGAATTATCAATCATATTTTTTGGAACTTGAAAAAGTACAATTTAGCCCTGAAGAATGTATAAAAAAAGGGATAAGCTACGCGGCACCTCTTCTTATCAGAGTAACTCTGTTTTCTAAAGACACAGGGGAAATCAGAGAGAGAGAACTCTATCTTGGGGACATGCCACTCATGACGGGGCAAGGCACCTTTATTATAAATGGTGCAGAGCGTGTCATGGTTAGTCAGATACACAGAAGCCCTGGCGTTGTGTTTGAATGGGGCGGATCGAACAGAGCACGAGAGTCTCTGACTGCAAGGATCATTCCTTATCGAGGTTCTTGGATCGAATTCGAAATAGACATAAGAAAAAAATGTCTGTGGGTACGTATAGACAAGTACTCAAAAGTCCTTGCTACGTTGTTTTTACGGGTACTCGGACTAGACAGCAGAGAAAAAATACTTCATTCCTTCTATCCCGAAAGTGAAGTTGTAAACATAAAGAAAACACCCTCCTCTCAGATAGATGGGCGAGTGTTGTACAAATCGGTAATCGTGCAAGACACAGAAGGAAGTGTAAATCTTAGTAAGCTTGCGGGAGAAAAAGTCCTTGTCGCTGACATCGATGACTTTCTTAATGCAGGTATCGAGGAATTAGTTCTGATAAAGGGCATGGAAGCATCCAACGATGCGGACGCACTGCTTTTTAACTGTTTCGAGCAAGAGATGGCACTGTACCAAGAAGAAGGCGAGCTAGAGCCTAGCATGGAAACAGTCTGTAAGGTTTTTGGAACGGTTCTTAAAAAGAACGACAGGTACGAACCTGACAGCATTCAAAAAGAAATACTCTCAATGTTTTTTGACGGCAAACGTTACGACCTTGGAAACGTAGGACGATACAAACTGAACAAAAAGTTCAACTATAAAAAAGAAATGAAAGAATCAACGCTCTTGCTAGAAGATCTGATTCATACCTTGCTTCACCTTATCAAATTGTACAAGGGTGTGGAAAAGGTAGATGACATCGATCACCTTGGCAACAGACGAGTGCGAGCTGTGGGAGAACTTGTAGGCTTGGAGTTTAAAAAGGCACTGATACGAGTTGCCAGAAACGCAAAAGAAAAGCTATCGATCAAAGAGCGAAGAAGCGACTTTAAAATACAAGATTTGCTTACCATCAAACCAATACTCAGTGCGATAAAAGAGTTTTTTAGCTCTTCTCCACTCTGTCAGTTTATGGATCAAATCAACCCTCTTGCCACATTAACACACAAAAGAAGACTCAACGCCCTTGGGCCTGGAGGTCTTTCTCGGGAGAGAGCTGGTTTTGACGTGCGTGACATTCATTTTTCTCATTACGGAAGAGTCTGTCCCATCGAATCACCAGAAGGACCGAATATTGGTCTTATCATGTCCCTTACCAACTACGCTCGGGTAAACGAGTATGGCTTTCTTGAGACACCTTATAGAAGAGTGGAAAAAAGCAAAGCGACAAGCAAGATCGAATATCTTTCAGCCATGGAAGAGGATCTCTACGTCATTGTTCAGTCAGACGCAAGGCTAAACCCAGATGGGACCTTTGTCGAAAAGCTGGTTCCGGCAAGAAAAAAGGGAGACTACTTCAATGTCTCTCCCGAAGACGTGAAATTTATGGATGTTTCTCCGAAGCAGTTGCTTTCGGTGTCGACATCGCTGATCCCCTTTCTTGAGCACGATGATGCGAACAGAGCCCTCATGGGATCCAACATGCAACGTCAGGCAGTGCCACTTCTGAAGCCGAAACCACCTCGTGTAGGGACCGGCATGGAGTTTAAGGCTGCCTATGATTCTGGTGTTGTGAAGACAGCAAAAAAAGAAGGAGTGGTCACTCGAGTGACAAATTCCTGCATAGAGATACAGACAAACAAGGGAAAGAAAGATGAAAGCATGGAGGTCTATCCGCTTACGAAGTGGAAGAGGACAAACCAAGACACCTGTTATTCACAAAAGGCTCTCGTAAAAGAAAACCAAGAAGTGCAGGCTGGCGAAGTTATCGCTGACGGACCCGCGACCAACGGCGGAGAACTGTCGCTTGGACAGAACGTCGTGGTTGGATTTCTTCCGTGGAACGGCTATAACTTTGAGGACGCGATTGTTGTCTCAGAGCGTGTCGTGCAAGAAGATATATTCACTTCGATACATCTTAAGGAATTCCAAATAGAGGTGCACGAAACACGTCAGGGAGTGGAGATCATAACCAACGACATCCCCAATGTGCCAGAGCGAGTGCTTAGCAAACTAGACGAAGATGGGATTATTACGCTTGGATCTTCTGTGTATGCAAACGATATTTTGGTAGGCAAGATTAGCCCGAAGGCAGAGTCTGAAATAGAACCCGAAAAGCGACTTATCACACACGTCTTTGGTGAAAAAGGAAAAGAGGTGCGAGACACTTCTCTTCGTCTTCCTCACGGAGTTGATGGCACCGTCATCGACATACGCAGACTTAACAGAGAAAACGGCGATCAACTTTCTGCCGGTGTTCAAGAAGTCGTGCGCGTTCTTGTGGCAGCAAAGCGAAAGCTGAAAGAAGGCGATAAGATGGCTGGACGACATGGAAACAAGGGGGTAATAGCAAAAATAGTCCCCGTTGAAGACATGCCCTATATGGAAGACGGAACGCCGATCGACATATGTCTTAGCCCCTTGGGTGTGCCATCACGAATGAATATCGGACAGCTCTTAGAGGCAGAACTCGGTCTTGTTGCACACAAAGAAGACGCATGGTTCACCACGCCGGTATTTGAGTCCGTGGAGATCAAAGACATAGACAAGTTCAAAGAGACAGCACAGATACCACCATCAAACAAGATTACTCTCTATGATGGAAAAACAGGAGACGCGCTGAAAAACGAAGTCATGGTTGGTTGTCTGTACATGCTAAAGCTTCACCATCTTGTTGACGAAAAGATGCATGCACGTTGTACGGGAACGTACTCACTTGTAACGCAGCAACCTCTTGGAGGAAAGGCCCAGTTTGGAGGCCAACGTCTTGGAGAGATGGAAGTCTGGGCGCTTGAAGCATATGGTGCTGCACATACCTTGAACGAGTTTATGACAGTAAAATCAGATGATTTGCAAGGGAGATTAAAAATCTACGAATCTATAGTAAAAGGTAAAAACTATTTGGAAAAAGGCGTGCCTGAATCTTTTCGGGTTCTTATGCACGAACTAAGAGGTCTAGGGCTAAACATTACCGTGTTCGGCGCTAAAGGAAACCAAGTAGCATTAACTGATAGAGATGAAGAACTCATTGCAAAATCAGAACAAAATTTTTAAAAAAAGATGATACAAAATATCAAACACGTAACATACAGTACTGTAGGAGTGGTCAATGTCTAAATTTTTATCTACAAAGATCGATATCGCAAGTGTGAAACTAAGCCTTGCATCCCCAGAGCAGATTCGTGCCTGGAGTTATGGGGAGGTGAAGACTCATGAAACGATTAACTATCGAACTCTAAAGCCAGAGAAGGACGGTCTGTTTTGTGAGAAAATATTTGGAACCACAAAGAATTGGGAATGCCAATGTGGTAAATTCAAGTCCAGCAGATATCGCGGAGTCGTCTGTGATAGATGTGGCGTAGAAGTAACTCACTCTAAGGCAAGACGAGAGCGAATGGGAAGCATTGAGTTGGTCTCTCCCGTTGCCCATGTATGGGTGTACAAATCGGTCCCTTCAAAGCTTGGCGATTTTCTTGGAATTTCGGGTGCCGAACTACGTTCTGTACTGCTCTATGACAAGTACATTGTTGTCGACCAAGGAGACACAGAGCTCGCACAGTTGGCTGTTATCACCAAACGAGAATACGAAGAGCTGGTACAACGAAACTATAACTTTACCGCTGGCAAAGGAGCGGAAACAATAAAGCAGATACTGCACATGCTGGACGTTGAACTTCTTATACAGGATCTTCGACGACGTATGAAAGAAAGAGACAGCAAGGCAAACGCCCTGCTTCTTCGAAGGTTAGAGATAGCAGAGCAGTTTAAAAACTCAGGGAACCATCCTTCATGGATGATACTTGACGTTGTTCCTGTCATACCTCCGGACCTACGTCCCATGGTACAGCTAGACGGAGGACGCTTTGCAACGTCGGATCTTAACGACCTCTATAGAAGGGTAGTACGGACGAACGACAGAGTAAGGAAGATGCTTGCCATACGAGCACCTCAGATAATGATAGAAAACGAGAAGCGTATGCTGCAACAAGCGGTGGACGTTCTCTTTGACAACACCAAAGACGTAAAGATAGGCACTGGTCGTCAATCTAAATGTCTTGCAGACATGTTACGTGGAAAGCAAGGACGTTTTCGACAGAATCTTCTTGGAAAGCGGGTCGACTATTCGGGTCGTTCTGTGGTTGTGGTTGGGCCAGAACTAAAAATCCATCAATGTGGTGTTCCCATCAAGATGGCAACCGAGCTGTTCAAACCTTTTATAGAGAACAAGCTCATAGAGAAGGGAGTGGTCTTTAACGTAAAACGTGCACGAACTCTTATCGAGCAAGAAGCAGAAGAAGTGTACGAGGTCCTCGACGAGGTCGTCAGTGAGCATCCTGTACTACTCAACAGAGCTCCCACCTTGCATAGACTCGGCTTTCAGGCCTTTGAACCCATACTTGTTGAAGGCAAGGCACTTCGATTGCATCCTCTTGTCTGTCATGCGTACAATGCCGATTTTGACGGAGATCAGATGGCAATACATGTTCCTCTTTCTCAGGCAGCACAGACAGAGTGTTGGGGGCTTATGCTATCAGCACGAAATTTACTCAACCCTGCCAACGGAGAACCTATAGTATTTCCTTCTCAGGACATGGTGCTTGGTAATTATTACCTGACCGGTGCAAGAAAAGGAGCACGAGGGGAAGGAAAACGTTTTAGTAGCATACAAGACGTCCAATTCGCGGTAGAGAATGACTATATCGAATATCAGGCACTGATTAAGGTGCGTATCGATGGAAAATTCATTGAAACAACCGCAGGCAGAATAACTTTCTCGTCAGCACTTCCCGATCGAATACCGTTTCAAAACAAAACCTTCGGTGAAAAAGAACTGAGAGATCTGATAAGTTTTGTCTATAACGAGTTTGAAACAGCAGTCTTGGTAGAGATGTTGGACATACTCAAAGAGTTAGGATTTAAGTATGCTACCTTTTTTGGATCGACCATAGGAGTAAGCGACATCATTGTTCCCGATAACAAGACGGAACTCATCGTAAAAGCAGACAAGGAAGTACAGACCATACAAACACAATACCAGTCGGGAATCATCACAAACGAAGAACGATACAATCGTGTTGTTGAACTGTGGAACAGAACCAACAACCAATTGACCGATGAGTTGATGAATGGTCTAGAAAAGGATCGAGAAGGATTTAACCCCATCTTTATGATGGCCCACTCTGGTGCACGAGGAAGTCGCAATCAGATTCGTCAGCTTGGTGGTATGCGTGGGCTTATGGCTAAGCCTTCGGGTGACATCATCGAACTTCCCATACGTTCTAATTTCAAAGAAGGGCTCAGTGTATTGGAGTTTTTCTTGTCAACGAATGGAGCACGAAAGGGGCTTGCCGACACTGCATTGAAAACAGCAGACGCGGGATACCTTACGCGAAGGTTGGTAGACATCGCTCAGAACGTTGTTGTCTCTATGGAAGACTGTGGAACCATCAACGGCATAGAGGTGCAGGCCATAAAAGACGGAGAAGATGTGGTAGAATCACTTTCCGATAGAATTCGTGGTTGTTATACCCTAGAGCGGGTAATACATCCCATTTCGAACGAGGTGCTTCTTGATATTAACCAAGAGATAACAGAGAAAAATGCTCGCTATATGGAAGAGATAGGAGTCGAAAAGGTGATGATACGTTCGGTGCTCACCTGCGAAGCAAGGAAGGGAGTCTGTCAAAAATGTTATGGCTACGACCTTGCAACCAATCACACCATAGGAATAGGCGAGGCAGTGGGAGTTGTTGCAGCTCAGTCTATCGGTCAGCCAGGAACACAGTTGACCATGAGAACGTTTCACATAGGTGGAGTTGCAACCAGTGAGAGTCATGATAACTTTATCAAGCTAGACTATCCTGTACTAATCGGTCCCGTCATAGGAAGTAGGGTTGTTCTTCCCGATCGTGGTACTGTTATGACACGAAAAGGGTACCTGAAGGTCTCTCGTATTTTTGAACGGTACAAGCTAAGCGATGTTACTAAACTGCACGTAGAAGATCAGCAGAAAGTCCCCAAGGATTTTGTTGTTGGTGAATTTGTAGACAAAGCAGAGCTAAGAACCGACAAGCCTTGTATTGTAAGAATCGTAAAGAAAACACTACTCCTTGTGAACGTTGAGCAGGAAATACAACTGCGAACCGGATCAGAACTCAAGGCAGAAGAAAACGAGATAGTCGAGAAGGGTGAACTAGTAGCGAGTTTTGATTTGTTCAGTGAGCCCATTATTAGTGAGGCAGTAGGGTTTGCAAAGTACGAAGATATCATTCCTGGTACTACCATGCGCGAAGAGATAAACCAAGAGACGGGGAAGGTAGAAAAGAAGATCATAGAATCAACAGTATTGTCTATCAATCCACGTATTTTGATTGTAGACGAGAACGGAGACACAAAAGTTGTGTATTCGCTACCGTTTAACTCTTACTTGAGTGTCGATAACGAACAAGAAATCAACGTGGGTCAGGTCATTGCAAAAATGCCCCAAGAGAGTGTGAAAACGAGAGACATCACCGGAGGTCTGCCGAAGATAAGCAAGCTTTTTGAAGCTCATAATCCAAAAGACGTAGCTGCGATTCTTTCAAAGATTGATGGAACGGTAAAAAGCATACAGTCAAAGGATAGAGGGCGAACCGTTACAATAGAAGATACGTTTAACAAGCAGTATGCCCATCAGGTGCCTCTAGGAAGGCATATGCTTATTCGAGTAGGTGATCAAGTAAAGGCGGGAGAGTTGCTCTGTGATGGAGAAACAAGCCCTCATGACATATTGAACATACTCGGCGAGAACGAACTGCAGCTCTTTCTTATAAACGAAATACAAGAAGTATATCGACTGCAAGGAGTAAACATTAACGACAAGCACATCGGCATCATAATCAGACAGATGATGAGAATGCTCGAGGTAGTGCAGGTTGGTGACTCTTCTCTTATACAGGGGCAGTTTATCGATAGGTTCAAGTTTCGAGAAGAAAACGAAAGCATCGTAAGAAAAGGTGGTCAGCCTGCAATAGCAAGACCCTGCCTCTTAGGCGTCAAGAAAGCAAGCGTAAACGTGGAATCATTCTTGTCGGCAGCTTCGTTTCAGGAGACCACAAAGGTATTGACCAACAAGGCGATCGAGGGGGCAGTGGACAATCTCTACGGTCTCAAAGAGAACCTTATTCTTGGTCAGCTTATTCCTGCAGGTACGGGGCTTGACTACTATCAGAACATAGAGTTGTTTGACAAGGACTTGAAGAATCTTGATGACAAGGTACAGGCAATCTTAGAAGAACGAGAGCTAGAAAAAGAAGCGATACGTAAGAATGCACAGATAGAAGAGCAGACGGAGACGTTTTAGTACATACGTTCTTGTAGTTTGAGCAGCATGTGCTTTTTTCGAGAATATCTTTCTGTCCCTAAGAAGAAACGGGTTGCGATGTACACCACCGCCGATGATGTCCTCGTAGAGCTCTGTTTTACCGATGCAAAGTATACGACCGCTATTCACGCAGGAACCCTCGGAGAAGTGAAAAAACATCCGGGTGTTTCCCGCTGTCGAAGAGAAGTCGAGGAATATCTTTTAGGAAAAAGGAAGAAATTTGATGTTCCTTTTCGCTTTTTGTGGGGAACAGCGTTTCAGAAGCGAGTATGGAAAGAAATGTACAAGATAGGGTACGGAAAAACCCTATCGTACGAGAAATTGGCAGAAAAAGCAGCAAATTCAAGGTCGGTGCGTGCGGTAGCCAGTGCTGTTTCCCATAATCCAATGATATTCGTGCTTCCTTGTCATCGTGTTATACGAAAATCAGGAGAAACAGGGCAATATCAAGGAAGTCCGGAACTAAAAAAGACGCTTCTTGACAGAGAAAGACATTCCAAGTAGATTAAGTATAGAAGAATTTTTTTTAAAAAATCATAGATTCTCGCTTTACAAAAATTATATATATTGTTATAATTATAATTCTGTATAGGGTATGTAGTTCTGTATAGGTAAAGATATAAAGAGGTAAGATGCCAACGATTAATCAACTAGTTCGTAAAGGACGAAAGAAGACAGCAAAGAAGACAAAGTCTCCTGCACTACAACTCTGTCCCCAGAAGCGAGGAGTGTGTACGCGTGTTATGACAGTAACGCCCAAGAAGCCGAACTCTGCTCTGCGAAAAGTTGCTCGTATTCGACTTACCAACGGAATAGAAGTTACTGGCTATGTGCCAGGCGAAGGGCATAACCTACAAGAGCATTCGGTCGTATTGATTCGTGGTGGCAAGGTAAAAGACCTTCCTGGTGTGCGATATCATATTATTCGTGGAGCGAAGGATTTACTTGGAGTAGAAAAGCGAAGACGAGGAAGATCAAAGTATGGAGCAAAGAAACCAAAGGCATAGCATGAAGAGTATAGGAGAAAAAAGCAATGGGTAGAAAATTTAAAGTACCTCCCATTTCATATGAGATTGATTATAAATATCACGACCCCACGCTCTCTAAGTTTGTAAATTCTTTGATGTCACAGGGGAAGAAGTCAACGGCACGAAAAATAGCGTACGGAGCCTTGGCAATTCTAAAGGAAAAAGTTGAAGGAGAAGAGCTTGAAACTTTTCACCAAGCACTAGGAAAAGTGAAACCTGAACTTGAAGTTAAATCAAGAAGGGTTGGTGGAGCGACATATCAGGTTCCCATCGAGATAAGTTCCAAACGAAAACAAGCATTGGCGATACGCTGGCTTATTTCGGGTGCACGGAAACGTTCTGGAAAATCCATGGAGGAGAAGCTTGCCGCTGAATTGATGGACGCATTTAACTCCACGGGCGCCGCCTTCAAAAAGAAGGAAGAAACACATAGGACGGCAGAGTCAAACAAGGCATTTTCACATTACCGCTGGTAAGTGTGATACAGTGCGCAGGTTTTCTGTCTATTTATGTCAGGAGCAGGTTCTAATAGACCTGAACCATTTGTTGCAATACACAAGTAACAACGATGGTAATTCTATTAGATAACGGTTTCAACATTTCACTCTTGAGTATTTCACGAGTAAATTAGCCGTTATTAGTTTGTATTAAAAATAAATATGCTTCGTCGAAGTCTTGTGCTAAGAGAAGTATTGAAAAAAAGATAATGTATAAAAGGAGACTGCTATGGCAGAAAAGCAAAAATTCGAAAGAACGAAACCTCATATAAACGTGGGGACTATAGGACATGTAGATCACGGTAAGACAACCTTGACTGCGGCTGTATCAGCGTACAG
>JACSEG010000258.1_pt1 | contig 9993 bp, 8 predicted proteins | sample 8225521 | NCBI WGS metagenome assembly JACSEG01 (sample SAMN15705060, study PRJNA637333) | viral metagenome | isolation source: viral RNA from sea star tissue | host: Pisaster ochraceus | place: USA:Santa Cruz | collected 2018
CCCCAGACCCGGGGAACCATGGAAACCCCGGGGTCTGCCCACATGCCTCCATATCGCTACATGGGCCAGCTGTTCAATCTATTTCTTTTGGTTGAAATAGAGCAGCAGTTGCTCATCATGGATATGCACGCTGCCCACGAACGGATTTTATTCGATGCATTCCGGGAAAATCCCGTGCGGGAAGATTTACTTATTCCGCTGGAAATTGAAAACGAGGATCCGCTTATCGCCGGTCACCGAAAGGCAATCAGCGATACGCTCAATAAATGCGGATTTCGCTGCGAGTGCGACGAAGCTGGAAACATGCGGATTTTTTGCGTTCCCGGTTCCCTCAAAGGCAGGGAAAAAATACTCCGGCGCATGGTCAACGAGACATCGTCCGACGTGCAGGATCTGGAACATGGTTTGTACGAAAAAATGGCGTGCAGAACCGCGGTAAAAGACGGCGATGTGCTGCACGACGACATCGCCCGCTTTATTATCGAAGAAAGCTGGAAACTTCCCGTCAAGCGCTGTCCCCACGGCAGGCCCATTTGGTTTTCAATAAAACGGGAAGAGCTTTTCCAACTGCTGGGACGAATCGTATAGCCTCCGGATTACAAGGATGAAAGCATGGTACTGGCCTGCAGGGCCTGATCTGTTCCGCCTCCCCGCGAAATGAGATTTTCAAGCGTAGATCGGGCTTCTTCCTTTTTGTCCTGCGCTATGAGCACTTCCCCAAGCCTGATATACGCATCCCAATAACTTCCATTCATGCTGATAGCGGCTTTTAGACTGTTTTCGGCTTTGCCAAAAGCTTCCATGGCAATAAGGGTCAACGACAGATTGTATCGAAAAAGTGCCGAATTGGACTCGGCGTCAATGGCCGCAGCGGCATGCCGCAAACTATCCTCGTTGAGGTTTTTCAGCCGATAAATGGTCGCTAAATAGTCATTTACGTCAGCTCTCCCGGAATCAATTTTATACGCTTCCAGAATCTCCTCCAGCGCCGCATCGTAATCTTTCCGGATAATGTAAATATCCGCCAATTCTATCCGCGGCTTGATATACGAGCTGTCCTGCTGTATGGCAGTTTCAAATAATGCCTTCGCCTGATCGAACCCGTCCAATTGCCGGGTCGCCAGCCCCAGAGTGTAATTGTGTTGAGGGTCCGAGGAATCCAGGCGAACCGCTTCTCCTGCGTATACCCGCGCATCCCCCGGACGGTTCATATCGAGCAATACCGTCCGAGGAATCCAGGCGAACCGCTTCTCCTGCGTATACCCGCGCATCCCCCGGACGGTTCATATCGAGCAATACCGTCGCCACGTTGTAGTGATTTATTGCTTTTTCGGGTTCGAGCTCCAGGGTTGTGTTGTAGTAATTCAGGGCCTCGCCATAGTTTTTGAGCTTATAATACGTTCTCGCCAATGCGCGATTATTTCTGGCATTGTCGTCGTAACGCACTGCCTGCATCAAATTGGAAAGAGCACCGTCCAAATCGCCGCTTTCAATCAAAAGCTCTCCGATGCGATTATAGGCGCTGGCGTAATCGGACTTGACGGCCACTGCTTTTTTATAATTTTCAATGGCAAGATTGTCCTGATTCATACGCTCCAAAATAAGGCCGAGATTAAAAAATGCCCTCTGGTTTGATGAATCCAGGAATACGCAGGCTTCGTAACTCTGCCGGGCATCCGAATAGCGTCGCGCGTCAAATTGAGCGTTTCCCAGTGCGTAAAAGATATCGGAGTTCGTGCTGTTTAGTTCGGCTGCCGAGAAAAGTTTGCGTATGGCCTTGTCGTACTGCTTTGTCTGATTGAAAATCCTTCCCAAAGTATAATAGGGTTCCCAAAGCTCTTCGTCCCTGGCTATGGACTGTTCCGCAAGCTGTATGGCATTGGAAAGGTTATCGTTATTGCTGATATCCTCTTCAACATAGGTTTCGGCCATTCGCGCGTAGGCCAGCGCCGAATCTTCGTCAAGCTCAAGCGCCTGTTTTATTTTGCCCCGGGAATTGACGAACTGTTGCTGTTCCTGCAGGCGTTTGGCCTCCGACAAAAGCTCGTTGATTCTTCGCTGCCGGGCCGCCTCTTCTGCGCTGAGAGCCGCAATGCGAGCCTCCTCGGCCTGAAGGCGGGCTTCCTCGTCCTGCTGACGCCGCAGCTCTTCCTGCCGCCTCTGCTGGGATAGCTGCCTTTGCAGCTCCAGCTCGGCTTCCTGACGTCGCGCTTCGGCCTCGGCTACCCGGGCGGCGGCCTCCCGGGCTCTTGCCGCGGTTTCTGCCTGCTGAGAGGCCAAAGGCTCGCTTTGAGCCGAATTGCCGGTATTTGCGGCGCGTTCGACTGCTTCGGCGACCTGCTTTTGTTCAATCGCACGGTCCCTGATTGCCCGGGCGTCTTCGTCCCCCGGGTTTTGGAGCAATAGGGACTCCACCAAATCCAGTGCGCGCTCGTATTCATTCTGGTCGAGATAATCCGCAGCCAGCACGAGAATATTGTCCCGTTCGCTATTGCCCTTGTCCCCGCCGGAAAATATTTGTGCACTTCCCAGGGCAAGCAAAGTCAGCAAGGCCACTGCAGCAGCCACAATACCGATGGTTTTTCCGTTTCTGGCTAAAAACCCGGGGGTTTCAGCTTTTTTCTTTTCTGGTTTTTTTTCTTGCATTGATTCTCCGCCATATTCCTTGTTGTTTTCAATTTTCGGCACAGCGCTCAATCCGCCCTTTCGAAATCGTCTTCTTCGCTCTTGATGCCTTCGGTGCCGGCGCCCAGGGTTCGGGCTTCGCTTCCCGCCTGATTGAGATTCCCCAGGATATCATTGAGCAGAGCCTCGCGTCGGGCAACTTCTTCCCGGGCCTTTTGTTCCGCAACCAGCTGCTCCTGGCGTCTGCGTTCTTCTTCCAGAGCTGCCAGCCGTTTTTCCTCGATTTTTCTGGTTTCTTCGGCGACGATTTCGGATTGTACTGCCCCGATCATCTTGCGAACATCGTGCACAGCAGCGTGATTCGGTTCCAGATTGAGAAAACTCTGGTAATCGCTTAACGCAGCATCAAACTCCCCCCCGCTCAGGCGCGTATTCGCGCGATTGAGATAGGCCAGTGCGTAATTGCTCCGGCTGCCAATGGCAAGGGTGAATTTATCGGATGCTGCAGCGAGGTCGCCTTTGTGCAGGTAGAGATTTCCCATATTAAAATAAAATATATGGCGTTTATCCCGCGAATAGGGCAAACCTTTCTCCAGGGTGCTGATTCCCTGATCGAAAAGTTCCATTTGCTCGTAGCTGTATCCCAAATAAAGATAAACATCAGCTGCGGTATTGCCCTGGGCAATTGAGGTCTCGAAAAAAGCCGCAGCTTCGCCCGGATTATTATTGAGAAACTCGGCCAGGCCCTGATCGTAAAAAGAACCGTTTTGAGCCCACACTGCAGGTAAAATAAAAAACCAGAATACCAGAAACGAGAGGCAGCGGATTTGACAAACTTTTGTATATTCATTTATTCTTGACCAAAACATTAAAGTACAGGTTGCAACAATATTCATGATTATTTTACTCCTTGCAGTGTTGGGCATATTTATCGCGGTTGCTGTAATGATCATCGTCAAAATTTTCTTCCAGCCCAAGCAGGTAAAGACAATCTCGCAGCTGTACAAACAGGGAAAATACCCCCAAGCCACCAGACTCTCCAAACATATTCTTTCGAAGGACAACAGAAACGCCAGCGCCCACTATTTCCTCGGACTCTGCTACGAAGCCGAAGGCAAGAGCGAACTTGCACTGATGGAATTAAAAACCGTAAATCAGCTTGGCAAATTTGATGAATATGTAACCGAACAAGCATTTAGAAAGAAAATAGCCCAATTATATATGAAATTCAATCAAAGCGAGGAAGCTCTCAAAGAATATCTCCTGCTGGTGAAAATGGACGAAACCAACGCCGAGTACTGTTTTCTCATAGGAAGCCTGTTTGAAAAACGCAGCCGTAGGGATGTGGCCGTAAATTACTATAAAAAGGCAATAAGCCTGGATGAACGCCATCTGGAGGGGTATGCCGCATTGGGAAGCCTTTTGTACAGAACCCGGAAGTTTGGCGACGCAAAAGTTTATTTGGACAGGGCAACCAAACTGGATCCGAACAACACCATTGGATCATATTACCTGGGCAAAATTCTCAAGAACGGCAAGGATTATTCCGCCGCTATCACGGCATTCGCGAAGGCATCAAAAGATCCCGACCTCAAGGTAAAAGCCCTGGCCGAACGAGGCGCCTGCTACATAAATCTGGGAGATATTGACCGGGCATTTTCAGAGCTTTTCAGGGCCGTGAAGCTGAACCGGACTCCTGAAGCGCAGGAAACGCTGTATGCCCGCTACCTGCTCGCTTATTTATACGAAGAAGAAAGAAAAATCGAAGAAGCGATAGAACAGTGGGAGGCAATATACAAAATACGTCGGGATTTCAGGGACGTCGCCGAAAAACTCACTACTTACCAGGATTTGAACAGCGACGATACCATCAAGGATTTTCTCATAGCAGGCCAGAATGAATTTCTCGACATGTGTAAAAAAGCAACGTCGGCCATGGGTTTTAACGTATTGGAAATATCCCCGATAGCCGGAGGCTGCCAGATAATCGCAAGCGAAAACGCCGACAAAAAGTGGAAAAACCTGAAGAGCCAGCCACGGCTCATTGCGTTTATGCGGGTTGCCGACCCCATCGACGAGGGTACGGTGCGCAGTTTTAACGATAAACTGAGGAACCAAAATTATCTGCGGGGGATCATTATTACTTCATCTCATTTTTCCAGGATGGGTCAGATATACGCAGAAAGCCGACCGATTGAATTATACGACAAGAATCAACTTCAAAAAATTCTCAAAACCGCTTTAAAAAACTGATCGGCGCCTGAGGGCAAACGCTAAAATGGTCCACAGAGCAGGAACGCGTCGATCCGGGACGGCACGCCCCAAACATACAGTACATCCCCCTCCTGCCGTCGGTATTCGTTCCTGAACCGCTCAGCCGTATAGGAATCCACAGGAGTTCCGGACTCATCGGGGCGTACAACAAGGACAACCCAGAATCCCTTATCCGGCAGGGACTCGGGTTTCAGACCTGCGGCAAACTCAACTAGTGTTTGCTCCGACTTTTCCCTTATGGCCGAAAATTGACCGCGAATACTGAGTTCCTCAAGGGAATACGTCGTAGCGGTAATGGTGTACATGCCCTCGGGAAGCCGGCCATCGCCAAAACCAAACAACCAGGGATACACAAAGCTGAAACGCTCACCAGCTTTTTTCTCCGCGAACGAGGGCGGCTTGTAATTGGCACTGTTTTCACCGGGAACTCTGGGAAGTAAACCGTCGACCTCCAATTGTATGTCCCAATAAATTTCCGAAATTTCATGGGTGACGCGAATGCTCCGAAAATCTGTTTCTCCCCGTTCGCTCATAAGCCTCAGTGCCATAAAACGGGTAACGGCTTGAGAAGCGGGATCGTACAGATAGAGTGGATAGAGTTCGGCATTGATAAGCGACGGACTATTTACGCTGCACGAAAGCAAAAAAGCCGGGCAACATACAAGCAAAAAGAAAAAAAGAGCCCGAATCGCAGTAAAATGGACCCGGGCTTGTGTCTTTTGGAAAAGCATTAATAACTCTTCATATTTTGCAGCTTTCGCAATTTTTTCTGGAGTTTTCGCTCCAGTGACTTTCTCTTGCGATTTTTAATGGTCGAAGGCTTTTCATAATATTCCCGCTTTTTCCACTCGCGGATTATGCCTTCTTTCTCCACCATTCGTTTAAAGCGCTTGATGGATTTTTCAAGGTTCTCGCCTTCATCTACTTTAATAAACGCTATGGTAATCACCACCTTTATTGTTGATGTTCAGAAAATAACCGGGAAAGGCGCTCACTGTCAAGTAATACAGCGGTCATTACCAGATCGGGATCCACCGCAACCGCGCCAACTGTAAATTCCCAGTGGAGATGGCTTCCCGTTGCGAGACCGGTATTGCCGACAAACGCGATTTCGTCTCCGGTGCTCACTTCATCACCCCGGGAAACGCGGATTTGATCCAGGTGATAGTAATGCGAATATACCCCCGGCAGGTGTTCCAGGACCAACGTGTTTCCCGTGACGATTCTTTCTGTAGACAGTACTACCCTGCCGCCCATGGGAGCAAAAACCGCCGTGCCGGTTTTTCCCCGGTAATCCAAACCATTATGGATACTCGTTACCTTTTTCCCGTTGCTGTACTGATAAACGCGCCTGTCGCCGAAACCCGACGTAGCAGTAATTTTATCCAGCGGCCATCGTCTCTCCTCCTGTCCCGATATCCGGTACCCTTCGCTGTCTACGGTAAGAAGGAGTTCGGAAAGATCCTCGATTTCTTTCTGTCTTTGCGAAGAATTATTGGTTCGTACACCCGTGAGCCTGTTGTTGAGAACGATAGTTTCCCGATTGAATTCACGGGATTCCACGGGAAGTGTATATTCCTTTGCCGAAAACACTTCACCCGACCGCCTGCGCTCCAGAGTCATGCGATACGACCCTGTTGCGGCCCAACTGTCTATTCCTATCAGAAAATAATAGTAGTCGCCAAATTCTTCGCTTTGAACACGCAAGGCTGTGGCACTATATTCCCCGGCACCTTCCTCTTCCGGCCCGGTGACGCGAAGCACGGCGGATTCTCCGGAAACGGAACCGGGAAAGGCCCCCGATTCCGGCAACGGTTCGCGGGATCGAACCGGGGCAATTGCTTCGATAATTCCCCCGGGACTTACCTCGTCTCCCAGCAACATAAAACCGGGAACGCGGGATGCATTTTCTCTTTGGGCATTTTCGAGCTCCTGTTCAACATCCTTTGAAACCGCACAGGACATGACAATTGCCGACAAAAAAATGCATGACAGACCCGTAAAAACAATTCTAGTCATTTCCCGATCCCTGCCTGTTTTGCGGCTCCGACGCGCAAATATCCACGATATTGAGCTGCAGGGTCGAATTGTTTCCGTAGTAATTGCGCGCCAGTTTAAAGGCGCAATCCACAACCGAGCCTGCGTCAAAATCCTTTTTGAGACGGTCCGCCGCAGACCAGTACACCGCAGGCCATTTTCTCCTCCCGCTGGACACGAGCAATTTGAGATGCGTTCCGTCCTTGCCGATTACCTGGGCGCTATCTATCGTTGCGGAACGGACAGCGTAAACCAGTTCTCCGAACTCCATTCCCACCGGTTCAAATATTTTCTGGTAACTTTCGAGTTCTTCGCTCAACTCCGAGTCGTCCAGTTCAAGGTCGACCTCCAACCGGGATCCCGTATCCTCGGAAAGTTCTATGTACTGAGCTTGTTCTGCCAGCCTTTCGAAAAAAATTTTCTCATCGCCATGTTGCAGATGAAAACCCCCTGCCGCGTCGTGACCACCGAAGTCCTGCAGCATGTCTTCGAAGCGGGCGAGAAAATCGGTGACGTGAAAATCTCTGCTGCTGCGTACCGAACCCACAAGTTGCTCACCGACTGTGGCCACTACCATGGCCGGCAGATTAAAGTGCCTGCTGAGCCTGCCGGCGAGAATTCCGGTTATCCCCCGGTAAATGCTGTGATGCTGTACCACTACCATATTCCCCGAATAACGCGTCAAGGATTCTTCCGCCCCGGGAAGAATCGCCGTCCATGCAGTGTTTCCCAGCTCCTTGCGCTTTTCGTTTAATTCAACAATATCATCGGCCAGGCTCACCACATCGCCTTCTTCAAGAAGAAGCCGGGCGGCGAGATCCGGCTGTCCCATGCGACCGGTGGCGTTTATGGAGGGTGTGAGTTTCCAGGATATCGACGTAGAGCGCATGTCTTTGCCCAACAGCCCCATCCGGGCAACAAGTTCCTTTAACCCTTTGCGGGACGTTTGTTCGAGCTGCCGCAGACCATGGCGAACCATAATGCGGTTCTCATTGAGCAGGGGCATCATATCGGCAATAAGTCCCAAGGCTACCAGATCCAGCCTGGACTTGACGCCCAGGATAATGTCCTTGTTTCTGGCATATAACAGCGATATCAACAACTGAACGGCGGCGTCTATTTCACCGTGGCTCGAGCGGCTGAATCTGTTGAGTTTCGATCCCTGGAGCATCCACAACAAACTTTTATTTTTCAGGGCGGGAAACTGTTTCCAGACCTCCGGTGCTATATCGGTGGAGCCTATATCCACCTGACCTCCGAATAGCCGTTTGAGAAATTCTTCCTGCTGATCCTTTTGATATACCAGTATCACCTGGTCTCTGAGAAAGTCAGCAACCTGCATAAGCTGCGGTTCACCGCCATTTGATACAAAGGTTTCCGTTATTCGGTCTTGCTCAACCAGATTGTGCAGTTTTACGGCTTCCAGAATAATACTCTCATTTCCCGGGCGGAGATTGAGAAGGCAAAAGGTTTGATTGTAAAAATCACTTTCGGCCATGTCGAGGGCGGTCCCCACCTTGGCTACAAGGGCAACTGCGCTGAGACCTTCGAAGGGATATGCCTCTCCTTCCACCTTGGGATTGATTATCGCCGTCGCTTCGGGGAGAACATCACCGGTATTGTGATGGTCGATAACGATGGCATCCATACCCAGGGCTGAGGCTTCCATGAGTTCCCGCCTGTTGCCGATGCCGCAATCGACGGTAATAATGAGGCTTACATCCTTTTTGGCATATGCGGCAACCGTCGCGCTATCCAGTCCGTAATGCTCATCGCCCATGGGCAGTTCCCAAAAAACCTCGAGTCCGCGTTGTCGAAGTGCCTGAACCATAAGTACGGTGGCCGTAATTCCATCGGTGTCCCTGTCACCGTAGACCAGAACCTTTTCGCCTTCCTGAACCGCCGACTGTATTCGCTCTACAGCCAGATCCATTTGGGAAAAGAGAAAAGGATTGTGGAGAAAGCGAAGATCTTCATTGAGAAAATACTTTAACGCCTGGGGATCATCTATATTCCGTCCAAGGAAGAGCCGGGCTACAAGCGGTTCCACTGCATAGCGTTTACAAAACAATTCTATTTCAGACTGACTGACGCGAGGGATCATCCATTTCATAGTGTTTCCTGATACGTTTTATTCGTCGTGGGATAAACCCTGCTCATTGCCAATGACACTGTAAATACGGCTACCCGGCGTCATTCGGAAATCGCCGATTTCTATTGTCGTATCCAAAACCGCAATAGCAGAATCCAGTCCGGTTCCGGATCGGGAAAAAACGCGAAGCACCGGTTCTCCCTTTTCCACTTGATCTCCCGGCTTCTTGCAAATTTCGATTCCCACGTCGGGCAACACGTCGTCGCTGGCCACGCTCCGACCTGCCCCGAGAAGCGCCGAAGCCAAACCGACGGAATATGCATCCAGATTTTGCAGGTAACCGGAACCGGAGGCGCTGAGTTCGCGTATTTTGACTCCCGATCGAACGCCGATAGTTGCTTCGGCCTTCTGGCGGTCTCCGCCCTGCAATGCCACGTTTTTCCAAAAGGAATCAAGCGCAGCTCCGCTTCTCAGTACGGCCAGGCTTTTTTCCATGCCTTGCTGGTAACTCGATGCCAATGAACTTGCGACCAGCATCCAGGCCGCCAAATTGAGGGTCACTTCCATAAGATCCCAACTGGGACCGCTGCCGCGCAATCCGTCTTCTTCCAGGGAAGCAGTCCAGCCTTTCATCGAAAGGCAGGCTATGCTCTCCTCCACCTCGAGAAAGTTTCCGACCATTGTACCCAATGGCGTGTTCATATCGGTAATCAGGGCGGTTACGCCCCTTCCTTGTTTGAGTCCGCTGCGAACCAGAGATTCAGCAAGACGCCCGGCATCTTCGGCGGTCTTCATAAAAGCCCCGCTCCCGTATTTTACGTCAAACACCAGGTGTTGGGCACCTTCCGCAAATTTTTTGCTCATGATACTTGCAGTAATGAGGGGAATCGACTCCACTGTGGCGGTAACATCCCGCAGGGCGTAAAGCTTTTTATCGGCAGGAGCGATATTCTCACTTAGCACCG
>JACSEG010000259.1_pt1 | contig 9963 bp, 11 predicted proteins | sample 8225521 | NCBI WGS metagenome assembly JACSEG01 (sample SAMN15705060, study PRJNA637333) | viral metagenome | isolation source: viral RNA from sea star tissue | host: Pisaster ochraceus | place: USA:Santa Cruz | collected 2018
GGCTATAACTGGAGTTATACCAATGTTAGGTAAGCTAAAGGTTGCTTTAATATCTACTGGAGTAGGTGCTATTGTTGTGGCTTTAGGAGCTTTTGTAGCGTTGATGAAATCTGCTGCTGAGACTGGGGCTAAGTTCCAAAAAGGATTAAGTACATTAAGAGCTGTTACTGGTAATACTGCTGATGAGTTATCTGTACTTAACAAGCAAGCTAAAGAGTTAGGGGCTACTACACAGTTTACTGCTATTGAAGTTGTGGGACTACAGACTGAATTAGCTAAGCTAGGTTTTACTATAAAAGATATTGAGAACTCTACCCCAGCTATATTAGACTTAGCTGCATCTTTAGAAGTTGACTTAGCTAGTGCTGCTGAATTTGCTGGGTCTGTCGTTAGGTCGTTTGGATTAACTACTGAAGAAACCCAAAGGGTTGTTGATGTAATGGCTAAAAGTACCTCTAGCTCTGCATTAAATTTTGAAGCATTAAAAGAGAGTTTAAAAGTAGTTGCACCAGCAGCAAGAGCAACTGGTGTTAGTGTAGAGAAGACTGCTGCATTGTTAGGTGTTTTAGCTAATAATGGTTTAAAAGGTAGCGTTGCTGGAACTGGATTATCTAAATCTTTTATAGAGTTAAACAAAAAAGGAATAACTCTCGAGGAAGGAATGAGTAAGGTAGCGAACTCATCAAATAAATTAAATACAGCTATTGAGTTAGTTGGAGTTGTAGGGGCTAAATCTTTCTTAAGTTTAGCAGAAAGTGGAGAAGCTATAACAGACTTAGAACAACAATTTATAGATGCTGGTGGTGCTGCTAAATCAATGGCAGAGATTAGACTTGACAATCTAGAGGGGGATGTAACTAAATTAGGTTCTGCTTGGGAAGGTTTCTTGTTAGGTTTAGAAGATGGAGAAGGTTCTTTAAATAACTTACAAAGAACAATAGTTAAAGGCTTAACAGTTGCGGTTTCTAAATTAGGTAAAGTTGTAGACGTTTTAGCATTCTCTTTTAATTTATTATTTACTAACTCTAAGTTATTAGGTGGAGGCTCTAAAGATTTTCTAGTAGGTGTTTTTAAAATATTAGGTAGTGCTATAACTTTATTTACAAATAAAGCTAAATTAGAACTTTCTGAGATTCCAATAATTGGTAGAGCTATTGATAAAAAGGCAGTGGAAGCTAATATAGCAGAAGCTAAAAAAGGTATTTTAAAAGGAGCTGAGTTGTTAAAACAAAGTTCTGATAAATTTAGAGAAACTGCATTAAACACTTTAACTGCTGGAGCTAGATTTAGAATACAGCAAGAAGGTAAAGCTGAAAGAATTGAAATGGCTAAGCAATCAAAACTTAAAGAAGCTGAGCAAAAAAAGATAGATGAGGAAAGTGAGGAGCAAAGATTAGAAAGAGAAAAAGCACAAAAGGAGTTAAGAAAGCAAATTAAAAAAGCTGCTGACCAAGAGCTTAAAAATAAATTAACTTTATTACAACAAATTGAAGATGCAGAAAATGAGTTCTTTAACAGAAGCCTAACTAAACAAGAGTTAGAGGTTCAAGCTGTAAATGACAAGTACTTTAATCTTATAGAGCAAGCTAAAAAATACGGAGAAGATACAAGTATTTTAGAACAAGCTCAAGCTGCTGAGTTATTAGCAATTAAAGACGCTAATACAAAAGCTAGTATTGAATTAAGTGAAAAAGAAGCTGAAGCTAAAAAACAAAACTTAGCAAAAGTAGGAAATGCTTTAGGTTCATTTGCTGAATTAGCTGGAAAAGAAACTGCTGCTGGAAAGGCTTTAGCTATTTCACAAGCCTTGATAAGCACATATCAATCTGCACAATCTAGTTACGCATCTTTAGCACCTATTCCTATTGTCGGTCCAGCTTTAGGTATTGCTGCGGCTGGTGCAGCGGTTGCTGGTGGTTTAAAACAAATACAATCTATAAAAAGTGTCAAAGTTCCTAATAGTGGTGGAGGCGGTGGTGCTTCTGTTGGTGGTGCTGGTGGTGTTGGAGCAGCTCCAGCTCCCCCTTCTTTTAATGTTGTAGGTACTAGTAATTCTAATCAATTAGCTGAGGCAATAGGAGGTCAATCACAGCAACCAATACAAGCCTATGTAGTCTCTAACGATGTAACAACAGCACAGAGTCTACAAAACAATATAGTTGAAGGTGCTACAATAGGATAAAATACAAAATAAATAAAAAACAATTATATATTATTATGAGAATAGTTGAACTAATATTAGACGAGGAAAGCGAATTAGGAATAGAAGCTATAAGCGTAGTAGAAAGTCCAGCTATAGAGGAAGACTTTGTAGCGTTAAAAAGTCAAGAGTTTAAACTAGCAGAAGTTGATAAAGAGCGTAGGATACTTATGGGTGCTTTATTGATACCTAACAAGCCTATTTATAGACGAAATGGAGAAGATGAGTATTATATATACTTCTCAAAAGATACTGTCTTAAAAGCCTCTCAAATGTATTTAATGAATAGCAAGCAAAACAATGCTACATTAGAACACCAATACGAAGTGAATGGACTTAGTTTAGTAGAGTCTTGGATTGTTGAAGATAAGGTACACGATAAGAGTGTTAAGTATGGTATGGATTTACCTTTAGGTTCTTGGGTTGGCTCGGTAAAAGTAAACAACGATAAAATTTGGAATGAATTTGTAAAGACTGGCAAGGTAAAAGGTTTTAGTATAGAGGGGTACTTCGCAGACAAGATGGAGAGACCTAAAGAGTCTATAGATGAAGAACTAGCAGCGATTGAAGAAGCTGAAGCGGAATACTTACTAAAAGAAATAAAAGCTATTATTAAAAATGATAAGCGAGTAAAAGGTGGTAAGAAGATGGTTTTAGAAACTTATTCAGATTATCCGCAATCAGTAAGTAACAACGCAAAGAGAGGTTTAAAACTTAATGAGGCTGTAAACAACAAGTGTGCTACACAAGTAGGGAAAGTAAGAGCACAACAATTAGCACAAGGAAAACCAGTATCTAAAGAGACTATAAAGAGAATGTTTTCTTATTTGTCAAGAGCTGAGGAATATTATAATCCTAAAGACACAGAGGCTTGTGGGACTATATCCTATTTATTATGGGGTGGAAAGTCTGCTAAGTCTTGGGCTCAATCTAAATTAAAACAATTAGATAATGAATAAACTACTAAAATACTTCACACCAAGCAAGACAAGCCCTAAGGGTGGTCGTAAAGGTTGCTTATGTAAAGATAGAGACGCTTATTCTATAAAGTGCTGTAAAGGAGATATAATGAATCAAGGTATAGGAAAAACTAGTGCTTGAAAATGCAAATTAAATTAAACTAAATTATATATTAATATGAAGTCAAACAATGTGATTGAAAAAATCAAAGACGTTCTTAATCTTAACGAGGAAGTTAAGTTAGAGCAAATGAAACTAGACAACGGAACTATCATAGAAGCTAACAGCTTTGAAGGTGGTAAAGAAGTCTTTATCGTTACTGAGGATTCAGATGAAAAAGTTGCCTTACCTATTGGAGAGTATTCTCTTGAAGATGGAACTATTCTAGTTATAGAAGAAGAAGGAATTATTTCTGAAATCAAATCTGAAGAATCTGAAGAAGAAGTAGAAGAAGAAGTAGAAGCTCAAGTAGAGGTTGAAGCTGAAGAAGAAGAAATGTCTTACGCTACTAAAGAGGAGCTTGCAGAAGTAAAAGAAATGATTGAGGAAATCAAAGCTATGCTAGAGCCTAAGGAAGAAATGAGTGCTGAAGATATAGGAAACCTTATGACTGAAGAACTTGCTAAGCACGAAAAAGTAGAGCTTAACGAAGTACCAGAAGAAGTACAAGCTGAATTAAATGAGCCAAGTGCTGAACCTATTGTTTCAAACCCAGAGTCTTTTAAAACACTATCTAAATTTAAAATAGGTGCAAACAGAAAGCCTAACACAATGGATAGAGTAATATCAAATTTAAATAAATAATAACAACTAAAAATTAAATAAAATGAGTTTAGTAATCACTAACAGTACCTATGCTGGAGAATTTGCTGGAAAATACATCGCTGCTGCGTTACTTTCTGGAGACACACTAGCAAACAATGAAATTACAATCTTGCCTAACGTAAGATACAAATCAGTTCTACAAAAAGCATCAACTGACGATATCGTTAAAGATGCATCTTGTGACTTTGCAACAAATCAAGGAACTTTAACTTTAACTGAAAAAGTTCTTTTAGCTGAGGAGTTCCAAGTAAACCTACAAATCTGTAAGAAAGAGCTACACCAGTCTTGGCAAGCACTAGAGATGGGATTCTCTGCTTTTGCTGATGCACCAGCATCTTTCTCTGATTTTGTTTTAGCTCACGTTTCTGCTAAAGTAGCTGATAGTATTGAAAAAAACATCTGGTCTGGAGTTAACGCTACATCTGGACAGTTTGACGGATTATCTGTATTACTTGCTGCTGATGGAGATTTACCAGCTGGACAAGAAATCGCTGCTATCGGTGGAGGTATATTACCAGCTAACGTAATCGCTGAAATGGGGAAAGTAGTTGATGCAATTCCTACTGCTGTTTACGGAAAAGAAGATTTAAGATTATATGTTTCTTCTAATGTTGCTCGTGCTTATACAAGAGCTTTAGGTGGATTTGCTGCTGCTGGAGATAACGCTGGATACGATAGCAAAGGAACAAACCAAGTACTAGGAGGTTTATTCTTTGATGGTGTTCAAGTTGTAGTATCAAAAGGAATGAGTGACAACACAATGATTGCTGCTGAGAAATCTAACTTATTCTTTGGAACTGGATTATTATCAGACCAGAATGAAGTAAGAGTAATTGATATGGGAGATACTGATGGTTCTCAAAATATCCGAGTAATTATGAGATTTACTGCTGGTGTACAATACGCACAAGTAACTGATATCGTACTTTACGCTTAATAACTAATTAACTAATTTTAGAAAGGGGTGGGTAAAACACCTACCCTTTTTTATTTAAAAAAACTATAACTTATGGCTTGTTCATTAACAACTGGTAGAAAAGTACCTTGCAAAAGTGCAGTAGGTGGTATAAAAACTATTTATTTCGCTGACTTCGGTACTTTAGGAGATGCTACCATCGCTTCTGGAGAGATTACAGCTTTTTCTGGCTCTCCTGATTGGTTTCAATTTGATGTAAAAGGTAACTCATCAATGGAAACTGCTATTACTTCAAGTAGAGAAAATGGAACTACGTTCTACGATACTACATTGAATATGACTTTGACTTTACAAGACAAAGCAACACAAGAAGAATTAAAATTAATTGCTCACGCTAGACCTCACGTTTGCGTAGAAGATTATAACGGAAACTATTTCGTAGTAGGTCTTGAGAACGGAGGAGATGTGAATGGTGGTACTATTACTACTGGAGCTGCAATGGGAGACTTGACTGGTTACACTTTAACTGTAAACGCTCAAGAAACTGCACCGCCTTACTTTGCAACACCATCTGTAATTACTGCTGATGCTTCTGCTGTACAAATTGACCCAACTGCATAAGGATTGATTTGATTGTTTAAAATGGGTTATCTTAACAGATAGCCCTTTTTTTATGCCTATACTATACAAAATATTTTAATTTTCTTTATATATTAATATGAAGTTAATACAGACAAACGGAAACAAGACTTTTAAAGTTATCCCTAGACAATTTATTGTAGGTGCTTTAACTCTAAAGTTAAGAAGTGAAAGTACAAATACTGTTATTTCTGTTGACACTACATCTACTATTGATGGAAACTATTTATCTTTTGCGGCTGTTTTTGGAACGCTTATAGAGAATGATTTTTTTACTTTAGAGGTTTTAAATGGTAGCGATACTATATACAAGGATAAGGTTTTTTGCACTAATCAAACTATTAACCAATCTAGCAACGATTATTACACAATAAACAAAGATAAATTTGTTAGTGAGGATAGCTTTGATAATGATTTTATAATAATATAATATGAACGATTTAAGAATAGTAAATTTAAGCACCTACACAACTCCAGATATTGTTGAATCTGGTAACAAAGAATGGGTTTCTTATGGTGCAGATAACAATTACTTTAAATATCTTATAGACCGATATAATGGTAGCCCAACAAATAACGCTATTATTAACGGAGTTAGTGAGATGATTTACGGAAGGGGATTAGATGCTTTAGATTCAAGCAAGAAGCCAGACCAGTATGCTAAAATGATTTCTTTATTCCATAAGGACTGCGTAAGAAAGTTATGTTATGACTTAAAACTTATGGGTCAATGTTCAATGCAAGTTATATATTCTAAAGACAGAAAGACAGTAGCAAGAGTTGAGCATATACCAGTAGAGAATCTAAGAGCTGAGAAGTGTAACCAAAAAGGAGAGATAGAGGCTTATTACTATTCTGATAATTGGTCTAAAGTTAAAAACGTAGATAGTACTGTAAGAATACCAGCATTTGGATGTAGTAAAGAAAACATAGAGATAATGTATGTTAAGCCTTACAGAGCTGGATACAAATACTATTCTAGTCCAGACTATGCTGGAGGATTACAATATGCAGAGCTTGAGCAAGAGATATCTAATTACCACCTAACAAACATCCTTAATGGATTAGCACCATCAATGTTAATTAACTTTAACAATGGTACACCTAATGCAGAGGAACGTCAAATGTTGGAAAATAGAATATACGAGAAGTTTTCTGGTAGTTCTAATGCTGGTAAGTTTATACTAGCTTTTAATGACAACCCAGAAAGTGCTGCTACTATAGAGCCTATACAGTTAAGTGATGCACACAACCAATACCAATTCTTATCAGACGAAAGCTCTAAGAAAGTAATGGTATCTCATAGAGTTGTATCTCCTATGTTATTAGGAATTAAAGATAACTCTGGCTTAGGTAATAATGCAGAAGAATTAAAGACAGCTAGTACACTTATGGATAATATGGTTATTAGACCATTTCAGACACTTTTAATCGATTCCTTTGACTCAATACTAGCATACAACCAGATATCGCTTAAATTGTACTTTAAAACGCTTCAACCGCTTGAGTTCACAGACTTAACAAACGTAGAAGACGAAGAAACAAAAGAAGAAGAAACTGGAATTAAATTAAGTCAAGATTTACCAGACGAATTAGGGAACGATATAGCTGATGCCTTAATAGACTTAGGAGAGGACGAATCAGAGCTTTTAAACGACTTTGATGTAATAGATGAACGAGAAGTTGACTACGATGAAGAAGTAGGCTTAGATGAAGTTATATCAGACCTTAATAAACCAAAGGAAAAAAGTACACTTGCTAAGGTATGGGAATTTGTTAGTACAGGAAAAGCAACACCTTATAGAGAGAGTAAGCAAGATGGAACAAGTAAACAAACTGATGAGAAAGGTAATGAGTTTTTAGTAAGATATATGTATAGTCCACAAACTTATAGTAGTAACTCAAGAAACTTCTGTAAAAAAATGATTGATGCTAAAAAGGTATATAGAAAAGAAGATATTATATCTATGGAAAGCAAAGTTGTAAATGCTGGGTTTGGTAAAGGTGGCTCAAGTACTTACTCGATATGGTTGCATAAAGGAATATCTTGTGTAAATAAAAAAACTGAACTTTACAAAGGTGGTGCAAGATGCTCTCATAAATGGGTTAGGAAAACATTTGTGCGTAAAGAAGGTGGTAAAGGCTTAGGAAGTGCTATTAGTACAACAGAGGCAAGGTCAAGAGGTTTTAAGCCAGAGGCTAACGCACAGAAAGTACCTGTAGCTCCAAAGGATATGAAGTATAAAGGATATACTGCTGAATATTGGAACAAAATGAAATTCAAGAACTAAGATGGCAACAGCATTATTTATAAAAAGAGAGGACTTAGTAAGGAATAGTATCATTGATGGGAATGTTGACTATGACAAAATAATACAATTTGTTAAAGTGGCACAAGAAATTGATATACAGAATTTATTAGGAACTGATTTATACAATCGTATTAGTGCGGATATTATAGCTGGTAATTTAAGTGGGGATTATTTATCTTTAGTAAATACTTATATACAGCCTACACTTATTTGGTTTGCACAAATGAATTATATTCCTTTTAGTGCTTATACTATTGCAAAAGGAGGGGTATATAAACATCAAGCAGAGAACTCTCAGTCAGTAGACAAAAACGAAGTAGATTACTTAGTAGCTAAAGCTAGAGAGTATGCTAATTACTATTCAACTAGATTAGTGGATTATTTATGTTTTAATAGTTCATTGTTTCCAGAATACACTAGTAATACAGATAACGATATAAGCCCAGATTCAGACACTACATTTAACGGATGGGTTTTATGAAGTATAAGGTAAAAGAAGTAAACGTAAAGCGTTTAGAGAGCTACATACAGCTAAAAGAGAAAGAAGAAAAAACTGATATAAAACAAAAAGATGGGATACGGAGAAATATATAATACAACTTGGTGGGGTAATGCAATAGAGACAGCATCATCAATAGGCACTAAACCAGATTTCGTTAGTGGACAGTTTACAATGAATGAAAGACAAGAAGTAGAAGCAGTAAAATGTTTAGCAGATTGGACACACACAACAGCATTACAAGACTTAAATAATTAAACAATGGCAAAACCAAAATTAGCATTAATACCAGCAGCACAAGGCACTAAGTTATACTCTGTATTACCGAGTGATGGAAGTGGAGACTTTGACTTTACAAGAGGTAGCGTAGCAACAAGAATAAACGCACAAGGATTAATAGAAAACGTTGCAAGTGGTGTTTCAAGATTAAACTATCCAATGATAGATGGTGTTCAGAAAGGGTGTCCACATCATATTTTAGAACCAGCAAGGACTAATTTTATTGGGTATAGCGATGATTTTAGTCAATATTCAGATGTTTCTGGTGCTGATATATTTTCAAACACTACCATATCTCCAGACGGAACATTAAACGCATCAAGAGTTGGTTTTGGTGGTAGTGAATTTAGCAGAATATTTATAAATACATCAACAAGTAGCAACACCTATACATTTACTTTATATGCTAAAAGCGACACATCTAAAAAATTTAGATTTAGAATATCAGACACATCTGGAACTCAATATTCAGAAGATTTTGTTACTACTTCTAAATGGCAAAGATTTTCTTATGAGTTTATAGGTGACCCAAGCACTTGTGCTATATGTAATTCATCTGATGCTATTACTGGAAGTATTGATATATTCGGTTTTCAATTAGAACAAGGTTCTTATGCAACATCCTACATCCCAACTAACGGAAGTGCCGTTACTCGTTCAGCAGAAACTGCTAATGGAGCTGGGAACGCTTCTACGTTTAACGATTCAGAAGGTGTGCTGATGGCAGAGATTAGTGCGTTGTCTGACGAAGCTGGATTTAAACTATTAAGCATTAATAATAATACTGTTGATAATCAAATAACTATTGGAATTAGTAGCACATTAAATAATTTATATGTAGACTCAAAAATCGGAAATAGTGCTGTTATTTCTAACGGAGCGCTTCCAGCTATTCAACAAAACTTTAACAAGATTTTAGTGAAATACAAAAGTGGAAGCAATAGCATTTATCTTAATGGATTTAAAATAGATTCTAATTCTAATACTTTCACACCTACTGGAAACCAATTAATTGAACTTGAATTTTCTTACTATACAAGTACTTTGCAATTCTACGGAAACGTAAAACAACTACAATACTTTGATTCAGCTCTCGCAGATACACAACTTGAACAATTAACGTCTTGGACATCTTTTACAGATATGGCTAACGGACAATTATACACCATTGAGTAGATATGTAAACATAAAAAAATATAAAATATAATTATGTCACAAACACTAAAATTCGGCAATAAAACGTGGGCTACAAAAAAAGGCTCAACACTTGCTTATAATGACGAGAATGGAAACTACAAGCCTTTGCCCTTTGCGTTTACAAGGTCTCCATCAG
>JACSEG010000260.1_pt1 | contig 9927 bp, 8 predicted proteins | sample 8225521 | NCBI WGS metagenome assembly JACSEG01 (sample SAMN15705060, study PRJNA637333) | viral metagenome | isolation source: viral RNA from sea star tissue | host: Pisaster ochraceus | place: USA:Santa Cruz | collected 2018
ATATAAAGACGAGTAGAACGTTTACCGATATACTGCATGGCCCAAGAATAGTTATCCTACAAGGTGGTACTCGTAGTGGTAAGTCTTATTCAGCAGTACAATTCCTTATTGTAAAGGCTTTAGAAGATTCTAATTTAATGATATCAATAGTTAGGAAGTCTTTCCCATCGCTAAGAATACCTGCTCTTAGAGACTTTAAAGAGATAATGAAAGGCTTTGGTATATGGGATGAAGATATGTGGAAAGCTAGTGAGAATACATACTTCTTCGATAATGGCTCTATGATTGAGTTCTTATCAGTACAAGATTCGGAAAGAAGAAAAGGTACAAAGAGAGATATACTTTTTATTGATGAAGCAAATGAATTAGACTATGAAGATTATTTCCAGCTATTCATTCGTACTACGGATAAAACAATACTATCTTATAACCCATCATTCCCTCCACAAACGCATTGGATAACACAACAGGTACATACGCATACTGAATCACAAGTGTATATCAGTACCTATAACGATAATCCTTTCTTAGAAGATAGTATAGTAACTGAGATAGAAAGATTAAAAGATACATCACCATCGTATTGGACTATATACGGAACTGGTGAGTTTGGTATGAGTGAAGGCTTAATCTTTGATAACTTCCAAACCATTAGAGATATACCTGAAGAAGCTGAGCTATTAGGATATGGCTTAGACTTTGGTTATACTGCTGACCCTACATCTATGGTAGCTCTCTTTAAATTTGAAGGAGGTATTATATTAGATGAGATATTCTATATGAGAGGATTGTTGACAAATGAGATATCAAACCTTATTAGAGCAGCTTACAATAGGTATGGCAGTAGTGTAGTAATAGCAGATTCAGCTGAGCCTAGAACAATAGATGAAATATTTAGAATGAGTATTAACATCAAGCCCTGTGTAAAAGGAAAGGATAGTATTGTAAATGGCATAGATATAATGAAGCAACATAAGATTTATATTACAAAGAACTCTACTAACTTATTAGAAGAGTTTTACTCATACCAATGGATGAAGGATAAGGCTAATAACATAATCAACCAACCAGACCAAAGAAGTAATGACCACGCTATCGATGCAGCTCGTTACATATGTAGTTGGATGTTATCACAAAAGAAAAAGAATTACGGGACATACACATTAAGTTTAAGATAATATGGAAAAAGAAGTAACATTAGATACAATAGAGAAAGAAGATATACTACAAATGGCTAAGTATATACAACAGTTAGAGCAACTAACAAAAGACCAGAGAGGTTACATACTACAGCTACAACAACAATTACAAAACGTAGGTAAGAGAATGCAACAAGCTAGACATCATGCAGAATCAAATACGGAAACGTTTATCGTACAAGAAGCTAAATTAGATTTATGAAAAAGGAATTAGAAATTAAAGTGCCAACTAATTGGAGTGCTGTAACTCTGAATCAATACCTAAAGTTAAAAAGAGATTTAGAAGCTTATGGTGATGAAGAGGTAGCTTATACTGCTACGCTATTATATCACCTATGCGGTGTTACACCTGAGCTTATACCCAAACTACCAACGGATACATTACAAGCTATTAAAACGGATTTAAGAGGGTTTATGGGAGATAATGATTACCCTCTACAAAAGATAATAAAGATAAACGGAAAAGAATATGGATTTGAACCTAACCTTTCTACTATGTCTTATGGTGCTTACCTTGATATCACAAAATGGGAAACAATAACCATTGACAAGAATTGGAATAAGATAATGTCAGTATTGTATAGACCTATTAAGAGCAAGACAATGGGCTTATACGAAATAGAAGAGTATGATAGTAAGAAGAGTGTATTTGAAATCTTTAATTCAGTAGGAATGGATGTACACTTCGGTGCCATGTTTTTTTTTCTACATACCTTAACGGAATTAGTGAACGATATCCTGAGCTCTTTGAAGGAGGTGGAGCTCCCTCATTCGCAGCGGCAAACTTTAGTAAAAAATGGGGAACTTATCAAACAGTTGTACAATTATCAGGAAATGATTTCTCCAACTTCTCTCTTGTCCTTAACAAGCCCTTAGAGGAATGCTTACTATTCCTTAGCTACCATTCAGATTATAATCAACTACAAAGTATCCTGCAAAGAGAAGCTATGAAACGAAAGGGATAAATACATCTCCACTCTCCATTGTTAAAGTATAAGAAATCAATTACTAAAGATGAGTAGAAAAATAGCAGCTTGGAAAAGAGCAGGTTGGAGAGAAGGTGAGAAAGGTGGTATCTCAATAGGAGCTACCAAAGGTTTATCATCTCCAAAGAATTCACGCAGAGGATGTTTATGTAAGGATAGTAACACTTATTCTAAACAATGCTGTGATGGTTATTTAATCAATCAAGGTATTGGAAGTACTGAAAGACAAGCACTTGAAAGAGGAGCTTTCTCAGCTGGTTTCTCAACTGGATTTGATACAAAAGAAATATACGATTATTAATTATGAGTGAACAAAGTAAAGACCAATTAAGGTTAACTAACCAACAAAACTTCCCCAATAACAATACGGGATTTATTACGCCGGATAGATTAAGGCAATTCAATGAGGATATCATTGATACTCTAGCTACTACGGCTGATTCTGCTTCCTTAGCAAGTAGAGTTACTGATAACTCTGAATCGATTGAATTACTTAGTAGTTCATACGAAAACTTCTCAGGCTCTCAATTTAACCAATTCTCTTCTTCAGTAAGTGAATCATTAGATGATTTACAAAACCAAGTAGATAACATTACTACTTCTTCTATTGCGGTAGCTGAAGATGGTGTTACTAAAGGAGATAGAATTCTACAATTTAATTATGGTAAAGAATTAGATGTAACAGTAAATGGAACTACGGCAAGTATTTCAGTATCTACTGATACAGGCTCATACGCTACTACTGGTTCAAATAACTTTATAGGAAACCAAACTATTACAGGCTCAGTTGATGTATTAGGTGATATGGAAGTAACTGGTACGCTAACAGCTACTACAATCCATTCACAATACGAATCATCATCTATAATCTATTCATCAGGTTCTACTAAGTTTGGTGATACATTAGATGATACGCATCAGTTTACTGGTTCAGTATCTATCACAGGCTCATTTGAAGCTCCATTAGAAGATGGATACATATGGGTAGGTAGTAATGGTAACTCTACACAAATACAATCATCTTCATTGCAAGGTGTACAATTCCCTTATACAGGCTCTGCTAGAATCACTGGTTCATTTGGTGTAACTGGTTCCGTTAGTATTACTGATGGACCTTACGCTATTGTAAGTGGTAGTGGGCCAGGTAAAAGAACAGGACAAGCTATATCAAACATATCGGATTATCATCCAACAACTCCAAAGGTAAATGAAGTTGTATCTTTAACTGAAGCTGAATATGCAGCTATAACGCCAGACCCTAATACACTTTATGTAGTTAGTGGTAGTGGTACACCAACCGATGGTACATCTGGTACAAGCGGTGTTAGTGGTACAAGTGGAGTAAGTGGTACTTCTGGTACTAGTGGTGATGATGGACCTAAGGGAGATAACGGAACTTCGGGTGTAGATGGTGATAATGGTACTTCAGGTGTAAATGGTACATCAGGTATCAACGGAACAAGTGGAGTAGATGGAACATCAGGTACTGCAGGACCAAGCGGAACAAATGGTACGAGTGGTGTTGATTCACAAATGTTTGTTGAGAACGATGGTAGTTCATTAGGACAATTTAATACTCTTAACTTTACAGGCTCATTAGTAACAGCTACTGATGCTGGTTCGGATGTAGCTCAGATTGAGATTAACACACCAACCTTAGTACCTTCTGCCTCATTCGCTATAACTGCTTCTTACGCACTTAACGCTGCAGCCGCTGATGGTTTCCCATATAGTGGTTCAGCTCAGATAACTGGTTCATTAGGTGTAACTGGTTCTATGAAGATTAATGATGGTGTTAGAAGTGGAGATGTAATTACAAACGTAGAAGATACATACTCTACAATTGATGCAGTACAAAACATAACAACGTTAACTAAAGCTGAATACGATGCAATCGGTACGCCGGATGATAATACATTATATATCATTAGTGGTTCTAATATATCAGATGGTACTTCAGGTACTTCAGGTGTAAGTGGAACAAGCGGTATCAATGGTACTGATGGTAGTGCTGGTACTAGTGGAGTAGATGGAGATAATGGTACAAGTGGTGTTAACGGAACATCAGGTGTATCGCCAGATTTATCTTCTTATACTGGTTCAGTAAACATATTAGGTGATGTAGCAATAGATGGTACACTATCCTCAACCACCGTTGCAGAACTAACAAGTAGTTGGGCTATTAACTCATTAACTTCATCTATTAGTGATTTCTCATCAGAAGCAGAGAAGGTAGTATTCACAGTACAAAACAACGAATCCGTAACCTTAGCAAAAGGAACACCAGTACACGTAAGTGGAATGAGTGGAGGAACTGGATTGGTAATTGCAGCATCTGCATCAAATGCAGCTACGATGCCAGCGCATGGTATCCTAATGCAACAATTAACTGCTGGTGCTGATGGTGATGCGGCAATCATAGGACAAATTACTGGAGTAGATACTTCTTTATTTGGACCAGGTGATACAATTTATGTAGGGCCAGATGGTGGATATGTAAATGTAAAACCAACAGGTACAAACTTAATACAAAACTTAGGTATTGTTAAAAAGGTAGATGCTTCTAATGGTACTGGAGAAATCTTCGGTAGTGGTAGAAGTAACGATTTACCAAACATATTAGAAGGATACGCTTGGGTAGGAGATGTAGATGGAGTACCACAAGCAGTAGCAACATCATCATTTGCTGGTGGAGCAGGAGAAGGATTCCCTTTCTCTGGTTCAGCTCAGATAACAGGCTCATTAGGAGTTACAGGTTCAATGAAAATAAACGATGGTACTAATAGTGGTAACGTTGTATCGAATGTAACGGATACATACACTTCAGTAGCTAATATAGACTTTATTACAACTCTAACACAAACTGAGTTTGATGCGATTGTAACACCTGATGAAAATACATTATATGTTATCTCAGGTTCTGAAGTAATTGATTCACCATTCCCTTTCACAGGCTCAGCACAAATCTTAGGTAATTTAGGAGTAACTGGAAGTATAAAGGTTGATGATGGAGCAGATACAGGTTCAGTAGTTGATAACATAGGACCTAATTCAATACCAGCCGTAGAGCACGTTGTATCTATTGATTCAGCTTCTTACGCAGCATTGGTAACTAAAGACCCTAACACATTATACGTTGTAAGTGGTTCTACATCAGCAGCAACTCTATCACCATACACTGGTTCGATTAGAGGTAATGTAGAAGATGTAGTAGAAACAGCTGGAGATGTTCCATTGGATTTCTCAACTGGAAACTTCTTTAGTTCTTCTATTGATGATGCAACTAACTTTGTGGTAAGTAACATACAACCAGGTCAGACTGTATTGGTAAGAGTTAACATTACAAACGCTACACCAGCGGCAACGTTCTCATCTAATGTATTACAGCCTTCAGGAAGTTCATACGAACCTTCTGAGAATGGTTCTATTGATGCGTTAACATTTACATCATTTGATTCAACAAACGCTCTATTAGTAGCAGTAAATAAATTTATTTAAAATATGCCAATATTCGCACCATTTGGATATATGAAGCAACCCAAAGCGGAGATACCTTCAGTACCATTGATATTAGATACTTACGGAAACGGAGTAGTTGCTGGTTATTCTTTAAGAAAACTAAAATCAGGCTACACCGGTCCTGCTATTCAAGTAAGAAGGTCTACTGATAATGTTTTACAAGATATTGGTTTTGATGCTAATGGTAATTTAGATACATCTGCACTTACTACATTTATTGGAGCTAATACTGGATTTGTACAAAAGTGGTATGACCAAAGTGGACAAAGTGAAGATATGGAACAAGGTACTTCAGCTTATCAACCTATTATAGTTGATAGTGGTACTTTGATTCAACAAAACTCTTTACCAGCTATTAGATTTGATGGTACTAATGATGCATTTACATCTATACAAACAACTAACCCATTCTCATATTCAGGCGCTGTATCTATTGTATCAGCAGTATATAAGAATAGTACAACTACAAAAGCTTACGAAACTATATTAGGTGCTGGTGCAACAGGTAATGCAGGAACTAACAATGATAAGATGTTAGGTCTTTCATTTGGTAATAGTGGAACTGTTTCTCCTTCACCAACGGTATCTACCGATATATGGAGGCCATCAGGTATTCAATACGATGGTACAATTTCTGAAAACACTAGACAATTAGTTGGATTGTATATTAATAATCGGTCAACACATCGTTCAACAGGCCTTTCTAATCTTACATTAAATGGAGCTGATGTTAGTACTAAAACATATAGTTCAGTTAACCCTGCTTCTCCTTTAAATACAAACTCTATGAAGCTAGGTGTATTTGATGAGGTTCTAACAACATCATTCTTCGCTGGAGATATGCAAGAGGTATTAGTATGGGGAGCTGATAAGAATAATGATAGAGTAGGTATCCAAACGGATATGAACGATTACTACGATATTATAATACCTTGGAATCCTTCTTTCTTTAGTAATGCACAATATTGGTGGAGAGCTGATAGTGGTGTAACTACAACTGGTACTGGTGTATCAGCATGGGCAGACCAAATCAATGGGTTTACTATGATACAAAATACTGATGCTAATAGACCAACGGAAACTACATCTTCTACTTTAAATAATGCAGAGGTGATATCATTTAATGGTACATCTGATTTCATATATACAGCAACCACACCAGCTGCATTTAATGGTAAGGATTTAACTATCCTTTCAGTTCTAAACTTAATAGATAAGAAAACAGGTGGGGTAACAACAGGTGTATCGTATGTAGGTAATGGTACTCGTTTTTGGTGTGATACGTTAAATAACTCTTGGAGGGTTATTGGAGAAAACTTCTATTCACCAACGGCATCAGCATATACTTTAGAATCAGGCCCTACTTATGGAGCTAAGGCAATAAAATTAAGATACGATGCTAGTGCAGGTAATGCATTCCAAGCTAAGAATACTTTAACTGAAACTTCAATGGGAACTAATGGTGATGTAAATACTACTTGGCAATCAGGCGCAACTGTTGCTATGGGAGCATTGGTAGTTAGTACTTCATCTCCTACTGTATTTGGTGGTAGATATGTAGAGGTAGAAGTAGCAGAGCAAGTATTTGTACATGGAACACCATCTTCTACTGAGATGGATGAGTGGAAAGATTACGTTAACAATAGATACGGAACAATAATAAGTTAAGATATGGCTGAAAAAGGAACAGGATTATTTTTAGGAGATACTGAGATTACAGCAATACAAAACGATAAGTTTGTATTTGCTAATCCATTTAGTGAAGCAGTAGGTCCTACTTATCAATTTAGAAGTGATACATATAGTAGTTTTATAAAGTTAGCTATACCAGGTACACAATTCTCTACATTAGGTATGAGTAATTTCTATGATGATGTATCCGCAGGTGTAAGAGGAAGTGGAACTAACCTTACAGCTAACCCATCAGGTTCTTCTGCAGACTTTAATGCATTAGCTCAAACTGAATTTGCTAGTGAAGATTATACTACATCAGTATTCTTAAAAGATGCTGGTGGTTGGGGTACTCTTTCATCTTCTGAATTAGGTTTTGGTACAAATAATTTTGTTGTTGAAGGATATGTTTATATGACTGAAGCTTGGGCTAAACCACCATATTGGAAAGTAGCAATTGGAGGTATACCTGAAGATGATAGAATGTCTTTTGGTTTTCCTGCATCAGGTACAACTGATTTGAGAGGTAGATTAATTATTAATAATACTCAGTACATTTCATCAAATCAACAAATCGCATATAACCTTAATCAATGGTATCACGTAGCTTGGGTAAGAAGTGGTAGTAATCTTTACTTCTACTTTAATGGCACACAATACAGTTGTGGTAGTACATCTCAATCATTTAATGTAGGTACTATGGCTATAATGAGAGGATTATCTGATTTAAATGATGGTACTGCTGGAGCATGGCAAGATTTTAAAGTTTATATAGGTACTGATAAAGGATATACAACATCAACAATTACAGCGCCTGAAAGTATAATAGAAAAGGTATAAGATATGGCTACAATAAAATTAGGAAATATAACATTAGCTGGTTTCTCATTTGGAGGTAAAACAAACGTAATACCTACAAGCAGAACAAAGACTATTCTAAGGGCACCTAAAGTAACTCAGGCAGTCTCTGAGGGTACTGATTTAGGTGGCAATAACTTAGGTGGTAACGCTGGTGGAGATACTTGGTTATTAGCTAATCAAGTATGGGATGATAACGGAGTTTGGGATGACTCACAAAATTGGAACGATTAAAAAATAAATTATGATTAACGATATACTAAACGGAGATTCAGCTGGAGATATCAGAGCTAAACTCAACGAACTAATTAACATTGTAAACGATTACTCATCATCACAATATGTGGATGCAGGTAATCCTGGTGGCGATGGTGGTGGTTATAACCCTCCTCCTGCTTCATCTGTTGTAATGCTTTGGGATAACAATGCATCTCCTATGGGAGAAACCTTTGCATTATCTGCTTGTGTTGCTATTAATATGAATATGTCACATGACTTTTGGATTTCAAAAGACCCAATGAATATGGGTGGTACATCAATACCTGAAGTAGGAGATACATTATATACTGATTCAGCATTAGCAATGTACGCACCTGAGAGTATGTACTTTGGATGGGATGATACAACTAATATGCAGCATAAATCAATTGAAATCGGTAATGCTGGTTTAATTAGTGTAATTTCTAACTGTTAAGATATGCCTGTATTACCAGAAATAAGATTGGGGACAAGATTAATCAATTCAGTAGCTGTTGGTGATAAGCTAATGGGCTGGAATGATATTAATGATATTATACCAACAAAGGTTGAAGAATTTGTTGCTGCTACTGGTATTACTAACCAAGCTACTATTAGTGCTTTAACTTCTTTATACAATGGGCTAAATGATAATGGGTTGTTTAATAGATTCTATGCAATATATCCATTTGTTGGAAGTACATCTACTACTCAAGCTTATAACTTAGTAGATACAGGTTCATATGAAATAAACTTTAATGGTGGAGGAGTACATTCGGATAATGGCTACAGTGTAGTAGGTAACAATGGATTTGCAGATACTACGTTCTTAGCATTTAATTCAGGTAGTGGTACTGATGGATGGATTGATAATTCATCAATAGGTGTATATTCTAGAACAAGCGGAAGTGGTGGATATGATATGGGCTCTCAGACAGGAACAGGTGGACCTGATTTCCAAACTGGACTTATTATAAAATATAATCCAAACGATGATTTCTATCCTGGCTTACCCGTTGGTGTTCAATACTCTGGTTCTATTGATGGAAGAGGATTCTATACAGCTAATAGAAGTGGTTCTTTAGTTAGTGGATTTATAAATGGTACTAAAGTTATTAGTGGCTCAAACCCAACCTATGAAACTTCAAATAGAAGTATTTACATTGGAGGATTTAATCCTTTAACAGCGCCTGATACATATGGTAGTAGAGAATACGCATTTGCATTCTTAGCAGAATCCTTTACTGATGCTGAACAAGCTACATTATCAACTATTGTAGAAAATTTCCAAGATGATTTAAATAGAAGTAACGATGTTGATTTGCCAACTAATACTAGAATACTTTACTTAGATGCGGATGATGTTAATTCGTATAATGGAAGTGGAGCTAATTGGTATGATTTAGAAAACAATACTAATGTTACTCTAAGAGGTACATACTCTTATGGTACTACTC
>JACSEG010000261.1_pt1 | contig 9898 bp, 10 predicted proteins | sample 8225521 | NCBI WGS metagenome assembly JACSEG01 (sample SAMN15705060, study PRJNA637333) | viral metagenome | isolation source: viral RNA from sea star tissue | host: Pisaster ochraceus | place: USA:Santa Cruz | collected 2018
GTCGTAACCTGGTGCTTTTCCGGAAGAGAGTTTAGAGATAACAATGACAATTTCTGCTTCAGTGATTGGGTCAAGAAATAAAGAATGCTGATTCTTATCAGATGGAAACGTCTCAAAAGATTGATCACATGTGGGAAGTTCTTGTGCTATGTTATTACCAATATTAATAAAGTAGTCATTAAAAGCACTAGCGATGTCATTATCGTTTTTAATACGCACACCATTTCGGTCAAAATACGAAGGATTAGATTTAGTTTTTGATCTACACAATAATGAATTGATGAGCTTCCACGTACCTTTTGGGTTGTTTTTTCTCTGTTGAACTGGTGGCCAAAATATTTTGATTTAGATGTTCTGATCAAGGATGTAACAATGTTTTTATATCGTTTATAAGTACATTTGTTGTGGGAAGTAGGGTTTTTGATATATTTCTTGTACAAGTAATTTTTTCGTCTAATTGAGTTATAAATTCCTTCACTTAACCAACGAGATTTGTTTTTATTAACTCGGCATTTTTGCACTTGCTTAGGGAAAATTATGTCGTAAAGTTTCATTACACTGTCTAAAAATTGATCGTAAGCATCATTCGGATTGTTTATAGAGAGTAAGAAGTCCCAGCTAGTTTCCATAATTTGTTGCTTAAAGTTTTGCATATTTGTCTTTACTAAAGTTTCTCCTATAAGTTAAATTTGATTTATCCGAGTTGAGAGATTTACATTGATCTACAACCATAAAAACAGAAAAATGATCACTAATATCTGTTATTAAGATACCAGTTTTGTGGTTTGAAAAGTCATTAGTGAATATATTGTCGATCAAAGTCTGACTACTATCAGTAATTCGAGTGGGTTTGTTAATCAAAGGATAAAATGAATGAGAAGACAAAGTGTCAATAAACAGCTGCACAGAACTGTCTGTGTCAAGGTGTAATAAGTTTATATTAAAATCGCCCATTATATAGCAACGCTTGTTTCCAATAAGGATCTAAATGCACCGCTGTGGAGTTTATATGTGATGGCTGCAGGAACAGAGTGTGGGATGTACGCAAAGTGTACTCGGCTGTCGCCTCTTATCTTGGGGAGGTGGTCCTCCCTCAGATCCTTGCGCCCTTTCCTTACGTAGTCTGTGACGTCATCAGAGATGTAAATGTTGGAGCCTTTGAATGGGTTGTTCCGTAGTGATTTCGAAGCTTGTTTGAGGAGGTATTGACGATCAGTGTAGCGTAGCAGCTTGCAATGGATAGGTCTGGGCCGGGTGTTGTTATGGTGATTGTTGCCTTTGTTGGTTGTTGATGGTCTGTTGTTAGGTGACTTGTGTGTTGGGGTACGGTGAGCCCGTTCGAACTGAATTTCATGGCCGTCATGGAGATTCATGTGGTTTGCGAAGAAATCGGACAGGAATTCCTCGCATTGCTGGTTTCCCTCTGATCCTTCCGGTATGCCATGCAAGATGATGTTGTTTCTGCGGCTTTGGTTTTGGAGGTCTTCCACCTTTTTCCCACCTGATAGATATCAACATGGGTGCCATCGAATCGGCTGTTGACACTTGCTGTTATGTTCTTACACTTACACTTATCACTCAGGAAAGATGCCGTGGTTCTGAGCTCTTCAATCTCCTTCGGCTGGTTGGCAACCTTTTCCATCGTTTCCTGTAGCTTGATCTCAATTCCAGAGACTCGAGACCCTAGATCTTCGAGGGATCGGATGATTTTGTCCAGTTTTGTGTGCACTGCAGTTTTGTCTTGACTGCACGCGCATGCGTGGCAGCCATCTTTACCATGGCGTTCTTCACTTGGGGTAACGTCTTTTTTTGAAGATCTTTTTTTGGTGGTTTTGGTTGTGTTTTGAGGCTCAGACGGGTCGGACATACTCATCAGAGGTTAATGATTGCAATTGAGTGAAGACAGGGCTAATTACAAGCGGTGTTAGTATAAATTGTGTATACTTTGACGGAGCACGAAATGAGACGGTGTTAGTCAGGTGCCCATTAAATCAAAACAGCATTTGAAATCGCTGTGGCTTGTTTAAACTGCATCAATCACAATGAGTATTTGTGTGGAATGCACATCACAACAAACTGCTGAAAAAGATCTATATAACTTGTTTAATGATGATTTATTCATATTCAAATGTGAACGTTTGTGTGAAATTTTCATACGTTGGTTGTGTGATTGTGTTCTAGATTTTGTTTTCTTTTTCGTTATCCTTTTTTCAACCTGTTGTTTAATTTGTGTTAGTACTGAACCTGTACTTACTGACTGCAGTTTTTCTTAATGCAAAAGCTTCCATCACTGAAACTCCAAAGCTTATGCTTTTTGTTCCTCTCCTCAAACAACAGCCCTGAACATGTCCCGTGCCTTTATCAAACCCTCCATTGCCAAGTTGAAAAAGTCCGGTGAACCATTCCTGCAAGATGGAGCCGTTTACGCATAGCCTTGAAATGTTTTTCTTGAATACCTTGCTCTATTTAGAGACAGATAATTCGGTGGGAGTTTCTGTAACTAGTACAACGTCTACGTGATGAAGTGGTAATGCGAAGAAGAAACGAAACGAAACTGCAAGTCTGTGCAATGAATGCGTGGTATTCCGAATGACTAGATCCTGTAAATATTTTACCGGTATTTTTAACTGGAGAAAGTTTTAGAAAGTACATGTAATCCTAAACCTAGTGCATGTAATAGTGCGTTGGGCAGACATTTGTTCTGGATAGTTTAGTGTTATTAATTTGTTATCTAAACATGTTATTGGGACTCTTATTTCAGAATCTAAAGATCTACACGAGGTTTTGACTCATTGCCGATAGCTAGCTCCAGCAGCAGGCACCCGCTTCCTGACACCCGACAAGCCAGCTTTCAGGATTGAAAGATTCTAGGTAGGCCATCCGTCATGGTTTAACTTAAGGTTACAAGAACGAGTTACATCATTTTTGGTCCCAAAAGGGGGGTTCGTATAGAAAGTGTGGGTTCACCATGGTATACACTGAGTGTGAATCGCTTTGGGGTTCATAGCGTGGCTGATTTCACCCTGGGAAGGAGCGTGGGCGGGCGGAGAACCGCACTCCTCTATCACATCTCAACGATTGATCACAAAAGCAATTTCAGATGTTTTATGGGGTGGGTGAAGATGGATGTTTCCCCCCAACCCCCTCCCCCAACCAAATTTGATACCTTTAAAGTATTGTTAGTATATTTGGTATTCTTAAGGCACTGAGGTATCCGTATGTCAATGTTATTGTTCATAATCAAAACATGGTCAACACCCGTGCCAATACCTGCGTTGTTAAACTGCCACGGATAGGCCGGGAAATAAGTGATAATTCAAACGCCATACCTGACCACGCTCAAATGTAGTTTAAGTTCAAACACCGCAAGCAATCAATCGCACAACCATGGCGTCAATAATTGACCAAGTTAAAGCTTGTGTTTGTTTGTTTGTTTGTTTGTTGGGGTGTTTGTTTGTTTGTTTATTTGTTTGTTGAGATGATCTTCCCGTCAAGGGAACTCCACAAACGCACACAAGGGGTATAAACAGCAAGCTGGCAACAGCCGATCTCTCGCAAGCGTCTATATGATTTATATGAATTGCACAAACCAAGGAATTGTGATTCAGTAACATAGACGACAAAACTTATTCTAGCCACTTTGAAAGCAGCGGTAAGTTTGGTAGGATTGGAACCCACAACCTTGTGATTGTGTTAGAATGTTTGCAATCTAAATCACCCATCAATTATTGTGGTCCACTAGGGTTAGTCTCCCACCAATATGGATTCAATCCATAGGTTCAGGGTCCACTTGGTCTTGCGAAGCTCGGATACTCCTTTATATTTGTTTATGGTACGCAAAGGCTCTGCGTGATACGCTCCTCTGGTAAGCTATAAGCACAGGGAGAAAATGGCCTTGCGATATACAGGCGAACCCGGAACCAAAACATTCCAGGCATGTTTCACGCAGGAGTAGCCGTCAGATAAAATTCTGTCACAGCAGCTCAGCTTGACACAAAAAGAATACCCTGGAAATCGTTTTGCGTACGGTGTGGAAGAGCCTCTGTTAATCATGTTGATAAACAGAGAAGTCTATATCCGTTCCCATTGGGTAAGGGGGTACAACGCCTCTACCATTACAAGCAATAAACACGACTAGCGAAGGCTTATTGGACGAGCGACTCGAGCCCCCATCACTGGCGCTGCTCTCTTATTGGCTCAATGACAAGGTGCGTGGTATACACGTCATCGTAAACTTTAGCATATAAACAGACCACCAGATTTACAATATTTCAGAAAAACAACGTGCACGCTGTGAGACGAACAACCAAGTGAGAAACCCGGCGAGAAATTCAGGGTCGAAATCGAGAAGTCGAGCCTCGAAAAAATTGTTAAGGATTTGAAGATTTGGTCGTGGGTTTGTCTGTGAAAATTTTCGCGGTATACGTTTATTAGAGAGCAATGAGTAAGCCGTCGTTCCTGATTGTGCTGTTCGTGGTTTGCACCACACTCAGAAGTTGCGTGGTGGCAGTCAGATTCAAGTCGTTGGAAGACTTGCTGAATTACCATGAACAGCAACAGAATCCAGGCTCAGAGGAGGAGGTGACTTCTACAGTCCAATCTGAACTTGAAGGGGTTGTGATTGTCACTTCACAGCCGCCCAGCATGCCTGCCAACCAAGGTCAAGAGCTAGGAGTATATGGCAATGAAGAGCTAGATGGAGTATATGGCAATGAAGGAGTATTTGGCAGTGGACAGGAGCCCACCTCATTGCTGTCAACCACAATGACGAGGCTGGTGATGGAGACTGAGTTCCCCATGACAACGAGACAAAAGACCACATGTTGCCTTCTAGGAGAGCAGGCTGGCATGAAGAGACATCACTGTAACCCTGACAACTACATGCCAAGATTTAGAGACCATAATCGTCGCCACAACTTCAAGCAGTCCAACCGGCACCCAAGCATGGAGAAGAGCCAATTCGACAAGTGCACCTCTGGTATCATCAGGAGACACGCAGAGGAGTTCAGGACCTGCTGCCAAGAAGCCTACAAGAAATTGTGGCAGAAGGAGAGAGGGGAAGAGAACCTTGGCAATGGCAGGATCCATCTTATTGAGGTCCCAATATAGGACTCGGACTGCTGCAGAGGTGCACCTGTAACTTAACACAACTTTACCAATGACTTATTTAAGAAGCTTGCCATCAAATCTAAATTAACAACGAAGTTCATTAACAATCGAGAACTAATCAAGAAACCCATTACGATTGTTTTCCCAGAGAAGCTGATTTAAAAGCATTTTAGCTCTCAACAGAAACCAAGTTTATTCTTCAGGCATGCAACTTGTCAGCAGATCAGCTGATCAGCTGATCATTTCCTCTGCCATTGAAATTTGGAAAAGTGCAGTACGAAGTCTTGATGTGCCTGGTAAATCTCTCTTTTGTTGTTGTTGAAAAGCTGCAGTTGCGTGCCTGTACTTCACAGACAATAAGTGCATCCACTGTATCCCATATTTGAGTAGCTTGGGTTAAGAAGTCATTGCCATACATGATCATTTTTTTTAAAAGGTGCTCGCGACTGAAAAGGGTTTATGCTTGTGAGGATGACAGCTTAAGTTTAACTGCCTGCATGTTGAAAACTATCACCCTGGTTATGGTGAAACATCAAGAAGATCAACAGATCTTGGCAGATAAATCACACTGAGCAGTTGCTGGTTTCTAAAGGGGGCGGGGGCAGGGGGTAGGTTTCTGCTGTTGTTGAACCAAAACCTGCTTGAGTTGTTTATCCTGTAGATCCGTTAAGCAACATCCCAAGTATTGGTTATGATCATGAAAAGGCACCCCTGGTGTCCTACAAAACCGATACCGATCTCTAATCAGGCAAAGCCTCAGATCTTTCAACTTGACAACAACAAAGAAGTACACCATAATAAGGTTTTATCTCGCGCTGCCCACCTGCGCCGCAATTAAATTTGATCTCTGACTGATCAATGACTTCTTTCTGCCCATCAAAGCTTATTACATTCAAAGCTTTGTGTATCTTAGCATGGGATGTAACCACTTGCTCACACTGGTAGCAAAACTTTTCCGGAAGTTTATAGTAAACTTGTTCTTTGTACTTGTTGAAATTGTTTACGGGGACAAAGAAAGATGCATGAATGACTAACTGAATGCTTAACAACATTGTTTCAGATAAAAACTCTCTTCTTGATGTAAGCAAACCAAAGTGTATTTATATTAAAAAGGTTATATTTTCTTCTTTCATTTGAATATATGTAATATTGTATATAAATATATTAAGATTTATTGTATTAAAAATACTGTTTTTTGTTGTTGTACACCACACCATCCTAGCGGAAAGTTTGGTATATATCGGAATTGTTCATATTTTCCTAAAATTGTTTCCAATAGACTCAATCAGCGACCGTAGTCACGTGACTTGTAGTGGGTATACAATGTAAACAAACCAAGTAAGTGACACGCAGTGCTCGGAAGCAGCCATGTTTTTCCATGCATACTTTGTGTCGCTTGCACGGGTCGCCAAAGGTGTCTATTGTATGTTTGGGTCAAAAACAATTGCAGATTTTGTACAGCAGGTCTTCATTTAATGGCTAACTGTAAAGCTATTTCAGAATTAGCGGCTGTTGCTATCTCACCATGTTAACATGTGTTGAAGCACAGAGCTGCCCTTAGAAACAGCCAAAGCCGTAGTCAACAATGCAGCCACAACCTTAGCAAAGGAAAAGGCCATTGTTATTTCATAGCCTTTAAAGTAAATGAGTGATAGCACACTAGAGATCAAGGTTACCAAGTTCCATTGTTTAGGTCTGTAATCAAACCTGAATGCTACAGTGAGCGGGGAAACTTCACTGGGTTATCAGATTTGTGAATAAAATGTATCAGTGAATTAGGTATCATTGTGTCCTGATACATTCGACTCATTATAACAAGGTCACTGGGACTGGCCAAATTACCTCCTTACAACAGCAACACTGTTATGAGAGGACAGCAAAACAAAGAAACACAAAGCAGAAATGAGATTTGGTACTTCAGAATGTACTCTTTATATAAGCAGAACCTTTTTATAAAAGTGGTCTTAACGAGGGTCAACTGTACACTGACTCCCCAATTAAAGCAGCTAAAGGTCCAATTTGGTACAAACTGTTGTAATTGTGCCGTCAACTCTGTCCGCTGTACCCTACAAAATTACAAATGTTTTTTGTGACCACGGAAATAAGTAATTGTCATCAAAATTGCAAAATACTGTCTTTAAAAAACAACACTGAATCAAAACCAGACATTTGAACTTTGAAAGAATGATCAAATATGGTTTGTATCTTTCATGACTTGTGCTATTAAAAACGGCATGTTTGTTTGCACTGCTGCCTAAATTTGTCAATTTATCTCAAGAATTAAGGATTAAGATAAGAACTCAGAGAGTGCAAATGTCACTGATAATCCACGCTTAAGCTTGGATTATAAAAGAATTATAAAAGTGATGACAACTGATTTGTTGTCTACCGTGGGTGGTGTGATGTAACTGTAAATAGTACTTTACATATTGTAAAAATGTACAAAAGTTAACTGATTCTCCAGGTTTTTATTTTACCCCCTGTTGAAACAAGTTTATGTACATCCCTCAAGTTCATGTACATTTACTGTTACCTTAATTTCAACTTTCATGTTCTCTCAACAATATGGTGCATTTAAAAGTTACCTTTTTAAAAAATTGAGAACCAGCCTAACAACACAAGGCTGTTCGGCCACTTCAAGGCGAGGGCTACAATTAACTGATTTGGGCTGTCAACCTAAATCAACCGTCACCAGGGGCACATTGCCTCCTACTCCTGGGGCCGAAACAGGGTAACCCCCTTCACAGTCCGTAAGGATGTAGGCATGGGTATTATCCACCAGGAGCCTGGCTGGCAGAGCAGAATGCACTATTTTCCCACCCACCAAAAGCACTTTCTTATAATTCTTGTAAATAAATAGTTGTGCAAATGATCCCGATTTGCCACCTGAATACGTCATGCTCACAGAAAACATGGCAAGAAATCAACTTAAAAGGTTTTCAACATTTGTTTGAAACCCAATTGGATCTCTCATCTCTCTTTATCTTTGGGGGTGCCATAAAACAAGATTATTTATTAGAAAACTGTCAGGTAATATTATCAAAATGGGAATCAGGTTAGCTCTGTGGTTTCATCTTTTTACTGGACCCAAGTTCAAATCCCACCTTGGACCAGAGCCTTGCATTTGGTTTGGGTTTTCAGTCCCGACCTGATTGCGGGGGTTTTCCCCGTTTGGGTTTTCCTCCCAACAAGTCAAACTAAACATTTCTTCTTGTTTCCTATTCATCCTGTTATTGGCGCTGATTGGATGTGTAATAATAAATCAATCAATCAATCAATCAATCAATCAAATGGACATTAAAGAGCTATCAGACCTTGCATTTCGCGATTAGGATTCTGTGTTGATGCATTTGAACATTAGTGCTAGGGAGGAACCAAATGACCAAAATAATATTCTTTATCCCCGATACAGTTATTACATCTATTGAATTGTTTGCGGTACCTGCTTCTAATGACAGGATTCCAAGTTGCATCTTGTCACCAGGCACATTCTGTGGCGAAGCAGTTCAAACATTCGCCACAGAATGTGGGGGAAAAGTGGTCTCACCCAAGCAGCCTGTGGTTTTTTTTAGTAATAAATCAATAGCCACCAACTCGTGTTTTTGTTAAATGTTGAAACTTATAATATTTTTATTTCACGACCAAGCCACTTCAATAAATTAACTTCAATGAAAAAAATTCAGATAAAAAGTTCATTAAAAGTTCACAAATGAGTTTTTTTTTCTAAACCCGTACAACAGGACCAGAAATGATCAAGCTTGTTAATCACAGAAATCCACTCAGCATTGAATAATCTGCCAGCAAAAAGCTATACACCTGTAGTTACATGTAACTAGCCTAAGTGCTCGGTAATGTGCACTGGTGTTCACTGGTCCCCTTGTAAATAACTGCTTCACCATAGTTTCTTTTGATGGCTATGTTGAAATTGGGTCCTGACTAAAAGACAGGTGCTAACAATGCTCTGCTGAGGTGTACAGGTCATGGGATTGTGTAAGCGGGGAACCGTGGATGGATCAGCTGGGGCTGAGCAAACACAACATGGGAAAGTGACTCAACTACCTGTGTATTACCTAAGGGTGTTCCTGTTTATGACCCGGGTAGCTATGGCTACAGAGGAAACCAGTTGTTTTTTACATTCTGATAATCAAAGCGAAGTGCTGGGCCCAATTTCATAGAGCTGCTTAAGCAGGAAATATTGCCTAAACAAATTTCTGCTTGGCAACTACAAGCAGGATACCAGCCACACCATGCTACACCATGCTACATGTGAAATGGTATTTTTTCTGATAACCTTTTTTCTGATTGTGCATAATTGTTGTGCTTAGTTAGTTTTGAAATGTTCTCAAGCAGCTCTATGAAATTGGGTACTGGTTACTCACACTTAGGTGTACAAATTTGAAATGATTGAACATGAACAGTGATATTTCTGGGTTTTTTTTTTTATGTTTAGAAGATTGTATAGACAACTTGACCGTGGCACTTTGTTAAGGCAAACACATATGAAGTACTTTGTGAAGATATTTTGTTGCCGGGAGCAGCTGAGGATAATCTTTCATCATGTACTGTACATGTATAGTAACAACACCTACACAGAAACTAATTGTAAGCTTACAAAATGTGTACAATTTTAAATAAAGATTTTCTTTTTTCAAGATAAAGGTGTACTTCTGTTCCACTTCTGCTGTTTGTTTTTGTTTGTTTGTCAAGTACCACATACATTCTTTCGTTAAGTATTTTTGAGCAGTTGCTAGCAAACACCCCAGCTTCTTCTCGGTATAAGTGCCTGCCC
>JACSEG010000262.1_pt1 | contig 9896 bp, 9 predicted proteins | sample 8225521 | NCBI WGS metagenome assembly JACSEG01 (sample SAMN15705060, study PRJNA637333) | viral metagenome | isolation source: viral RNA from sea star tissue | host: Pisaster ochraceus | place: USA:Santa Cruz | collected 2018
GTGTTGGGTGTGTTTGGGTAATCGTGCTTAGACAGTGTGTGGCCGGCATGTGTAGGAGATTTGTGTACACATACTCGTGCGTTGGTACATTGATGATCGCACAACAATAATAATAGCGCTCTGTCGTGTCAAATCGTGCGCTATCTAGGATCGTGTGGAGTACGCGCCTTGATTTCGAGTAGTGGCCATTCATATGTATATCAGCCATGTCGGTTATAGACAAGGTTTGTATGCTTTTCTTTCAAAGTTTATTGGAGGGGAAAGTTGGATGTCAGTCAACTAGTTTTATGAGGATCCCTTTTGATGTGCCCCCCCTTCGTCAAGTTATTGATACGGGCCGGTGCGCTGGGTGCCGAAGTGGGTTTAATGGTGTGTGTTTACCGAGCGTTCACCGTGATTCTACCCTGGTGGCAGCCCCGCTGTCCCGCTGCGATTACCCGCATATCACAACGGTCTGGCCTGTCTCGGATGTCTCCCTCCCGTAGAAAAAATATATATAAGTGTACCGCCAAGCTCGTCTCTTCTTCTTGGAGTATAATCAAAGTGATCACTTTCCCTCTCACTCTCACTGAGTGAGCTTCTCTCTTCTCTGCGTCTTGGATTTATAACCCCCCAATCGGATATATTGTTCACCTCTTTCTACCTCAGATACGCTTCCGTGTGACACGGGATTCCGGCAGCGATATGTCCAAGGGGAAATCCAGCAAATCGGGCAGCTCGGATCACGCCGATTTCATGAAAAACTTCCTAGCACAAGCAAAAGAAGAATGCCAGAAAAAATGGGACTGCCCAACACAAAATACAGCGTGTCTAGACGACTTTGAACGTTTAAAAACCCTAGGTACCGGTTCTTTTGGTAGGGTCATGTTGGTCAAGCATAAAGCAACTGGTAACTTCTACGCCATGAAGATACTTGATAAACAAAAGGTGGTGAAATTGAAGCAAGTAGAACACACATTGAATGAAAAGAAGATCTTACAATCCATCAGCTTCCCCTTCCTTGTTAGCTTAGAGTTTCACTTCAAGGACAACTCCAACTTGTACATGGTGCTGCAGTTCATACCTGGCGGAGAAATGTTCTCACACCTAAGAAGGATTGGGCGATTCAGTGAGCCCCATGCAAGATTTTATGCAGCCCAAATAGTCCTTGCGTTTGAGTACCTTCATTACCTGGATGTCATATACAGAGATCTGAAGCCGGAAAACATACTGATCGATAGAACGGGGTACATCTCGGTAACAGATTTTGGGTTTGCCAAGAGGGTGAAGGGGCGCACGTGGACGTTGTGCGGGACGCCGGAGTACCTGGCACCAGAAATTATCCTCAGTAAGGGTTACAACAAGGCAGTTGACTGGTGGGCCATGGGCGTCTTAATCTATGAAATGGCAGCAGGCTACCCGCCGTTCTTCGCCGATCAGCCTATCCAGATCTATGAGAAAATCGTCTCAGGAAAAGTCCGATTCCCGTCGCATTTCAGCGCGGACCTGAAGGACTTGCTGCGCAATCTACTCCAGGTAGACCTCACCAAACGCTTCGGCAACCTTAAAAATGGCATCTCAGACATCAAGAATGCAAGGTGGTTTGGCAGTACAGACTGGATTGCAATTTACCAGAAGAAGGTTGAAGCACCCTTTGTACCCAAAGTCAAAAGTGCCAGCGACCCGAGTAACTTTGACGACTATGAAGAGGAAGCCCTCCGTATCTCATCCTCAGAAAAATGTGCCAAGGAATTTGCCGATTTCTAACTTGGGCCCCCCTTCCATACCCTACTCCTGTCTTATCAACACCCTCTCCTTATAATCGCACAGCTGAGTTAAAGTCATCCAGCATTTGATTCAGAAGGTACCCAGACTGGATCTGGACCGCCAAGCTTCTCCCGTACCCCAAGCCTAGCTTAGTCTCTTCTTAAAGGAGCACACCCAACCCTACAAGAAATGCCCAACTTCATCAACAGACACGGCCACAAGGGACAAAGCCTCTGACAGGTCAGTAGTGCCTTTAAAGTGTCTGAACAGCAATCGGCGAGCCGGCTGGAAGTCTTTCAATGTGGAGACACGGGAGATTCGTTCATCTCCCAACACCCCCACCATCAATCACAAGCAGTTGTGTCAGGTCCAACACTGAAAGGCAAGCGTTGGGAACTCAACACAGCTGCAACATTTCAATCATTTTTATTGTAAATGAACACCAACAACCAATTTCATGTTATGTGTTTGACAGCTTTGGGTGGTTTTATGGCGGAGGCAGGGTTTTCGTTGTTTCCTGTCAGAGAAGTTCGATTTCTGAAGTTTGTTTACTTTGATTACCAAAAATTTCCTTACTCAGTCAAGAATCGCTGATTCTCTGATTGAGTTCCAAATCTGTTTTCCGAATCCAGATGATTTTGATCAAGAACATGAGCTAATTAAATACTTTCGTTTAAAACCATTTGGAGTTTGTTCCCCCACTTTGAAATTTCTGAAAATTTGACCTCTAACGCTAACTGCCTTCCCTCTCCAGAGAAAAAGAAAAAAGAAGAAAGAAACTAAATAGAGAGAGTGAGTGAATTGTACATAGGTCTGCCTGCCAGGTTTATAATTAAATGTTCGTCGAGAAATTATTAACTGCGAGTCGATAATTATGTTCATAGTGCTTTATTATCGTTAATTGTTCATTGGAGTTCATCGTTCTTATTAAATTATGATTCTTAAAAGGCAAAGAGGACAAACGAGTTGAATGAAACCAATCCGTTTGGGTTTGCGGAGGGAAAGGAAAAAAACTATAGGGAGAGATGTCACATCTTGATGTGTGTGGGCGTTTGTGTTTTTGTTGTATTTTTTGTTTTAAACAGTTTTTTTCTTATTGTTTGATTTTATGATGTTATAAACAAGGTGCAATAAATGAAATTGTACCATGACAGCATGTTTGTTCCATTACAGGTGTCAAACAGAACGACATTTTATTTCTTACTCTGACCGGGATATTTCCTCTTGGTTTTATTTTAAAAAATAAAACAACTTTGTCATTTTTCTTTGAATCAAACGCATACGATCCATACGATGTTTTATAATTACACATTCAAGGTAAAATCCAGTCAACATGTTTATGGCTCAGCCAACACGCTCTAGTGACAATTGATTTTTTTTTTTTTTTACAACAAAATTTTTGAAATATATGACACAAACAATTTGCCCCCATTTCGATTATACATTTTTGTGAAAAGACAATCGTAACTTTTCTGCCTAAAAGAACCCAATTATGCTACCCAGTCTCTACTTAATTCCACCTCTTGACCTTTGGGTTGGTAACATTGAGTTTTATATATTGACTAGCGTGCCAGCACTTGCTTCCTTATGAATGCAATGTGTGTATTTTTGACTCCAGGATTCAGGCTTGTCAATTGTTGAGGAAATATTTCATAGATATTGCAAATAACCAGACGACAGCCGGCCAAGGTTTGTACTCAAACATGTATGTGCCCACAAGAGCAGGGCAAGTTAGCACCCATAGGTTCTTGTTTATTATTTGTTCTAAGCTGGGACTGGTTGTACTTAGCAAAGTTGTGTGGACTGAATTTGAACCCATGTTGTTGACATTTCTCAAGACAAAAGTACTTTCATGTTAGAGTTCGGTCAACGCTACTTTGTCCCCTTCTGTGTCGACCCCACTGTTATCAAAATGAATCTATTCGGTTTGCGAACTCCAAACCAACTTCAGACCAAATGCACCACTGACTTTTATAGGAATGACCCCTTAGCACATTCTAAATCAAGAACATTTAACCAATGCAACAGAAAGTAAAGTTTTTTAAAAAATTCAAAAAGATGTCTGCAAATTAGTATGAGCCCACCAAGCATTACGCTATATTTTACTGGTGCGAATTCTCACAATTGTACATTGTTAAATTCTTCTTTATCCAGACATGTTTTAATACAAGCAATCTTCTGTAGGGATATTGCATCAAAGATATTATTTTACTCACCACTCCCCTGTCATCCTTTCCACCCTAAACAGGTTCCATTTGGTTTACAGTCGAGGTTCTGTTTACCTTGGTCCAGCTTGCCAATATTGGTTATACATGTAGTTTGGGGGTCAACTATAAGTGACAATCCTGAAGTACACATTTTTATAAATCTTAAACTTTGATGTTCAAGATGGTTCTTTTCCCTCCATCTTCTGTAAAGACAAACTAAAGCCAGTTTTAATATTATGAGATGAAGCTCTTTTGATAAGTTTTGAAAATCAGATGGGAAAAAAAAAGCTAAATAGTAAATGTGTGTCACAGAGTGTACTGTATTCAACATCCAAAGCATGCTGGCCAGATGATGAGCTATGCATTAAAAAAATATAAGTATAGGCATTTACTCTACTTTCTGAGGCATTTACTCTACTTTCTCCAGTACAACAGACCGATCCATCGAGCTCCGCCCCTTTAATGGTTGACCAATCACAGCGTGCCTAGAAGTTTGACTTGTTCAAATCATGTCCTACACTGTACAATGTATGTGTCACCGGTTGATAGGCAGTTGCTATAGTGGGCGAGCTTAATATGCAAGTTCATGTGCAAGTGAAAAACAAGCTGAATGATTATTTTTAACTAAAAGCACATACATATACACTGCTATTGGTTTTTGAATGGTGGAGTGACCGTCTGTAGAATCACCTGTGCACAGTTTATATGCATCCATCATATGCCACATTGCAGACTGCCTTTATCATGCATTATGTACTACTGATTGATCAGCGAACAGGGCCCACCCAATTTTCATTCTTCGCTTACAGGGCAAGTGTTGAATTTCTGCACTAGCTGTTTAAGCGAAGAATGCCTAGCAATGTGGAGTACCCACGCGCACAAGCAAAAATACTCTGCTAACCTGTGAAATATGTGTGACGTAAGCGTAGAATTGCCTGCTTCCGTAAGTGCCGATTCTTTGCCTACGGTAAGCAGAGCCATGACATTGGGCCCAGGTAGGGTACTTGTGTATTGACTAGGTGCATTCATTACATATCATATTAAAGGCTAGAATAATGGTTTTACTGTTAATGAAAAACCATTGGGCCGATCTGTCAAGGTGGTTTAACAGCAGTTTGGGACGGACACTTATGGGCTGCTAATACAGAAAGAATTGTTAAACACGACCACCTGGATGTTAGAAACCACACAAGTTATCATCAGGGACCAACCATTAATCATTTCAGACTACTACCACGCAATAAATCCAAATTCCTTGACTATTAATTTGCTCACTGCGCAAAGAAGTGTATTCCTGTGGGTGGATTGCCTGCTGAGTGTTAGTTTTATCCCTTAACATTGGCTTTAATGTTTACTTGAATGATTTACATACATGTAAGTACCCAGAATAAAACTTGAGGAAAAATAGTTTCAGCCTTCGAGAAAGACTCTGCTTACATGGCTTAGGGTCAAATCGTCAGGCCATTAACTTTTTTTTTTTTTGAAAAATAGTTTGTAAACTTCTTAAAGATATAGGTTTTAAAAATGAAAAATGTTACAGGGGAATAACATCTTTTCGGAACAATTTGGAAAACAGTAGAGGGAACGTTGTAAGGCATGGGTTCAAAGGTCAACCAGAAAAATGAATAAATTTATGTGTGACCTTTGTCTTTTCGGAGTGTGTTATCTCTGCTTGTGAAGGTAAACCTTGTTTAATTGCTAGTGCATGTATTAGTTTAATCTTCCCCACACACCTACAGCAAATTCTTTTAGACTGGGGCAATATTCAGGTAACCTGCATATTAAAAGGCATCGTTGGTTTTTAAATTACTTTTTTAATTTGATTTATAATTTCAGTGCCATTGTTTGTTTCTTCCTGTTTAAAAAGATTGCTATTTTAAGGTTTATTTTTTATCAACCGGATTGCTCATAAGTGCTTCTACTGTCACGAAGCGTTGCATCCTTTTTGTTTTATTTTGCAGAGCATTTGACTGTTAATTATTTGAACAATTCCATTGTTGATTTCCGTATAAATGAAAGCAGAAAATATTTTTTCAGTAACTGATAAAACAAAATTCAATTTAATATTGCCTCAGTCTAAAGTAAGATTTTATAAATATCCCCTCTGACTCTGTGAAAGAGCTCAAAACGTCAAAACGTATACGTAAGGGCATTTCATATACTGTAAATAAAACTTTTAACAAAGAGGTATTGTAATGTTTATTCAGATTGCGTTTTGTGAATCTTGTAATTTTGGGGGTTTTAATAGCATTGGAACCGTTACAGAGCTCAAATTGTACATAATGGATGATCTTTATTTAGCTGATCGCAACGGTTCCATGTGTAAGATGTATTTTTAACGATTTGTGTAGACGCTCTGATGGGAAACTGGTTGTTGAAATTCTCTGACATGTCTTGGGTGCCTTTGGGATGTAGGGAAACATAGAAGTCGGGGCTAAATTTCATAAAGCTGTTAAGAGGAGAATATTTGTAAGCAAAACAATAGCGGGGTACCAGTTATAACAATGTGATTCACATGAATTGTGCCTGGTAGTCTGTTTCTGCTAAACAAGAATTTTATTTGCTTAGCAACTTCATCGTGTTACCTTGCCAACTTTATGAAATTGGGGCCGCTGAATAAGCAGGCTACATAAAAGACAGTGCCAAGAACCAAGTAGTTTTGTCAGTAACCAAATCAAGTATTTAATAGTTTGTGAGTCTTTGGGCACTTTGGAAGCCACAGCTTCCTGGATGGCTACAATCTCTGCCCTTGTCAGGCATGTGTGTTTCCAACACAGAGCTCCAATATGGAACAATGGCCAAAACCAGATTTGTTGTTTCAGAAATGCCTTGATCACATTATTTCCATCTTTGTCTGACACCCTGACTGATCATAGGCAAAGCACACACTCAAAAAAGGAAGGGGCAAGATTATATTCCCCACAGCCTCACTTTCAACACATGGGGGAAATAGAGCATGATGAAGGTGTTTTTGTTTCTGTGTTAATCGAAACAGCATTAGTCATTATCCAGATAATACTGTGGAATTGTTTTCTTGTTATTTGTTAATTTATCATAAAATTGTTATGAGGAAGAGCCTAGCGCTGATGCAAGGGGCGAGGGGGGCTTCCCCCAAACTCTCTTGTCAATCAAACATGAGATGGAGCATGCTTCACACAAATTTACACCAATTAGCTCTGCAAACGACCACATATTTGAGCCCAGCGTGGGTCAGAGGTTAAAGTTCATTGACAAAGTTCTTCGGTGAAAGCGGGATGGGAAATTCCTTTTTAGTTCGAAATAATACAAATTCCATTGTTTCACTAACCCTAATATCCATGAAATGTACCTTCCCATATCCACCAGCAACCTTCCGCATACAATAGCTCAACAACCAAACTTTTAAGACTCTGATAAGTTTGAATAGTATCTGGCAGTCATACCAAGCAAAGTTATTTTGGCTGCGAGGTACGGTGTCCATCAAAATTGAGGAAAAACCACGAGTGGATGCTGGTGGATTTGGGTTTGGTGGAACCCAGTTGTAGAAAATCTCTGTTAACACTTTGAAAAGTTCAAAATTCAGTATTTGTTATGTTGAGGAGTTTCGATATTTTTAAAGGACTATTATCTAGGTTTTTCAAATTGCCATTCAGGACAGGTAGATGCAGATGTTATTCGTCTTCGATTGAGGGTGTCAAATCTTATTGACATGATGTAAATAATTTTGGAATTTATTCATGTTTGTGGTTCTGAGATCAAGTTGGTTTTCTTTTCCTCAGGACGCCACTTTTTTCTAGCTGTTTGAAAAACGTTACAATTACTGCTTATTACGAAAAAAAAATATTATATACCAAAAAAAAATATAAGAGGAGGAACTGCATTACATGTTTCATTTGTAAATTTATAAATGTAGAAAATGAACTTGAATATGCGTACCAACCGTAAATGTGTAGCTTGTGTAAAAAATAAATATATAACGTTTGCTTGTTATGAATACTGTAAGATAAATTCATGGCAGAATTCTTCACAAATTGAGTAACTGTTTGGGGGTTTTTATCTATAGTGTTGCTTAAAATTTCTGACGTTTAGCTACCATGAAGTTTACGTACAGTGGTTGTACCTCATTGTAGTTCGAAAATTGTATTTAAAAAAAGAAAATCGAAAGGTTGCATATTAGTAATAGTGAACTCTATTTTCATCATTGTATGCTCAGTGTAGTTCCTAATGTTTCAAGTTATTTTCTGTTCAACTATCATGACTGTGTTGCAAAACTAATGGACAAACATGTTCTGGCAGGGGCTTTACAATCTTGTAGATCTGGACCTGAAGTTCAAGAATTGCTAAGCACAGAAATCTTGCTCAGTAGAGATTACCATCCAAAATAATTTTATGTTATATTGCTTGTGACTGGTTCCCTTCTCAAGGAGCCTTGGTTGGTAAGTTTTTCTGCTTAGCATTTCTATGGTAATAGAGCCCTTGTCAGTTCATCCAGATTCTGACCAAATGCAATCTTGGCCCAATTAGATGAAGCCGATAAACACCCAAACATGCTTAGCACAGGAAAATCTTGTGAAGCAGAAACATGTTACCAGCCAAAATACAATTTTATGTATACTGTTTGTGACTGGTTCCCACACTAATTTGTGGTTAACATGAAGATTTGCTTGGCAACACGTACAGCTTCATGAAATTGGATCCTGGTGGTGCGATGTTAAAGGCTACAGCCGTATCTAAATTGGTGGCTTCAGCTACGGCTACGACTACTGCTAAGGATGTTGCTAAGGACGTCCTATACTTCAACACATGACGACGCGAAGATCCAGCCGTAGCTGTAGCCGCAAGTTTGGACATGGCCTAAGACTGTTGACTGTGTCATGTGCAGCCACATCTGCAGTCTTCATTTCTGGCACTGCCTTAAATAAAACAATATTATACCTTTAATGACCATCTTGTTGTGGTTCCCTGCCTCCTAGTTGTACAATCTCAACGGTATCCAAAGAGGTACCACTCTGTTTCCCTGGCATCCTCGCTTTCATTTCATGACTAATGTAAAGGGGTGAACAGCAGTGGGTGAAAACTTTTGGGCCTACTTTGTTCAGGCTGTGAATTGAGCTAGGACAAGTGTTATGTGTACATGTACTTCAACAATTCAATGTCACTCTGAACGTTTTCACCAGTAATTTTCCTTTTTATTTTTTAATTGTTTGGTTTGCATTCATTCTTTTCACATGAAAACTAAATTGATTTGAAACACATCAAGAAATAATTCTCAAAAAGCATGGTCAAAAGGACACAGCAAGGTATGATTAATGTTTACTGAAATGAAAGTTTACATTTGATTTCTTCTCACAAAAAGGTGTAACAATTTACAGAAAGCCAAAATTGCTGGTGAAAAAAAATAAACCCTCACTTTAAGCCAACAACAGAGGGGGGTGTTGCTACTGTCTCAACCATTTTCTTACCTTTTAGGTACAGTCAGTTAACTTTTACAGTGTAGCGCTGCAAGTTCGTGTTCAGTGGATGCCTTCTTTACACATATTCGAGGAATCCAAAGGTGTTAAATAAAAGTCTATGACTGATAAGCATGATTTGTTGGCTTTTTTATTTGGCTTGTCTGTTTTATGTTTGTGATTTTAAAAAGTTGTTTATTATAACCTGTGAGAGGCATGGCAAAATACACTAATAAACTGGACACGTTTATTTATAGTCTTAAAACAAAAGTAGATCAGAAGCGAGACCGTTTGCAGAAGGACAGTGAATCATGTTTTACTGTGTTTTTTTTTCCTACTCCAGATAAAGCATAGAATAAATTCCATGGGAGAAATTCATCCTCCTTATATTTATCAGAATTTGAAGAGCTCTGGGGTAAATGCACTAAACCAAGAAAAGGGAATGAATTTCGGTCACAGCGAAAGTGAAAATGCTCTTTTCCTGGACATGTTTGCGTAAAGACCGATCTGTGAC
>JACSEG010000263.1_pt1 | contig 9887 bp, 1 predicted proteins | sample 8225521 | NCBI WGS metagenome assembly JACSEG01 (sample SAMN15705060, study PRJNA637333) | viral metagenome | isolation source: viral RNA from sea star tissue | host: Pisaster ochraceus | place: USA:Santa Cruz | collected 2018
GCACAACTACCAGCTAATGTTAGGTTTTCCTTTGTCCTTAGTGAGGGCGCTGTTTGAGCCTTTGACGTCATATGCAAGGGGTCTATACTGTTCTGAGTTCTGACACACACTCCAAAAGTTAATACAGGAGTCCTGTCTTCAAATGTTTCTGTTTGTTCAAGTGCCTTGAGTACCTTACTGGTTGAAACATGCGCTAAATAGGACTATATCATTAATGAATAAAGGATGTGTTTGGAAATAAAGTAGACTGCAGGATTTGTTCAGTTGTGGGGTTAGTGGCCAAGTGCCTAAATTTACTGGCCCTCTAGTGGCCAATTGTCTGTTGATCCCTGTTTACCTGATGTGTGAACCATTTGTAGAGTTCCTCGCTAGAGTCCAGCATGTTACCCTTTCTCTGAGCTCCCTCCTTACATTGAGTCATCAAGGTGGTGTATTCGTCTCCTTCAAACAGGCCTGGGACCTCTCCGTTAGCGAGGAGTGTGTTCATGCGTTCAAGGAAGCTAGAATCTAGAACGTTGGACTCGTCCATCACGAAGCAGATCTTCTCATCCTTGCAACCGGCTCTCCGCAGTACCCCTCTCAAATCCTCATCAAAGTCATCAGCGGTGTACTTGTTATGAACCTTGACTTGCACGATGCTGAGGCCGTTCATCCAAGCCACAAAGCGAGACAGAGTCGTCTTGCCAGCTCCACTCACTCCAATCAGCAGCAAGTGACCCTGTGGCTGTCTGAAGATACGATCAATTCGGAGCACATGATCCAAGACCTCGTTGAATAATACCAGGGGAACGTCCAGTTCCTCCTCATAGAACACCTTGAGTCTGGCTTTGACATAGTCTCTGAGCTCTTCTTGTTCCACGGGGATGTAGTCCTTGGAGAGCCAGTTACTGAAGAGGATGGGTCTCTTGAGTGCTTGTCCCTTGTTGATGTTGGGGAAGTGTTTCATGGCTGTAGCGTCTATGTTCTCGTCTGTCCACTGGCGTTCCTCATCCTCAACAAGCCTGTCTTGGAAGAGTCTGAGAGCTTCATGTGCCCAGATGCGGACGAGACCCTCCACCGATAGATTCTCTAGAGGGCGTAGTGCTTCCACGATACCACGCACCCAGCGTGTCATCTCACGTGGACTGTAGATGTAATGTGGCTGCATGTCTTGGGTGAAACGTTGCTGTGACATTGTGTAGAACTCCACCATGGCGTTAGTGAGTGGCTCAGCGTAGGTGCGTAAGCTGGGAATGAGACGCAGCATGGCGCGGTTGAACGTTCCGTAAATTTGACCCAGTGAGAACGGGCCGGGGTAGTCTACGTACACAACGGGAACGTGGCGTAGAAACCTGTGAGATAGAGGTTTTCTGCCGGGGTCAGTCGGAGGGTTGCAGGCCCCTACAAACTGAATCCTCTCAAAGGTGATCCACATCTGATCCGACTTGCGATAGAAACCGCCGTGCTCCAGCATCTGACGAAGGAAGGAGATGACTCGCTGTGTGCCGTACTGATCCATGTCTGGCAGATTGATCTCATCACAGAAGACTACTAGCCATTTGTTGAGCTGGATTGGAGACAGCACGGTACCGTTAGGGGTGCGTCGGTACTCACAGTAGTGGTCTAAGGTTTTCAACATCAGCTCAGGGGTGGTAGCGCTGGAGAAGTTCAGACCAACGACCTCCATGTCAGGCAGAGCCCTGAGGGCGCTAAACAGCGTCATGGTCTTCCCACTACCCGGTGGTCCGCACAGCACCAGGGGCTTGTGCTCAGCTAGCCAGGTGTAGAGTAGAGCCTCGTGTCTGACTGTGTCTAGGGTAGGGACGACCACGTCGGGTGACGCCACCTTGTGGGTCTCTACCTCAATCTGTGGTACCTTATTCTGCCATGGGGCCCACTCACCGGTGATGGCAACCTCGTAGTCGATGATGGAGAGCTGTGAAGCTGGAGGGAGCGGGATGGTGGTGATGCTACGGATGAAATCACCCATGTCATGACGGCATTTCATCTTACTGTCTCCGCTGAACGACCAGATGATGGCGTAGATCAGATAGCGCACCATGTACTTGTCCAGTTGATCGCTCTGCATTGGGAAGTCATGGTGCATGTTGTTGTATTGTAGTATATTCCTGACGCCTTGATTCAACATGGAGAAGAGTGAGCCCAGTGCTCTTAGCCTGGTGAAGTCCATGATGTGTTCCTGGGTAGTGGCGTATTCCAAAGCACGGATGACTAAGGCGTCCGAGGCGAAATGTGCAGCCAGCACGTTAGCGCAGTCATTCTGGATCTGCATGAGTGGCGACATGGTTCCGTCTTTCTCTTTGTCAGCGGCCTTGCCAAACTCCTTAGATGGAATCAAGTCTTCCGACTCCTCTAGAGGAGTGTGGCGCATGCGAGCCAGGAAGTTCTCACAGATGAGCTCGGTGCTCAAGACGTCTTCGCTGAACCACACCATGCCGCAGCGACTGACGGTGGCCAGGGTCGCAAAGCGGAGATCCTGTACCTCAAACATGATGCGCACATTAGGAGGCAGACTGAGACGTTCTCCGTTGGGCAGAGTCAAGAGCTTGTTGTCATCCAAGACACTGTTCAGATTCTCCACCCATTCAGGGTCCACGTCACCGTCAAAGATGATCCATTGTCTCTTGTTGATCTCACCACGGACATTGTCAATGATCTTTCTGAGGATGTGAGTGAAGAGACCGTCCGTCCACTCTCTGGTGTTGGGGTCCAGGTTGCCGTACAGATCCTCCTTAGACATGGCCTTGGGGTCAATGACATGGGCAACTCCTTCTACACCTTCCAGTCTCTCCAGGGCCTTCAGGAGGGATTTCCAGGCCATGCTCTTGCCGCTGCCGCTGGGACCGACCATCATCAGACCGTGGTTCAAGTTGGAGATCTGGTACAGTTGCAGCACCTTCTCCACCCAGGATGATCCCATCTCATCTCCTTCTCCGTAGGTCAGGTACATCTCTTGACACACCTTGGCCAGCTCTTTCCGCAGACCTTTCATCTCAGCCTGAGTGTACTGAACACCAGGGAAGACATCCGACAACAGACTGTGGAGTAGAGGGATGTCTTCGGCTACCAGCTTGGGTACCATGGTCTCACAGACACTCTGGATCAGAATCTCTTGTTCAGGGAGTCTCTCTGAGATGGATCCCTCGTCAGTGTTCTCCCCACGCTCGATCATTCCTTCCTTGATCTTCTGGATCCGATCTCTCTTGACGTTTCCCGCGCTCACCAAGACACTCTTCAAGGCACGCAGACCAAAGTCATAGTGAGATTGTGAGGACAGCTGCTCATCACACAGCTGGAAGAATGGAACGATCTTAGACGCGAGTTTCTCAGCAATGCGGAATCCCTGGGAGTAGAGCATGACCTGAGCGATGAGCTGACGATTGGGTTTGGTCATGGCTAAGGATCGGAACAGCTTCTTCAGGTTATCGGGGAGGTTGGAGCGCCCTGCATATCCAGGGTTCATGGTGATGAAGATAGCCATGTCTGGGTTGACACGGACCTGTTTGCCAACGATCTCTACGCTGATGCGCTCTTTGGACTTGTCTTCCAGTTTCTCCTTCAGTGCCTCTTGGATGGTTTGGATCTGCTGAGAGACGGCTGACAGCATCCGCTCCTCCAGACGATTGAACTCATCGAAGCATCCCCAGGCGCCAACTTGACATAGACCCACGAAGATGCGACCCATTGCCTGAAAGTCAAAGCGTTCATCACAATTGAAGACCAGTACAAAGCGTCCAAGCTGGTGACCCAAGGCCTTCACTGACTCTGTCTTCCCAGTACCAGCAGGACCGAACGGTGATCCACCGAGACGCCCCTCCAAGGCTTGGGTCATGGTCAGGTAGCAGCGGTCGGTCAGCGGCGTCTGGACGAGCTTGTCCTGAACGCCCAGGTACTCAAAGCCGTAGTTGAATCTAGCATTGGCCATCTGGATGGACAGCTGCTGTAGGACGTCGGTGTGTTTGGGATCAAAGTAGAATCTCATCTGACACAACCAGTCGAAGGCTGTAGGGCTGCTGGTCTTGTTGCTGATCAGCATACGGGTGACATCACGCTGGTGGACAAGCTCCGTGATAAGATGTTCCAGCTTTTTGCGTCTGACCGGTGGTTGTTCCTGGAGTACAGAGTCTGCCAGGACCTGCAGCGTGTTCTCCACAGTCTGCAAGACGCCGTTCAAGGGAGCCATGTCTCCGCCTGCACCTTGGGTGATGGCGCCCAAGGCTTTATCTGTAGACTCAGACCAGGAGATCTGGGCTGAGAGGACCACTAGTTGAGCCTGATACTGATCCACCCAATCCAGGTATTTTTCCGAATCGATGGAGCCTTCTCTGAACTGAGCCACACCGAGTACAGCAGCAGCCAACAGTTTGGCCAGAGTCACTCTCATCTCATTCTCTACCAGGGTCAACCACTCATTGATCTTGGGGTGCTCGGTCAGAGATACTGGTGTCTTGAAGAGGACCTCTTCCCCTTCCCTTGAGGAGATGCCCAGCACCAAGCTGTGGTCCTCGCTCAGGTTGAGAGCAGCGACGCCAGCGAACATCTTCTTGAAATGCTTCTGTAGTTTCTCAACGTTCTTGCTGTTACCAATGATCTCCAGGAGGTCTTCATCCCCGACAAAGTAGAACCTCGGGAAGGATGCCCTTTCTCTCTCCAGGTACTCTCCAAGAGCCTTCTGGATCTTGCCGAGGAGGTCAGCCAGCCTCTCCAAGGAACGCTGGACACCAGGGATGTTCACAACATCCAGGACGAGTGGAGACTTGGCCACTTTCTTCATCAGGGCGAGGAACTCGGTACTGATGCTTGAGAATCTCTGAGTCTCAACAGGCAGGAGATGCTTGATGTCAGCGCTCCCCGAGAAGATGCCATCCAGGTAGACCCAACGACGCTGGACGTCGATCCACACATCAAACAGGGCGTTGATGCGGTTCAGTTTGTCCTCCCAGGCCAGTGCATCCTCCTCAAATACCTTGTAGTATGGGGAGAGCTTCATAGCTGCCACGCTGTTGATGTGCTCCTTGACCTTTGTGAAGAGGTCATCCCAGCCTCTGATGACTCGGCACTTGTTCTGGAAGTTGATCAGCTCCAACTCATAGGACTGCCACACATCACGCACCTGCTTCAAGAACTCTTCCAGGGCCATCTCACCCTGAGCCACGTTGATGATGTCACGGACGATGCCCTCATTCTTCTGTAGGTCCACGTCCCACACCAGTCCCAGGGTCAGCTCAGAGAGGACCCAGTTGACCCTCAGGCGTTTCATCAGTTGTTTCCAGTGACGCTCCTTCAAGGCTTCTGACTTCAACTCCACCACCAGCATGTTCACCTTAGCGTATCCTTTGAGAACTCTCTGCACGTGTTCATAGGAGGCGTACTGTCGCAGACGTCCCGGTAGCCCCTTGAGGTTGGTCATGAGTCCATCCAGGCTCTGGCGCAGTTTACGAGGAGCGACAGACAGCCAAGGTTTCTCCTTCAGCTCATCGATCTGCTCCCAGATACGTGCAAGCTCACACCAGACGCCCTTCAGGTCTTGGAGCTCCTCTAGGGCCACTTGGACGCGCTCTTCGCTAGGGCTCAACACACCGATCTCTTGGAGTTCCAGAGCTTCCTTGGCCTTGCTGATGTTGTCTCGGTCTTCTTTGAGACGAGCAAACTTGCCCTCAAAGATTGTCAGGCCGTTGGTGGCGAGATCGGGTCGGAGTTCACCGTCGATTGGTTTGTTCTTCTCCCACTCTGTCAGGAGTTCTGTGGTACGTGCCTCAACGGAACGGTCCTCAGTCACTATCTTCATCTGCAGACTGGCGACCTGTTGTTGAATGGCTGTATCTTTGCGCTTCATGATCTCATTGTACGCTCCCCACTCTCCTTCAATGTTATCCACGTACAACCAACTGGAGGGGAACTGGTACCGCTGTCGCTCCAACAGCTTCTGTCCTCCGTGGTACATCTCCACTTGCTTCTCCCAAGCTCTGTGTTTCCTCTTGAGGTTCTGTACGTAGGTGATGAAGCTGACTGCATCAGAGGTGCTGGCTGTGTCCACGGAGTGCTGCTCCAACTCTGTACGAGACTTGGCAAGGGAGCCGTGGAACTCGGCCATCTCCGTGCCGAGATTGTTACCAAACTTGCTCAGGATCTCCTTGTGCCAGGAGTCGTACTTCATGTTGACCTTAGACTGGACCTTGCCGTAGTCCACCACGATGGGACCAAACTCCTTGCGGGTCTCGGCATTGTCAAAGGTGGTGCGAGATTGTCTGATTTCCACGAGCAGTTGCATCCATAGTTTGAGGTCGTCTCCAATCCTGGTGTACACATTGTGTGGTTGCATGTCCCAAAGTGACTGGTATTGAAGCCACTCCTTAACGTATTCCTGGACCTCCCTAAGGATCTTCTCAATGGCAGCGTATGGTTGCTCAAGGACCTGAGGGCCATCAGGAAGCTTACTGAGAAGAGTCCGGTACACGGCCGTCTTATTGGACTCATGCTGCTCAATGCCAACCTGGTAGCGAGAGCTCTCTAGACGTTTCAGGCCGGTGATGATGCGTTGCCATGCAAACAGTTGTTGCATCAGCTGGAAGCGAGCCTCTTCAATGGGCGGGGACAGGTACATGACTTGGTTGGTGATGCGTATCTCATGGATTAAACCGGTGATTTGTGGCTCTCCTCCTGGTTTGTGCTTGTTAGAGACGTCTGTATCCATGGTGTCCTCGATACCTTTGTCTTTACCGAGGAGACACTGAGTCCAGGCTTGGAGACCGGCTTGTAGGCGTCTGGCGAGTCGCTTCTCAACCTCTGTGTCTAGCTTGGCAACCCACTGTGGCAGATTGGAGTACGAGTGCAGATTGAGATCATCCACCTCCTTCTGGATGCGACTCAAGATCTCTGTGAAGACGTTGGAGTTGTAGTCACAATGATCTAGAGAGCGTACTTCACTGTCAATCTTCTCTTCTACAAGAAGGAGGTCGTCCACCTTTTCCTGGTAATTGAAGACAGCTTCAGCCAGCTTCTGCACATATGGATCCAGCTTGTAGGACTCCCACACGAGGGCGACACCCTCAGCAATCAGTCCCTGCACCTCCCTCTTAAGACCAGCCACAAGGAGGAAGATGGACTGTCTCTCCTCCACCTTCTCACATGTCCTCTCATAGGTACGCACACTCTCAATCAGGGAGATGGCAAACGGGTACAGCTGGTTAGCCTGGTGGGCCTTGTTGACGATGGCCAGGGGAACGCGGAACCCAAGCCACTTCAGATTGCGCACCTCTTTAGACAATGTGATGATGTCCGGCAGGAAGTTGACTTTGAGCTTGAGGAGATTCCCCTTGCCTCCTTGCCTTGTCCTCTGACTCTCGATGGTGAAGATGCGGCCAGACACACCCAGCTGACGCATTTGAACCTTTCTAGACCAGTCGTCAAAGAGTTCCTGGGTGTTGAGCTTGGCTCTGAAGCTGTCCCCATCTGCCTTGAGCTTCTGGCCCTCCACGTGGTTCTCCCAGCCCTTGCCGAGGACGTCTTCGACACGGTGCATGTAGGCACTCAGCTGGCGATCAATCTGTCTGGCCCAGATGATGGATCCTGATACTGGAGGAAGATCTCGTACTTTACTCATCCTACAAGCCTTGCTTAGGGGATACTGGATCTTGAACTTGTCATGAAGTGATTCAATGTCATCCTTGACACGCTGGATAAGCTGGGTCTGATATTCCCGGATGGCTCCGCGGATGTGAGGACGCACAAAGAGAGCATTGAAACGAGAGAAGATGCGGAACATCTCATTGGCATTCTTGGCAGTGCCGAGCTGATCACGAAGACGAGCGGTGATACGTGTCTCCACGCGATCTATGCGTTCATCATACCTCTTCATGGCAGCTTCCCACGCCTCGTTTCCCTCCTTGCTAACATCCAGACTCTCCACCTCCTTCACATTCTCATAGGCAAGGTTCACCTCCTCTATGGCGTTAGCATCAGCAGCATCCATCATGAGCTCGTTGATGTTACCTGGTGGTTCATCTGGTGTGGTACCTGGACTCCCTTGTACCTGGGTCACAGCTGGGCGTAGGACTCTGACTATGACTGCGCGCAACTGCTCATGCTGTCGACGGAACTTGCGCATCTGTTCCAGACGTCCCTGAAGCCTCTTGTGGGCGGGGTTAACCCTCCACACCATCTTGAGACTCTCTTCTCTCTTCTTCTTGACGATGTCTCGTAGCAGACCTTGTAGCTTCTCGTACTCATCGTCCCATGTACCAAACACCTCAAAGCAAGCACTCATCACCTTCTCAAACTCATCATGGCTGATGTGCATCAGGCGTCTGGTGCCCAGAACCTTGAGAAGCTGGCTGCTCAGATCCCTGGAAATGGCCTCAACTAGACGTAGGGCTCGCTGGATGGGGTACTTGGTGTTGCGGATCTTGCGTAGATGATTGAAGATACTGACGAGGGCATTACGGATGCGGTCAAGCTCCGTGGCAGAGAGGAGATCATTCAGTGGGAAGTCCTTCATGAGGGGACTGTAGTCAGCTACCGTGGCAAGGGCATGCTTCAAGCCTGTGTCTGTGTCGAAGCTGACTGTAGCGTGGAATCTCTTGCCGTGCTTTAATATGTCTAGAGTCAGGGCTACTTCAGGGCTCTCTCGCTTCTCTTGGATCTTCATCAGAGCTCGCTCCAGATTCAACCAGAAACTTATCTCCTGTAGAGCTGTGCCGGAGCCGGGGTCACGGTCAAGTTTTGTCACCTTCTGAATTTCTCTGATCCACCTGTTGACCCCGTGCTGAAGGTTATTGAGGAAGACCGAATCTTCCACCTTGTCCATGAAGTCATTGACTTTGGGTTTCCGGCCCTCCTTGGCGCAGTTCCTGATCATCGTTGAGACGACTTGATGGATGGGCAGAGTAATATCTGGAATGTCAATGTTCTGTTGGAGATGGAGCAGGCCCATCTCGAGCTCTGCAATCTTCTTCTCAACAGACGGTGCCATCTTATCACCATCCCTATCCACCTTGCCAGACGCCCTGACGTAAGACTTGAAGTAAGGTGCCATGGCATTGCTGACGTAGGCGTGGAGGGTCTCAAAAGGGGATCCTTCACTCAGGTTGATGATTCTCACTTGACTAGGGATGGATTTCTCTGCATCAATGATAGGTCCACGCTTCAGGAACACAACACCAGTCATCTTGGAGTTGGTAAAGTGCACTTCAGTCGAGATGTTGTACGTGACTTCATTCTCTGCAGGGACATCAGATGCCACGCTCGCCTCGTCATCATCCTCTTCTTCTTTATTCACATTTCTCTCCAAGAGAAGACTGGATGTCTGACTGTCGGACAGCCATTTTTTCATTCCCTCGATGTGCAATTTGTCATCTAGGGCGTTTCTCAATGCAGCTGTAGGGTCTCCATCCTCCAACAAGAGCGGGATGATTTTCCGCAAGTATTCCACCAGAGCCGGCACCTCGGCCACTGCCTGTGTGCTCTGGCTCTCTGTGTCGCTGTTGTCTGCCATTTTGAGGCAGGAAAACTGCTACTTTTCCCTAATAAATCAAACCATATTTTGACGGGAAATTTTCCCGTCCGTCTGCGCTGAAGAGGTAAATGGAAAAGACAGGATGTTGTATTACATCTATGCAGCAAAGGGAGATTTCTCACATAACATTATGGGTTAGACGTTTTTCGGGTGTGTTAGTTCATTTTGTCATCCTGCAAAGGTAAAACACAGAATAGAACGACTGAAAACAAGTCCCACTCTGAGTTGTTAACTGCAACTCGATGGGTTTTAACCATTCTCATGGCGCTAAGTTTGTATGTACTGCAATCTGAAAATAGACGAATCACTCTATCCGAAAGAAATCACGCAATTCAATGAATCTTGTTTTTGGTGTTTACTTCATCATCATCCG
>JACSEG010000264.1_pt1 | contig 9876 bp, 10 predicted proteins | sample 8225521 | NCBI WGS metagenome assembly JACSEG01 (sample SAMN15705060, study PRJNA637333) | viral metagenome | isolation source: viral RNA from sea star tissue | host: Pisaster ochraceus | place: USA:Santa Cruz | collected 2018
CACGGACATCCTCATGACGAACTGGCACCTGCATTTACGGAGAATGTATGATGTGACTTTCGGCGAAATTCTATTTCAATCCTAGTTCCTCTATCAAGACTAGAGCCGGTTCTACCTCCATATCATGATATCGGCGTTAATGTCTATTGATGAGGAATGGTGTGTCTAGATGTTACATAGGTTTGGCTCTTCACAATGGCAGGACAAGGAACTAGGCAAGGTCAACGCATCTTCCGGGACTTCTTCACCTTTGGAAGTAAAGATCTGACTCACTGGTTCCCATCGCACATGGCAAGAGGTATGAAGAAAATGAGGAATGCTTTGCGAACTGTAGACTGCATAGTAGAAGTCCATGATGCCAGAATTCCATTTTCAGGGAGGAATCCAATCTTCGGCGATGTACTGGATGTGAGACCTCACCTGTTGATATTAAATAAGAAAGATGTGGCTGATATGACGCCCCAACAAACCAGTAAAGTTCGTAATCGTTTAAAAGACGAAGGAGTAAATGATGTATTGTACACAGAGTGCCTTTCACAGAACAGCCCAAGTGTTAAAAACATTATACCTCGAGTTATTGAACTGATAGAGAACAGCGAGAGGTACCACCGAGTGGAGGAGGGGGAATTCAAAGTGATTGTCATAGGTGTTCCTAATGTTGGCAAGTCTTCTCTAATCAACGCCATGAGGAGAATCCATCTAAAAAAAGGGAAAGCAACACCAGTGGGTATACAGCCAGGCGTGACCAGATCCCTCATGCATAAAATACAGGTAAGCAGCAGACCAATAGTATGGTTGCTGGATACACCTGGGATTATGACACCTTACATCAGGGACATTGAGGTCGGCATGAAACTCGCCCTCTGTGGAATGCTTCAAGATCATAAAGTAGGCGAGGACGTCATCGCAGACTATCTACTGTACTACCTCAATAGATACAACCACAACAGATACGTTGATTTTTACGATCTGGAGGCTCCCAATGATGATATTTTGGAGGTCTTGGTCGGCGTTGCCAAGAAACTCAACAAGACCGCACGCTTCAAAACTCTGGATGGTACCGTTGTCATGAGGCCCAACATACATGCCGCCGCCACACACATGATCAAGTCATTCCGTCAAGGTCACCTTGGAAGTATCACTCTTGACCTCTGAACTCTCACACCCTTGGAGAAGGCGCACAGCTTGAGCCACCACCCACACTGATTGCATTGTGTTATCGGAACCTGGGTTTATGGAGAACAAACAGATATTGAATTAGCTTCTATTTTTTGTAAAGGAAGGGTGTGCATTGCATCGTGGATGCCGTACTGCGGAAATAGCCACCGTGTGAAGTGGCCAGGCTAGGAGTTCCTTTACCAACCCTTAATAATAATTCAAAACACAAACCAATCAAGCAGCCGGCCTGATGAATTTCACTTTAAGTGACCTTTGAAGCTTTGCATGGTGTGGATCATAAGAAAAAATCAAGTAGTCAGCTTGCGGGTACAACCATTTATAAAAAAAACTCTTGGGAGAAGTGTTGGTACTTAAAAGAACCGGTGCGGTCTCGACGCTTCAAACAGTATACTCTGCTCGTTCTCAGGAGACTGCCGGACTGCTGATGATGCTGAGGTTGAAGTAGAGCTGTAGGGATGCACCCTTCCCGCCCCAAAGGTGCAAAAAGAATCAGATTCAATGGAACAAAAAACAGCACGTCAATTAATAATCATAATTGTAATAATTAATCGTAATTTTGTTTGTCTTTTTATATTTTGTATGTCCTCCCGCAATGCAACCTTTGGTCACCATGGGAGAACTTTTTTTTTTAAAGATTAAACCGTAAATGAATAATACTCATAAATTTTAAGGAATTCTAAAGAAACATTGACAACAAGAGGGATAAAGCCTTCTGACAAGTTCGTTTACAGTCAAGGACTTGTTTTATTAGTAAAAATTATATTACTTTGTCCTACTGTTAAGTGCTAGCTATAGTTAGTCTTGGAGACAGACCACCTGTATATATACAATTATAAATGCAATTCAATTATATTCCTACTTCGGAGATAATTCTTCCTGGACTGTTTCTCAAGTACCTTTTGTTATCATTCTGTACAACTGTTGTTCAAGTAGTTTAAAAATACTATTGGAGACATTGTTGTATTACGTGAAAAAATTTAATTGCAGAAAATTCATTAGGTGTATTGACGTTTGACAATTACTTAATTTATTACACTTTCATTGGAAACTCCCGTCAGTTTCTGCAGGGTAATTCTGGCACATGGCATGACATTCAAAATCTAAGCATTGCTTTCAAGTTATGTTGACCTTCCAAGAATGGTTTCATTTATTAAAGATAAATCTCTGCCCCTGTCTACATGTTTCACAAAAATTGTGAGTGTTTTTTATTTGTATGGCAAGCAACTGCAATATGTTTAAAAAAAAAGAAAACGAAGAAAGTGCCTGGCACACCAAGACTTTGCTCTGTTTTTTTTTGTTTTTTTCATTTTCAATTTTGCAGCTGAGAAACCCAAACCAGGAGAATTGGCTGAAGGGTGGCGTCCCTGTTTTGGGAATTCAATTGTTATTATTTTATGTCATTCTTAGGACTGTAATTTCTACTCTCAGTTTTTTGGGTTAGAAAATATAAAATGTTCATATAAAATAATGCTCTTTGATTTCTTGGTGCCAATTAATTTTTTTGTGCGAAACTCAATACAAAATTAATTTATTTCCAAGTCCCAATTCACCTTTTAAGAAATAATTTATTTTGAATAAATATACGTAAAAAACAAATCTGCAGATCTCCATCTTTAAAAAAATATTGATTTTGAAATAAGTAGTCACTTTATGACCAGAGGGTTCCTACCAATGATGGGCAATGTTGCGATTGGCCGATTTGTAGTCACATGACAGAGAGCATCAATATCATTGGTCACCCTAATGATTAAGAGAACAGTGTTTGTTTTTTGTTTTTTTTGTTTTACTTTCAATTCTTTCTTGGTTTTTGCAATCAAAACTCCCAATGAGTACATATTCTACATCCCTTGTTCCTTACAACTATCCATGCCTCTATAAAAATGTGTAAGAAAATTATCAAAACAATGATACACTTTCAGAAGGTTTTAAACCAAGTTTTACTCTTAAAGCTTGTTGTGAAACCATTTCTTACAAAATCCACAAAATGTATGTTTCCACAACAGCCTCAATGTATGAAATAAACGAGAAGAACATTATTTGTATTGTCTCCATTTACCTTACTTCTCAACTTTCTCTATGGTTCAATATTTGTATTCCTTCCAATAATTTTGTTTGACATTGCCTGCATTTTTGTTAACACTTCTGAAAAAAGTTCTTGCATGTGGTACTTCTTAAAAGAACAGATGAAATGCCTGCTGAATCGTTTAGCAAATAAGAAATTGCATAGCATTTAGCTAACACAGAGAAAATGTGGAACATCTACCCGAAAAAGTCTACTAAATCTGCAGAATAACTGCTCAGTTTGCAGAATAAGTCTTTTAATCTCCAGCATGAGTCTGCTAATCTGCAGAATAAGTCTGCCGATATGCAGATTAAGTCTACTAATCTGCAGAATAACTGCTCAATCTGCAGATTAATTCTGCTAATCTTCAGGATAAGTCTGTAGGGTAAGTTTGCTGATATGCAGATTAAGTCTGCTAATCTTCAGAATAAGACTGCAGCGTAAGTCTGCTAATCTGCAGAATAAGTCTGCTTCTATGCAGAACAACTGCTAATCTGGTGAACAAGTGCTGATCTGCAGAGTCAGAGTCTGCAGCCACGAAGGGCCAAACTCCAGAGCAACTGACACCATGTTCAACATCAAAACATGACAAAATCATAATTTTACACCTACATGTACAATGTTTTGATGGCAACGATACACACAATACTTACTAGGTGTCCCTTCAAAATGACATCACCTGAATAGTTACAAAAATAAAACTGTTCAATAATCCGTAACACTCATTTACATAGTATCGGTTTACCTGAACTTCAACCAATAACCAATAACCAATAACCATATATCCCAACCCCCAGTCACAAAGCCAGACTCCCTTTGACACAAGATGATGAATGCAAGATGGATGCATTCCTTGTTAATTAATACCGGGCCAAATTTCATAGAGCTGCTTAAAAGCTGAAAGAATTGCTTAACAAATATCAACTAAGCAAAACTGAGCATGGTATTTTGGGCCGGTAACCTTATTGTGCTAAGCAAAACTGTTTAGTGCTTAGCTATTTTGTGTGCTTTAATATGAAGCTCTATGAAATCTGGACCTGGTTGGCTGGCTTGTGTATCCCGTTTTAACAATAATTACAAGATTAACTGTAATGTTTGTAATTCTAACAAAAACATTTGGAGCACCACCATTAAATATTTCACCAACAAGACAAGGTACAGTGCTGAGCCGATTGTGTCCATTCTCCAACTGCTGCAAAACACTCAAGGCCATCAAAAACAAATTAGTTGTTTAGCTTCCTTGCTTTTTAAAATTTCTGCCGGTTAGGAGGAATTTTTTTTCATCTTTTTCCCCTCTCTCCATTTCACCTTTGCAAAAAAGAGTGACCTTGTACATTCTAGGGCATTTCTGACATGTCAGATACTACAATGGCCATATGGGAAATTTTACATTTTGTATCATAATTTCCACATAAATTCAAGAGTTATAAAAAAAAAAAATAAAAAAAAAATCCAAGCTAAACAAGTTTTGAGATGTGCCCCTTTCTTCTTATCAAAAGTTGATAAAAAATCAGACAGTGTAATCTAGCTATCTAGCCCTATGTTGGCAGCCTCTCTATTTTGTCATTATCGTTGTGTGTTTTTTCGGGAGTGCCAGTCGGAAGCCATTCAACCTGTAACTGCCATATAGCCAGGGATCACATCCAATACAACCTCGGAACTGGCAGCATTTTAAACAAAATAAAATCAAATAACTAACTGGGGGGGGGCAACTATTTCTTTTCATGGCCTACCTTGCATTTGCCAAGCTGTGGAAGTTACAGCTTAGTCCATATAAGAAAATTAGAAGAAGAAAAAAAAATAACAAAAAATTTTGCTGGAAAACCACTGCATTTTAGTCACAACTTTTTAACAATGAAGCTTTATACCCTCCATAACTTAACACCAAAATATTTCAATTTTTAAAAAATGATACGCCGTTGGTGGTGAGGTCACCACTGTACCATATCTCATACTCTAATACAGACTCTGTCGCATAACTGCAATATACACATAATTTTGCCAAACACAAACCCCAAGCATTGCAAGAAAAATAGATTTATACATTTGACTATAATTTCTGTATCGTACAATCTAAGCTTACAAATAACAAAAATGGAATAATATACATAATGCTTTTCATGGAATGCACAAAGGTTAGAAAAGTTAACACAACAAAAACACCCACTTGTTTGTAACGATTTTTATTCCACTGATTAGGGATGAACTATGTTCACTTTTGTTTACAACCCCCTCCTACATCCCTCTCCCCACTTCTCATGTCCACACAATTTTGTGGATTATTGGGTAGAAAGCTGCCCTTTTGTGGTATGGAAAATTGTTGGAAACATTTTCTAAGAGCCCTTCTCTCTTCATGACCATACTTTTTGTTGGTGCAAATCATGAAAACGTGGAATATTTGCTCTCTTTTTTTTTGGGGGGGGGGTGGAAAAGAAGAAATGTTTGGAAATTTTATGTAAATTAGCTTTTCCATAATTTTTCAAACATGGTGCACTGTAAATATTTCCAGACCAAAATAGCTTATTATAACAGTGACAAACGTTTCCCAATTTGCCAGCCAAAGACACACCTTTCAGTCTGTGTACTTTATACTTTTCAAGTGTTCACATGAGAGAATCCAAAGACGATAAAAGTTGGACTAGGACCCAAGACCCCTTACAAACTAGTACAGATTTCTCACCCAATCTTTGAGTTAGCTCAAAGACTTCTCTAAATTTCATCAACAGAAATGCACTCTTTTTCCCAGGCATTCCATCAAAACTTATACAGCCAACCATTCATTTCAAATACAGTTCTATAATTAAACAATAAATCCTCACAACTATAACATTTTTAGAGACATATCCGGTGGCGGTTGGGGCCCGTAGACTGGGTAGGCTAGTGTGGTATCCAGTTCCTCATTGTGTTGTGTTAATGGGTTTTGCTGGTAGGCTAGCACCAGTTCCTTGAGGGAGCTATATAGATTGTATGGTTCCGCGAACCCATACCCGGTTTGTGTGTGATTGATCTTGCAATGTCGAACTTCACCGTTTCCTTTTGCAACAATAGAGCAAGCCCAGTCAATCCCTTGACGTGTTTGCCGGATGAGGAACGTCCCCTTAGCCTTACCCCACAGCAGCCCCTCGGCTTCGGCTCTTGTTACAGTTGGAGAAAGCCATAAATTCTCATTATGGTGAGGTAAGGAGTCAGAATCTGTCGTGTACTCATTGTCTAGATTCTCCATGCTAAGCCAGGCATTAATCTTGTCTTGTTTCACACCTTGGGTACCTAGCCACATGACATATTGATCCCTCAGCTTGCGCAAGTCCAGAATCTGTGGTTTGATACTGTTCATGGTCCGATCCCGCTCACGATTGGCATCCACCTCCATCTTCAGCTCCTCCTCCAGGGCCTTCCGACTCGCGACGATCTCCCCCAAGCGTTGCTGCAACAGGGCGAAGTTCTCCATGAGCTGTTCTCTTTCCTGGGGGAGGCAGTCTTTGTGATACCGTTCGTGGAGCTCCTGCTGCTCTGTGAAGACCGTGACGGTTTCATTGAAGGCCTCCAGGGCTTGGCGCTTCAGCTGGATCGTCTGTAGTGATTTACTATATTCTTCATACAGCTCATCATATTGCCGGGTCTTCTCTAGGTATTCTCTGTTCTTGTCCTTCAGCTTGTTGATGACCATGTCAATGTTTCCATCCGGCATGTCCGGTATTGTTGCATCTTTCTTGGACACTGGTAGAGTCAGCTTGATGTCCAGTTTGGCATTGTACTGTGAGAGGGGAACAAGGCGATAGTGTTGAATCAACTCCACCACGGACGTAAACCTGAGTGGTTCAGAGAAGCCGTACCGTCCGTTGGAGTGGCAGATCTTGATCAGTTTGTTACTGCCACCTTTCCTGAGAGTCAGCGTAAAGTCACCCGTCAAAGGGTTATTGGCAGCATCTCGTACCAAGAACGTCCCGTCTGGCATGTCCTTCATCTTTTCATTTACGTCCTCTCTTGAGATTTCTCCCCAGTACCATTCCGCTTCTTCAATGGTTCGTGGTTCAGATGAAGTTTGGACTTGCGATGGTCTCGGGGGTACAGGTGGAACATCTGACTGATTAATGATGGGCGGTCGCTGCTGAACACCCCAGTACTCATTCTGCTCTATCAAGGTCACTAGAAGACGCTTATGAGCTTCCATATTATGGATCACATGCATGATTTTATCATGCGGGGGTTGTAGTAACGAGTGACAAAACACCGATGCTAGATGCTTGGGAAAGATGTTGTTGGCCGTGTTGAGCTGACAGATACGACATAGATGAGCCATGATGTACGACAGCGTACACCGATGGTGATACTGCATCTTGGACACACATTCTAACAGCTTGGCCAATCTTTTGGCCTCGTCGAAGATAGCATTGGCACACATAAAGTCGCTGTACATCTCGTACTCTATGACTGGATTAGGAAGCATTCTCAAGTAATGCTTCACTAATCCTGTGATGCAGTGGACGTTACTGATCCTCAACAGGTCTACACTATCTAAATTGGCGGCAAACCGACTCTTCAGCTCATTTATCTCCACCATAGTACATGGTAGACGGTAAAGGCCTTGCGTTTCCAAACCATGATGTTCGATAGCTTCGATGCATTTAATGACAAATGGTGGAGCAGGCTCTGACAATGTAAACTGTTCCGATAGCTCCACACCGAAGATATTCCCGCTGTTGAAGATTTGTTGCCTTGACATGAAGTGGCTTGAATCACACTTGGCAAGTCCAACTGCAGCACAGCTTTTGTGACAGACCAAACGACACGTTGTGCATCTTAGACCCTGGTGTGTAATTCCATACATGAATTTCCTACACTGATCACACCATTGTAGCGTTGAGAATGTGCTGGGTTCAAGTTTATGCGACGAGGAGGGATACAACACTTCCGTAACTGGTTCTGATTTAACTCCGTGCTGTCTGGAGTCTCCTTTGACAAGTTCGTCTCTTGTATAAAGGACACACTGCTGATTGAAGTCGTCCTTAATCCCGATCGCCTCCAGCTTCTCCTTATCTAGCCCCATCAGGTACTGTCCATCTATTTGATGTCTCTTGAAAAGATCCGCATAGCGGTACAGGTGAGTTACAGCCATCCAATTCAAGACGTTTTCAATAGTCCATTTCGAAATTGGCATTTCCCTATTGGTTTGCGTGTAGCCACTTAAATTCTTATTACATTCATAGTTATTAGCATATTGTCCACAGTTCCTGTGATACATGAGGTTGCAATCCTCACATTGTAGCGCAATCTTGCCTGTGCCCCATATGTAGTCATCACAGTGCTTGCACAAAACAGGTGTGACCAATCCTTTCTCAACTAGCCTGTGACCATTACCAGAATTAGTTATCGAGTCAGCAGAGTCTACCATGCCGTCAACTCTGGGGACTTCTTGGGGCAATGTGAGTAAGTGCTTGACGAACGTCCCTGGGAAGCTGCCTCTTTCTTGGGTTCTCATATTGATGCCTTCCAACCACCCGGTCGGCTCCTCGAGGGTCCCGTGGAAGAAAGCCATCTTAGTGGGATTTGTCACTTGCATTATGTCCCCTTCCATCATCTCGATATCCTGTGGAGCTTTCCTCTCGTAACGAAACACGGCGATGTACCTCACCGTCTCCTCCATACTTCTTGTGTAAAAGTCTTTTTGCTCCGTTTCAAATGTTTCCAATCGGAAAATTATAGAGTCAAAGTGTATTGTTCATTCGCACGGAAATGGTACGTGAAACTTCCGCGTCTACATGTAGATTAACAAGTATTCCATATTTCAGACTAAATGTCTCCAAACACATGATTCTCAAAATCCAAATTTGTCCTAATTGTTTCAAAGGATTATCCAAACGTTCAAAAGAGGGTTGCCAACAAATGAGATTGTATACATTCAAGTCTGCTCGTCTCCGCAGTGCTTAAAATCTGCAGCTCCACTCAACAATTCCAGTTAAGTAGCTCAAAAGATTGAGTAGCATCCTCCAGACATCTCCTGCATTTTTTCCTCTTCTCTTTTAGAGTTGTCAGTTTATATTCGGTGTGAAGAAACACTTATTAAAATTTATCAGAAAGTGTTCAGCTGCGTCTTTAGCAGGAAACAGCCTCCTTACGGAAGAACCTGCAAATGAAACAACTGGTACCCATTGTAGAGGATGTTCCCTCGTATTTGGAAAGGGAACCATGGAATAATGTGCGGATAGTCAGGTACCCTATGCTGAAGGCTGAATTATTTATTTGTCAGGCATCTTGAATACTTCTTGGGTACCAGACATGGACCACCCATCATTGACAGCAGAGGGCGCTATCCAAGTTGACCGGAAGGATCGAACGGGCATAGATAATGTTCAATTTGTCTTTTTTTCAAGTAAAGTAGTACGGTATTGGAAGTCAAGGCGCAGGTAAAACACCCTTTTTTCATAATAATGTTGATGATTCCACCTGTTCCGGCAGCCTCATATCTAGCAGAAGGATTTGTAATTACCTCAACACGTTGAACAGCGTCCGCTTGAATATTTTTCAAAGCATCTGCAATATTAGAAATACCTGTCATCGCCGATGCTTTGAAAAATATTCAAGCGGACGCTGTTCAACGTGTTGAGGTAATTACAAATCCTTCTGCTAGATATGAG
>JACSEG010000265.1_pt1 | contig 9831 bp, 1 predicted proteins | sample 8225521 | NCBI WGS metagenome assembly JACSEG01 (sample SAMN15705060, study PRJNA637333) | viral metagenome | isolation source: viral RNA from sea star tissue | host: Pisaster ochraceus | place: USA:Santa Cruz | collected 2018
GTGTTTGGAGTGTGGGTCTCAGACAACGCCGTTACAAGTCACTTTTCCCCTGTAGGCGAGTTGGTTTTTCACGCTCATAGGCAAAGCCCCTTTTCTCGCCTTGCGTCTTGTTTTTGAGCTAGCCAGGCATAACTTGCTGGTGTAGTTGGGGTTTATCTCTGTCTCCGCAGCGACTGGACTTATACATCACAACTTCTTTGCCCTCGCATTGAGGTCACCTCTTCATTTTCATTTTCTGGAATAATTGCCTGGGTCAAAGGGCAAGATGAATACTAATGAGGATGGGGCTGCCGGTGGCGAACAGGAGTATGAGCAGAAGCGTGATCCCGACGCTGAGGAAGACGAAGAGATGGCGCTGAAAGAGAAGGATCTCGCTGACGACGCTCCCTGGAAGAGAATCCAAAAGAACACCTTCACCCGTTGGTGCAACGAGCATCTGAAATGTGTCAACAAGCACATCGCCGACTTGGATTTCGATTTGAGCGACGGAATTCGACTGATCGCGCTCCTGCAGGTGCTCTCGCAGAAGCGGGTGCCCAAGCACAACCAGAAGCCGACGTTCAGGTCGCAGAAGCTCGAGAATGTCTCGGTGGCGATGAAGTTTATCGAGGACCAGAACATCAAGATCGTTAATATAGACAGTACAGATGTCGTAGACGGTAAACGAAAGCTGATCCTCGGTCTGATATGGCTGCTCATCCTCCACTACTCAATCTCCATGCCAATGTGGGACGACGAGGGAGAGTTCGACGAGGACGCCACCAGGAAACGAGCCCCAACTCCCAAGGAGAAACTGCTGAGCTGGATCCAGAACAAGGTCCCCGAGCTGCCCATCAAGAACTTCACCCGCGACTGGAACGACGGGCGGGCCATTGGCGCCCTCGTGGATGCTGTGGCACCAGGTCTGTGCCCTGACTGGGAGGATTGGGATCCCAAGGATAATTTGAAGAATGCTAAGGAGGCCATGAAGCTGGCCCAGGATTGGCTGGATGTACCTCAGGTGCTGGACCCCAAGGACATGTGCAACCCCAAGGTTGATGATCTCAGTATGATGACGTACCTCGCAGAGTTCCCCAAGTGCAAAGTCAAGCCAGGTGCTCCCCTCCGACCAAAATCTAACGCAAAGAAGGTGCGTGCCTACGGGCCTGGTCTTGAGAAGGGAAACGTCATCACCGTTCCCACCAACTTCACCGTGGAGACGTTCTCAGCCGGCAGCGGCAAGGTGGAAGTCACCATCCAGGGGCCTAATGGCAAAACTGTTCCCAGCGAGTGCAAGTTCAACAGCGACAAGAACAAGACGTACACCGTGACATACACAGCACAGATAGCTGGTACCCACACGATCACGATTCTCTTCAAAGGACAACAAATTCAGAAGAGTCCTTACACTGTGGAAATTGGTGATATGAAGGGAAATGCCTCCAAGTGCTCGGCCAAGGGGCCTGGACTGGAGGCAACTGGCCTTATCGTCAGCAAACCCACCCACTTTGAAGTCTTTACTGCAGGTGCTGGGGCAGGCACTCCCATGGTGGCGGTGATTGACCCCAACGGTGATACAACAACTTCCAGCGTCAAGGTCACGGACAAGGGCAAGAACACATTCTACGTTGAGTACCTTCCGACCGTCGTCGGAAGCTACACCATTGAGATCAGATTTGCTGGCCAGCATATTCCAAAGAGTCCCTACACTGTCAAGATTTCTTACCCCTTCAACGCTCAGAAAGCATTTGCCTATGGACGTGGAATCCAGAACAAGGGTCTACGTGTCAGGGAGGAGTGTGTCTTCTACATTAACACCAAGGAAGCCGGCGAGGCTGCTCTGAAAGTTCAGATAATTGGTCCTGGTGGAATCGACGAGCCTTGTCAGATCAAAGACAACGGGGATGGAATCTACACCTGTAGCTACCGCCCGTTCAAGCCTGGACGCTACATCATCAACGCCATGTACGGCAAGAAGGAGATCAACAAAGCGCCCTTCACTGTCAATATTGCCCCCGAGGCAACCGGGCCTGTAGCCCTCGTGCGCGCTTTCGGACCCGGTCTGGAGGGCGGTGTCGTGGGCAAGTCTTGCGATTTCACCGTGGAGACAAATGGATCTGTAGGAGCTCTAGGTTTCTCCATTGAGGGCCCCTCAGAAGCCAAGATCAACTGCAAGGACAACGGCGATGGATCCTGCGAGGTATCTTACTTTCCAACAATGGTGGGAGAGTACGCCATTCACATCACGTGTGATGAAGAGGACATTGTGAACAGCCCTTACATTGCTCAGATCATACCAGACAAGGGTGGCTTTGATGCCTCAAAGGTCAAAGCCTATGGCCCAGGTCTTGCAAAGGACGGCCTGGAACTCAGCAAGCGCACCGAGTTTACCATTGACGCCAAGGCCCCTGGCTGCGGTCAGGCTCCTGTCGGTGTCCTGATCCATGACCAACAGGGCAACACTGTCAAACCGGACATCAAGGACAACAAGAACGGGACATTCACAGTGTCCTACACCCCAGTCAAGCCTCTGAAGCACACTGTGGCCGTTACCTGGGGAGGGGTCTGCATCCCGGAGAGTCCATTCAAGATCAACATCGGTGGTGGATTGGGCAAAGTCAAAGTTTACGGTCCCGGGGTCGAACCCAACAAGGTCAAATCCTCCAAGCCTACCCAGTTCACTGTGGATTGCACCGAGGCTGGCAAAGCCCCAGTTACCGTCAGTGTCAAGTCCAAGCCAGGTGTCAACGGTCCCAAAGAGAAGGAGATCCCCTGCAAGGTCAAAGACAATGGAAACAACACCTTCACCGTGGACTACGCTCCAGAGGCTCCCGGTGACTACAATGTCGGCGTCAAGTTTGGAGGCAAAGAGATCCCCCAGAGCCCCATCCCCGTCAAGGTCATCCCGGATGTGGATGTTAGTAAGATCAAGGTCAAGAATCTAGAGCCAATGGTATTTTGTGACTGTGCCGCTGAGTTCCAGGTTGATGCCAAACCCGTTGGCATTCCTCTCGACAAGGACCTCCTGAAAACCGATGTGACTGCCCCTTCAGGCAAGAAGGTGAAACCCGTCATGAAGGACAACAAGGACAACACCTACGACATCAACTACACTCCAATAGAAAAGGGTGAGCATACAGTTGACGTTTCCTTCGCTGGCCAGCCCCTTGGTCAATCGCCGTACACTGTCGGTGCCATTCCGGGCCACGATGCGTCCCGCTGTAAAGCCTTCGGCCCAGGCCTGGAGTCGGCCGTCACCAACAAGCCGGCTGTCTTCACGGTGGAGACCAAGGGCGCTGGTAAAGGTGGACTCGGTCTGGCCATCGAAGGACCCTCAGAGGCTGCCATGGAGTGCGTGGATAATAAGGATGGTAGCTGTACCGTAACGTACCTGCCGACTGTCCCCGGAGACTATGAGGTCCACATCACCTTCGCAGATGATCCAATTCCAGGAAGTCCATTCAGACCTACTGTCTGTGACAGCATTGATGCAAGCAAGGTGAAGGCAAGCGGGCCAGGCCTCGATAGCAAGGGAGTCAAGGCTAATGCACCTGCAACCTTCAAGGTTGATGCCACTAAGGCAGGCGGTAAAGCTCCTCTTGAAGTCACCATCATGCCAGAGAGAGCACCGATTGAGAAGGCCAAGGTGATTGACAACAAGGATGGTACATACGACGTCACCTATGTGCCCAAAGCTGAAGGCAAGGTGCAGGTAGACATCGAGTATGGAGGCAGACAGATTCCACAGAGTCCTGTGTTCACCAAGGTGCTTCCCAACAAGGCCGATGCCAGCAAGGTCAAAGTCAAAGGTCCAGGAGTTGAGAAGGGAGTGCTTGCCAGTTTACCAGTGGAGTTCACCGTGGATACCAGGGATGCTGGAGACGCCGATCTGGAAATTACCATCACTGATAGCTCAGGCAAACCAATCGTACCCGAAGTCATTGACAACCAGGACGGTACCTTCAAGATCATCTACACACCTAAGGATGTGGACCGCTACACCATCAAGGTGAAGTACGGTGGGGTACAGGTCCCCAAGTCTCCCTGGGTCATCTCCACCAGCCCCACTGGAGATGCCAGCAAGTGCGATATCATCGGCTGCAAAAGCGGCAATTACGAGATCCCCGTCAGACGGCGTAGCCTTAGCTCTGAGAGTACCACGACAACACGTACCACCACCACACGCACTACAACAACAAAAACAATCACCAAGACAGTTACTGTTGAGGAGGAGACCGTATTCAAGGTGAACTCGCGCGACGCCGGTAAGGGTCATGTGACCTGCACCATCGTTGGACCGGATGGCAAAGAGGTACCTGATTGTTCTGTTGTTGACAACGGTGACGGAACTTTTGATATCATCTGGACTTGCCCCGCCCCTGGAACCTACAATGTGGACATCAAGTTTGGAGGTGTGTCCCTCACCGGAGGACCCATCACTATCAGTGGTGCAGAAGGCCCGCCTGAAGACCTTATAGACGCCGAAACAGTCATGCCACAAGAATGCCGACCCCTTGAGCTCCAACTTCCAGTGTTGGGTGCTGGCCATGGAAACATCAATGGTGAGGTCAAGAGACCATCGGGTAAGAAGGACATTCCCACCATCACAGAGAACAAATCTGGCACGATCACCGTCAAGTACGCACCACAAGAAACTGGCAAACATGAACTGTCTATCAAGTATGGAACCAGCCACGTGCCAGGGAGTCCATTTGAGTTCCATGTTGATGAGCTGAAGAGCGGCCAGGCTACAGCCTTCGGTCCAGGTCTGACTCATGGAATCTGTGGTGAAACTGCTACCTTCACTGTCAACACAAAGGATGCTGGACCAGGTGGCCTGGCCCTAGCAGTTGAAGGTCCTTCCAAGGCGGAGATCAAGTGTGTAGACAACAAAGACGGCACGTGTAACGTAACATACTTCCCACAGAAGATCGGCCAGTATGAGGTGACTGTCAAGTTCGCCGACAAGCATGTCCCAGGCAGTCCCTTTAAGGCGAACGTTGTCGACAAGGCAGGCAGTATGATGTCAATTGGAGCAGCCAGCGATGTTCCTCTCAAGATCACGGAGACTGATATCACTCAACTCAAGGCTTCCATTACTCCACCCAGCGGAGGAGAAGAGCCATGCACTCTGAAACGTCTTCCCAACGGAAATATCGGTATCACATTCACACCCAAAGAGGTCGGGGAACATCTAGTCACCGTTAAGAAGTTCAACCGGCAAATCCCGGGCAGTCCCTTCAAGATCATCGTCGGATCCCAGGAGGTTGGCGACTCCTCTAAGGTCAAAGTGAGAGGGCGCGGAATCTCTGACGCGGACGCCGGCCAAATGGCGGAGTTTGTTGTGGACACCAGGGATGCTGGCTATGGAGGTTTGGGCGTGTCCATCGAGGGCCCCAGTAAGACTGAAATCAACTGCTCTGATTTGGGCGATGGTACGTGTGCAGTGACCTACAGACCAGCCGAGCCAGGCACCTACAAACTCAACGTCCGCTTTGCCGAGCAGGACATCCCCGGTAGCCCCTTCAACGTCAAGGTACACCCCGAGGATGGTAGCTGCATGGAGCCACTGATGCAGGCTAGCTTGGAGAAGCCCACCCGCGCTGCACCCGTGTCTCACATTGGCAGCGAATGCGAACTTGGCTTGAAGATTCCAGATACTGACCCACTGGACATGACAGCACAAGTGACTAACCCTAAGGGTAGGACTGAAGATGCAGAGATTGTTGATGGGGCCGATTGCCGCTACGTCGTCAGGTTCATCCCCACCATGGACGGTGTCCACACAGTCAGCGTTAAGAGCAGAGGCTTGCATGTGCCAGGAAGCCCCTTCCAGTTCACTGTTGGTCCCTTTGGTGAGGGAGGAGCTCACAAGGTCCACGCTGGAGGCCCAGGGCTAGAACGTGGAGAGATCAATATACCAGCTGAGTTCACCGTTTGGACACGTGAAGCTGGTCCCGGAAAACTGAGCATCTCCGTGAAGGGTCCCGCTAAGGCCAAGATTGACATCCAAGACAACAAGGATGGCTCCTACCAAGTCATCTATACACCAACAGCACCAGGTGAATATGTGATTGACATCATGTACAATGACCAGCCAATACCTGACAGTCCCTTCAAAGCCATGGTCACTCCAGCCATCGGTGAAGCCAGAAGACTCAGTGTCTCATCTATCCACGAGAGTGGTCTGAAGGCCAATCAGCCTTGCTCATTTGCTGTGCAACTTAACGGTGCTAAGGGAGATCTGAAAGCTAAAGCTGTAGCTCCCTCTGGTGTTGAGGATGAGTGCACGATCACAGAGATTGATAACGAGAACTACGCTGTTCGCTTCTTGCCTCGTGAGAATGGAGTCCACCTCATCCACGTCTTCTTCAAGGATGCTCCCATCCCTGGCAGCCCCTTCAGGGTTCGTGTTGGAGGACCTGATGTGATCGGTGACCCAGGCTTGGTCCATGCCTACGGCGATGGGTTGGAGAAAGGACGAACAGGTGAGCCAGCTGAGTTCATCGTCAACACCTGTGGTGCTGGGGCTGGCTCGTTGTCCATCACCATCGACGCACCATCCAAAGTCAAGCTGGACGTCCAGGAGATCGGTGAGGGCTATAAATGCATCTACTACCCCACTCAGCCTGGTGATCATCTTATCTCCATCAAGTACGCGGGGGCACACCACATCGGTGGGAGCCCTTTCAAGGCCAAGATCATCGGCAAAGGAAAGGGACCCGTGAGCCACAAGGTGGAGCAGGCCAACGTCACCGTAGAAACCGTCATCAAGACAACGCAGTCTTCATCAATGTCGTCAATGCCCAGCTTCTCTTCAGATGCTTCCAAGTGTTCAGCCTCGGGAGCAGGTCTCAAAAAAGCCTTCCTCAACAAGAAGACACAGTTCACAGTCAATTGCACCGATGGAGGTCAAAACATGCTCCTAGTCGGCATCGCTGGTCCTAAGACACCATGTGAGGAAATCATCATCAAGCATATGGGCCGGCAACGATTCACAATCTCATATATACTGAAAGAAACTGGTAACTATAAACTCATCGTCAAGTGGGGCGAAGAGCACATACCTGGTAGTCCATTCATGCTCCATTGTTCATAGTTTAATTAGCATGAGAACCACCGTGTTACCAGCCAGGAAGGATAGTTGGTAACGGCTTTGGCTTATGGTACAGTAACATGCTTCACAATGTTGCTTTGGAGTGGACTTTCCAAAGGTACCAGACTGTAGTAGCCACCTCGTCATGAAGTTAGTGGTGCTGGTACCATGCTCATGTAGTATGTTAATCTAATAGAAGTAAGGAAACCAGTGCTTTTTTAGTTTAGCCAGGGTAAAAAGATTTAAAAAGCCGGGATCTGAAATTAAGTTCTAAAAAACACAGTCAAAACGGGATGTGTTCGAGTGCAGCAAGTTAGCAGGTGCTAAACCTAAATATTTCTGTCTTGCTTGCTGTAACTAGATGAGACTTGTGCAAGTCTAGGGATCTAGAGGAAGTTTTTTTGTTTCTAGAAGGCTTTTGTTGAAAGACTAGGTTGAATTTTCATTCAGCTGAAACTGCTAGTCTTCCAGAAGATTAATAAAGTACAGGTAAAGGGGCAAAAACACTCTTGTAGAAATGTAAAGTGGGTACGTTTGACGTGATTGTTATTGTGTAGGTGTAGAAGCGTGGATCATAAATTTAAGGACACAAAAAAAGAAAAAGAAAAAAAAATGGAAAAGCCAAAAAATGAATAATTAAAAAATTATGGGAATTTAAAACTAACTAGATGAAAAAGTGACTAATAAATTTAAAATCATGAAAAACGATATGCAATTAATAAAAAATATAGTAGCTATATATCATTTAATAATGACGTTAATATAACCAATTTGTGGGGAAAATCATAAGCAATGTTTTAAAAACATTTAATTTGTGATTTGTTTATGTTATGACAGCAACAATAAACCATGTGTGAATTACTTCCTTTTGTATAATTTATGCTTTTTAATCAAGACAATTTATGAAGCTTACAAGTAACAACGAAATCGAATGACCTTTTTTTTCATATATCAAAACACCGTTTTGTTGAAGGAAAAACCAAATAGCGATTGTGAACATGGTTTATGCCATGTTGGTGTTTTGTTAGTTGTTTATATATCTGCTTAAAAGGGTAGTATAATTTGTAGTTCTTGGTGGTTTGCTTTTCAGCAGAGGATGGACAAACAAATCCATGCAATTCATGACAGAATCAGGTTAAGTAGTACCAAGAGTGCCTTGATTCAAACAAGAAAATATCGCAAAATGTAAAAGATGTATGATTAAAACTAAAAAATAATAAAAGCCTTTTGAAAAGTTTTTCCTAAAATACAGAATTGAGTCAATAATGATAAGTAATAATAAAAGGAAAAAAAAACAAGAAAAGAAACAGTAGCATCGGATAAAACCAATAATGTATCTGTAATATATTTTTGGTTGTGGTGTGGTTTGATGAAACGAAATGGCTTTGTCTCAACTCTTGTAGTAGTAATACTAGTTGTAGCATTTCCGCGGCAACCGCCCTTTTATAACATAATATAGTATATTTTGGGCATCTTTTAATAATGCATGACCGTTAGAAATGAGGAGAACGAAACAAGATTTTTAAAAAGTGTTATTGTAAAAAACAAAAAATGCACTAACAAAAGTACTGAAAGCCAATGATATGGGAATTATAAAGCAATTTATTGTTATGTCAATGTTCAAGCAAAACTGCCATTGCTGTTTAATTTTTTCAAACTTTTAATAGTATATTGTTGTAGCCTGCTTTTATATTGTAGTGCCCGTATTCGGAGAGTTTTGGGGTATAGTACAAAACATGTCGCGATACACCAACTTATTTTGTGTAAGCTGAGCATTACGTATAATTATGTTTTGTAAACATGGGTATTTTCTTTGTTTTTCACCGCTGAATTAAACCTTTATATTCTCTAATAAACCATTGGTGTTAATTAGATTAATAATGAAAGTATAACTAATGATTGAGAATTTGTTTTCACTTATATTGGAACTTGTTAGTCACTCGCCAGCTTCGAGAAAACAAAGAATACGTTTGTTTAATCATATACGATAATTACCATACAGAATCGATTTGATAGTTTTGCTTACAATTTTTACTAATTTAATTACTGCTGTAGTCTCATCGCTAAGTTGTTATAGATGCTTGCTTTTAAGATATCGGTGTCAAAGTAAATCATTTAAAAAAAAACTTTTAAAAAATCGCTATATTAACTAAACTGAAGTGTAATCATTCAAATTAAAACGATCGAAAATAGTGGAGTATAGCGGTACAGTTGCCAGTAAAAAAAAATATGGCTATCAGAGAATTTCAGGTTTGGTTGCTGAACGATTTGAATGTCAGCTCTTTTTTTTTAGTTTTGTCTATCTTTCGTTTCCATGTAAAGTTTCCTTCTTTTTCTACGGAGTGTATACTGTTATTTGTCATTCATATTGGTTTGGGGTGCCGGTCGTATTATGCTTTATAAGCGGAAAACGTTTTGGATTTAATGCAAGAAGACGAAGAAGTGCTACAAAGACTGTGCCTTTTTCTATCTTCTCGAGCACGCAATGAGTGCTATAAACTCGTTTTGGTATATCCTAGTTTTTATCGAAATCTTGGTTATAGTTTGTATACAGTATAAGTGTAACCCGAACTGTCATCTGGCTGTGGGGTTTGAACTTAATGTACATGTATTTTTGTTTTCGTTTGGAAGGGTTCGTGTCGGTTTACTAATTGCATACAGACAAAATAAACCTTCATTTTGCACAAAATTTAAAAAAAAAAGCTGACATTCAAATCGTTCAGCAACCAAACCTGAAATTCTCTGATAGCCATATT
>JACSEG010000266.1_pt1 | contig 9824 bp, 3 predicted proteins | sample 8225521 | NCBI WGS metagenome assembly JACSEG01 (sample SAMN15705060, study PRJNA637333) | viral metagenome | isolation source: viral RNA from sea star tissue | host: Pisaster ochraceus | place: USA:Santa Cruz | collected 2018
TTGTAAGTGGGCTCTTTTACACCGTTCTTGTTTCCTTTATTTCCTTTTTGCTTTCGGCTACCACAGGCTTTATCGTTGCGTTCTTAGGACAGCAACGGATGTTCGTAATGCGAACTTTTTCCGTGGGTTGGATTTTGGTCTTCCGATCGGTTCCTTCCCTTGTCATGCTGTTGTGGCTTTACTATGGTCTGCCCATAGCCTTTGGCATCAATCTAGATGTGTTTCCCGCCACTGTTTTAGGCTTAGCTCTGTGCCAGAGTGCGTTTCAGGCAGAAGTTTTTCGAACAGGCATAGAGAGCATACCTCGTAGTCAAATAGAAGCATCCCAGGTCTATGGTGCAAACATATTTCAAGTGTATTACCACATCATCGTACCGCAGATGTTACGTCAGATCCTTCCCACTTTGGCAAATCAATTCGTCTACATGCTCAAAATATCTTCGGTAGCTTCCGTTATAGGTTTGCGAGAATTGACGCGAAGAGCAAACGAGCTTACCGTTACTGTATATCGCCCTCTCGAAATCTATTCCTTACTCATACTAGAATACCTGGTGCTCATCCTTGTTGTGAGTGCACTTGTTCGTTATCTAGAGAAGAAAGTAGAAAACACCAGCTCGCACTAGTACGCGGTAGCCTGCGCGCGCCGCGCACTGCCAACCCGCCACGCGCCAGCTTACGGTGTCTTTTTTTTCAGGAAAGGGAATCTATTCAAGGTGGTCGTGATGCTGCTTAGGATAATGATCGTGGTACCGATTATGTAATAGACATCTAGGCTTGTGTCCTTAAAAACAAGATAGCCATACAATGATCCCCAAATTATTTGAGTATATTGCATGCTGGTGGTAAGCCCTGTCTTAAGGTATTTAAAAGAGTAATTGAGAAAGTACTGAGACATGATTGTGAATGCACCAAACATGACGAAGAGAACAAGTTGAAAGCCGTCTATGGCAACAAGAGGTGCGTTGTAAAAGAACACCAGGTACAGAACAAAACAGATAAGGGCAATGATGGAAGGGTAGAACGCTATGTTTAGAGGATGATCATCTTTGTGATAGTGCTTTATCATAATGAACATGGGCACTTCTAACAAAACACCAAGCAATGCGTAGAAATATCCTTGAGAGATCTCGCTAAAGCCAGGACGCAATACAATAAGTATGCCAATGAAACCCGCAGTTATACTGATGAGACGAAACTTTCCAATTGTTTCCTTTATGAATATTTTCCCAAAGATTACGGTAAACAGAGGGAGCGAGAAGATAATAGAATAGGCATTGTTGAGGGGAAGGAGAACAAAGGCCTGTATAAAGGCTAGGGTAATGGCAAAGATAAGTATGCCACGTATAAGATGAGAATATACGTATCGTATCTTCAGAATCTTGTACGATCGTGTGCGAATACAGATAAACGTCAAAAGGATGATGTAAATGATAACACAGAAGCTTCGCTGATAGAGTCCAATCTGAAAAGTCGGTATGTCTCTGCCAAGAAAGCGAACGATGGCATCCATGGAACTAAAACTAAAAAAGGAGAACGCAGCAGAAAGAAAAGCAATGACATGCTGTTTAGAGAAAGGAATCTTCTGAGAAGGAGAGGTGTGTATGTTCAAAGAGTTGTAGTTGAGGCAGGCAAGAAGATGCGATATTCTGATTTTTCACATCCGAAGAGTGCAAGTTTTTGTGTGAACATATCGTTAGTATACTCACATTGCTTCATTGAATCAAGGCGACACATACCGGCAACACCGAACACAGACCAGCAACACCGAACACAGACTGGCAACACCGAACACAGACCGGCAACATGCTGTATCATGAAAAGACACGTGAAAGTCAAAACCAGAAACACAGTTTTCGTACTCTTGTGTATGTTGTACACGCTCTCTAGTGCAAGTAATGCAAGCGCCCAAACGCGAGGTCCACTTATCGTCAGGGACACGAGCCCCCGAGTTCAGTCTACACAGCATTACGAGATCTCTCTTGAAGAGCGGTTTTCTCGACTCAAACATCCGTGGAGCATAGCCTGGTACAATGACGCAGAGCGCCCAGAAAAAGACGCAAGGCGCCCAGAAAAAGAAATTGTGCTTGTGAGCGAGCGGAACGGAAACCTGTGGCTCTTTGTGGATGCAATAGCAAAAAGAATCACTGGCCTTCCCCAAGACGTATACAAGAGGGGTCAAGGTGGGTGGTTCGATATCGTGGTAGGCTCCGATCTGCGTGTCTATCTAAGCTATGCAAAAGGGAGCAGCAGATCCAACGGAACCGCAGTGATATCGTTTATTCTCGATAGAAGCACGTTAGGAGACGCAAGCAAGAGCATAGAGGCAAAAGAGGTGAAGCTGCACTATCAAATGAACAAGCCGGTCGCATCCACGTTGCATTTCGGAGGATCCATGAGCATGGGACGGGACGCTCGAGGCGTTGAGGTCTTGTATCTTGCTTTGGGGGAACGGGGACAAAGGTACGAAGCACAAAAGATAGATTCTGATCATGGAACAGTGGTCGCCATTCCTCTTGATTTTTCAAGCCCGTACAGGATCGTAAGTTTTGGACATAGAAACCCACAAGGGTTGTATTACGACTCGCAAAGAGACATCTTGTATGAAACAGAACATGGCCCAATGGGAGGAGATGAATTTAACCGCATAAAAATAGACGAGAAGAACAGAGCGAACTACGGCTGGCCCGTTGTTTCGTATGGCAAGGAGTATGGGTCTGGAGCAGCAATAGGAGAAGGAGGCAGCAAGGAAGGCATAGAGGAACCACTATACTACTGGTCTGTCTCTCCTGCGCTTTCTGGGCTTACCTCGTATTACGGAGATCTCTTTCCTCAATGGAATGGCAACCTCTTTGCATCAGCATTAAAACTCCAGCAGCTGTATCGCATTGTTCTTGATGATTCAGGGGCTCGTGTTCTTGAAGTCGAAGCTCTGCTAAAAGAGAAGGTAGGCAGAATACGTTCGGTAAAACTCGGCCCAAGAGGGGCACTGTATATCGTAACCGATCAAGCAAACGGCAAGGTCTTTAAGATCACTCGAAACTGAAGCACGGCTGACACCATGCCCCCATGCCACCAGGCCACCAGGCTAAGCCCCCCGTGCCACCAGATCCCTAAACCACCAGGCTACCAGGCTAAGCCCCCCGTGCCACCAGGCTACCACGAATAAAGTGGTTTTTTAGGCATAAAATGCGTGTGAACATGCTATAATAATATGTGATTTATAAAAATGAAGGTTTTATATGAAACAACAAAACAATAGAAGTTTAGGAACAAATATAAAATTGATTTCCTCTGTAGTATCCTCTGTAGTATTTTCCGCAGTAGTTAGATTAATGCTAGTAGTTAGATTAATGCTACCAGTTGGGTTAATACTGCTCGCGTTTTCATGTGCTCCTGCCCCTACGGGTGGAGGGCAAGATGCCTCCTCTGCTCCTGGAGCAGTCATGAATCTAGTTACAGACAGGGCTAGCATAGATAACAGTTCTTTTGTGCTACGGTGGAGTGAGCCCATAGAGACAGGCACAAAACCAGATGGCACGGCACTCGGTCTTGCTGAGATTGCTTATCGCATCTACTATCTTGCAGAAACAGCGGATCAGATTGGTCCCGATGCAGAACCGATGACGGTGAATTCAATCAAGGAAAACGCAAACACGCAGAGTAAAGAGATCGTAGGAGCTCTTCAAACAAGAATTACGGGACTAGAATCAGAAACACGTTATTTTGTAACGATAGCAAGTTACAATTCTTTTGCACAGAAAGAAACAGCATCAAACGTAGTAATTGAAGTAAGTACCAAAAATAATTTTACTGTTTTCGGAGTAGTTACGGATCTTGACATAGACGAGAGCAGTGTAGGCAGTACCTCTTTTGTACTGCAGTGGAGTGCGCCCTTAGAGGCAGGTAAAAAGCCAGACGGCACAGCACTTGGTTTCGCGGAGATTGGCTACCGTGTTTACTATCTTGCAGAAAACGTATATCAGACGAACCCCAATGCAGAATTGATAACAGCGGAATTGCTCAGGCAAAGCCCTGATGTCCAAAGTCAAGCGATAACAGGAGTCGCGAGCACAATAATTGAAGGGCTAGAACCAGAAACACGTTATTTTGTAACGATAGCACATTACAATCCTTTTACCCAAATGGAAACACCATCATACGAATTGATTGAAGTAAATACCAGAAATGATGCTGCTGCCATCGGAGCAATTGTAAATCTTATCACAGACAGAACGAGTATAGAGAATACTTCTTTTGCGGTACTGTGGAACTCTCCCACAGAAACAGGCGCAAAACCAGACGGCACAGCACTCAGTCTGGAAGAGATTGACTATCGTGCCTACTATCTTGTGGTGCCCGAAACACATCAAGAAGAGCCGAGCGTAGACGCAATCATTCAAGACCCCAATGTCCAAAGTCAAATGCTAAGGGGAGTTACGAGAATAAGAATTACGGGAGTAGAACCAGAGACCCGTTATTTTGTAACGGTAACAAGTTACAATTCTTTTGCACAGCTGGAGACAAAATCAAATAAAACAGTCGAAGTCACTACCAATGTGGGAGGTATGGATTTTGCTGAAGATTTAGCCTATGGACAAACAGAGTATAGCTACGCCTTTGGATTCTCGGAGCAAACAATAAGTCTCGTCTCGGTGCCGAGAGTTGACGGCAACGTACCGATATCCTATAGTCTTGAGAAAAGAGAAGGGGTAGGTTTCGTTCCCAAACCGATCATAGGAGAAGATGGTACGATCACGATTAGGTCGGGAACAAATGCAGGGACAACAAGCTATTTTGTGCAAGTCTCTGCGGCAGGGTACAACGCACAGAACGTGCCTCTGACCATTACAATTATGGAAATGGATTTTGCAGGAAGTCTAGCCTACGAACAAATGGAGTACAGCTATACCTTTGGGTTCTTGGATCAAACACTAGGTCCCGTCTCGCTACCGAGTGCTATTGGTGGCGCGCAGATACGCTACTCTCTTCAGAGAAAAAGTGGGACAGAGTTTTTTCCTGAGCCAGCCATAGCCGAAGATACTGGTGTTATTACAATCGACTCAACAACAAACGTAGGAACAGCACGCTATCTTGTACAAGTGTCGGCAGTGGGTCACACCACACAGAACGTGGAGCTAACGATCATAGTTATGAAAGCAGATTTGATTGGATCCCTAACGTACGAACAAACAGGATATCACTATATCACTGGATTCTCGACTCAAACAATAAGTCCCGAAACGTTTCCCGTTGCAGTGCCGGGCACTCCTGGCGACGGACTAATAGTATATAGTCTTAAGAAAAGAGATGGGGTAGAATTTAATCCCGAACCGATTATAAATGAATACAATGGTGAAATCACGGTCAATCCGACCAGCAATTTAGGAACATCGAACTACTTCATACAAGCATTAGCAATAAACAGCAAGATACAGAACGTGCCCCTAAGCATTAGAATCACGGAACCGATTTTTGATGGGGACCTAGTGTATGAACAAACAGAGTATCGGTTTCTTGTAGGGTTCCATAGTATCATCAGACCTGTTTCTCTACCAACCGTAGGAGATTCCGAAGAGAATAATAATGTACAAATACGCTATGCGTTAGAACGAACAGGCGAGACAAGCTTAGATCCTGAACCGAGAATAGACGAAGATGGCGTTATCACGATCGACTCAACAACAAAGGCAGGAACAGCGACCTATGCTGTACGAGCATTAGCGGCAGGCTTTGAGACGAAGTCCACGACTCTAAGCATCCGTATGGAAAAAGTTGAAAACATTCTTGTGAGCACGTATCATAGCGTGGTGAATGACGTGTTTCCCATAGAGATCGGACAAGCCATAGAAGATGACGGTGCGTTCTCTTTGAAAAATGATTCTGTAATTCTCGCTTTTGCTGGGCTTATGGACGGGGACTACACCGTACACTATGGATCTACAACAAACAATTATGGTGTGAGCTATCAGAAAACGGCAATCAACGGAGGCATTAGATTTCTAAAATCGGAACTAGTGGCGAACTCGTTTTCTTTTGCTGATGGAGCAGTGATAGGCATTGAAGGACCTAGTTTTGGAGGTATACAGCATGTGGCGACGTATTTTCCGTCGAACATATACAACCATCAAGATCTACAAGCCATGAGGAAAAATCTGAATCGAGACTACATACTAAAGCGAGACATCGTATTTTCCCCCATGACTGACAGCGCGGGCACGGCCGCAAGTAACTACGAGGCAGTAGGCAATGACAGCAATCAGTTTACAGGAAGCCTTGATGGAGCAGGATACAGCATAACGGGAATACAGATAGAGAATTCAGAGAATCATCAAGGACTCTTTGGAGTTATGGAAGCGAGCACGGCCGACACAATAGCAGCACAAGATCTTGTGCTAAGAAATTTCAAGATCATAGGGAATGCTTATGTGGGGGCTCTTGCAGGCTGGATAAGGCAAGGCACGATAGATGATGTGCATGTAGAAGTCGATGATCCTGACGTGAGCAAGATAGAAGTACGCAGTGTTGTAGACACAGGTAACTATGGCTATGGAGGAGGAGGTCTTCTTGGTCGTGCAGGAACAGATGTGTTGGACATACAGGTAAGAGTACGAAACACGAGCTCAGAGATAGCAATCATTGGGTCGGGAGCAGGGTCGAATCGAATAGGTGGTCTTGTAGGAGATGTAGGAAGTGATGTTGTGCTGACAAAAAATTATGCCACGGGACCTGTTGTGGGAATTGCTGACATAGGAGCTTTGGTGGGGCGCAACAACGGCACTGTATCGGGCTATGCTACGGGATCTGTTGCGGGAACGAGCAACATAGGGGGTCTTGTGGGGTACAACAGCGGCACTGTGACAGGTTATGCTACGGGACTTGCTACGGGAGCGAATAAAGTAGGAGGCTTGGTGGGGTACAACAGCGGCACCGTGACAGGCTATGCTGTGGGGCTCGTGATAGGAAGTAATTTTGTAGGAGGTCTGATAGGAACGAATGATGGCACTGTGTCTGGGCATGCACGAGTTAAGATACGACGACGAGACGGCCACACAAACATTTCTTTTGGAAAGACGATTGGGCTAGACAGAGGAACGAACATGACCTTTAGTTCGCTAGGCGAAAGCAATGTCTACAGCGGGGAAACAGGAACAAGCGTGTTAACAAACAGGACTGGAGACAATGGCTCTGAAGTGAGTGTTACAGATTATAGGCTGCAGACGGATCGATTAGTATTTTCTGGGCTTGTCTTTGGTTCTGCATTGGGTGAGTGGACATGGACCCCAGGAAAGTGGAATGCGATAAACATAGGGAATGATTTCAAACCTGCAGACGAACAGCCAATAGAACCCTGTATTTTTTCAGACTTTGTGGATCAATGTCAAACGGCATCTCGACTACAAGTGAGCACGTATTATGATGCAAAAACATACGATCTCCCTGTCTTGTTCGGACAATCCACGGCAGATAATGATGTGTTTTCCATGGCAGGCGATGTCGCAGTCTTTACTGTTTTTGATCTTTTGGACGGAAACTACACCATACACTTTGGGTCTACGGTGGATAACTTTAGAGAGGTCTATCAGAAAACAAGCAACAACGGAGCCATAAGACTGTTGAAATCAGACTTAGTAGCGAATTCTTTTTCTTTTGTAGACGGAGCAGTGATAGGTATATCGGGGCAGAACATTCTAGATATACAAAATGTGGCAATGTATCGTCCATCAAACATATACAATCACCAAGACCTACAAGCCATGAGGGTGGGTCTTAGTCGAGATTATACCCTCAAGAAGGACATCGTGTTTTTTTCTGCGCGTACAGTCACAAACAACTACGAGACAATAGGAAGTGACAGCACTCCGTTTGCAGGAAGCCTTGATGGTGCGGGGTACAGCATAACGGGTATAAAGATAGAAAGCACCGATGGATATAAAGGACTCTTTGGAGTAATGGTGGGAGGATCGGTCGATATTGCGATAGCAGAGAATCTTGCACTGAGAAATTTCGAGATCATAGGGAGTGGTTATGTGGGCTCTCTTGCAGGCTGGGTAAAAAGAGGCACGATAGACAGTGTACACGTAGAAAGGAGCTCTCCTAATACAGGCAAGATACACGTAGGAGATGACGGTTATGGAGGAGGCCTTGTCGGTTGGGCAGGAACAGGTGTAGACGACATACAAGTAAGAATACAGAATGCGAGTTCAGAGGCGATGGTTTCATCAATAAGAGCTTCGGATCGAATCGGAGGTCTTGTGGGGCAAATGGATAAGTCTGTTATGGTGACAGAAAGTTATGCGACTGGATCGGTGACAGGAGGAGATTATGTAGGAGGCTTGGTGGGCTACAATGGTAGCTTTACGCCTAGAATGGTGGTAGAAAGTGATTACGAAGGAGGTCTTGTTCACAGTGGTGGCAGGGTGACAGGCTATGCGACAGGGTCGGTTACAGGAAAAAATCATGTAGGAGGCTTGATAGCTTACAATGATGGCACGGCGATAGGTTATGCGACTGGATCAGTGGTAGGAGGAGATTATGTAGGAGGCTTGGTGGGTATCAATTATAGTATTGTGACAGGCTATACGACTGGAAATGTGTCAGGAAATCGTTATGTGGGAGGCTTAGTGGGATTTGCCACGCCTTACCTTACGAACGGAAGTCTCTATAAAGGTGGTCTTGATTACGATCAAGTCGCTGTCTCTATGACAGGGTATTCTGTGGGAATAACGACGGGAAACGAAGTAGTAGGAAGCATGGTGGGTTACATTGATTATGTCGTTGTTACGGGCTATGCCCGAGTCGGAGACCTAATTGGCTCTAATACAGGAGCGAATAGTGAGCATATTTATAGAGCAAGAGGGCGTATAGATGGTAGATATATCTTTTTCTTAGAAGAACGAGTAACTCAAGGAACGTTTCGTAAATTTTCCTTTGGTGATGAAATTGGTAGATGGACATGGATAGATAGTGAAAACTGGCCCGCGATAAACATCGGAGATGGCGTCAAGCCTGCGAGCGAACAGCCAACATATGCGTTCTCTGCTAGTGGGTATAGATAGCTTTTTAAAAAAATGATATATTGTATATAATATTATGAGAGAGAGAATGTCACATGAAAATTTGCAGCAAGATAGATAGCAAGACATCTCGACTCTTTACTATAGGTCTCTTTGTCATTGGATTCGTGTTGCTTGCATCTTCCTGTGCTCCCGCTCCCGTGATTATGGATGAGGGAAGCAGTGGTCCTACTGTCCCTGGAGTAGTTACAGACCTAGCCATAGACGAAGCGAGCACAGAGAGCACTTCTCTTATAGTGCAGTGGAGCGCCCCCATGGTCACAGGCACAAAACCAGATGGATCCGCACTTGCTCCTGGCGAGATTAGCTACCGCATCTATTATCTTGCGGGAACCGTAGACGAGGAAAAGCCTAGTGCAGAATCTATCAAGGACAACCCCGACACTTCGACTCAAGAAGTCACAGAAGCGCTTCAAGCAAGCATTGCGGAACTGGAACCGGAAACTCGTTATTTCATAATGGTAGTGAGTTACAATTCTCTTGAGCCGGAACTGGAAACAGTATTGGGCGAAGTAATCGCAGCAATGACGAGTGAAGACATAGTGAGTCTCGAAGGAATTCTAAACTATAGACAAAGAATGTATGTGTTTAGTAAAGGAATTGGTGGCACTATAACTCCCATCGCTACTCCATCCATACCTGACACCGATACGAGTAACGTAAGGGTACGCTATGGTTTGACAAGAAGCACTGGGACAAAATTCACTCCTGTGCCGACCATAGCTGGGGATGGCATTATCACGGTCTACT